>Ga0315909_10010204_pt1 | contig 10053 bp, 4 predicted proteins | sample LakEriMetagenome_11_FD_203527 | JGI IMG/M metagenome (GOLD analysis project Ga0315909, IMG submission 203527) | Freshwater fungal communities from buoy surface, Lake Erie, Ohio, United States - Buoy 2 MA125 | ecosystem: Environmental > Aquatic > Freshwater > Lake | place: USA: Lake Erie, Ohio...
AGGTTACGATGGGGATTTAGATGATTTTCAGTCCCCGTAATTTTCTTTTTTTCTAGAAAGACATTAAAAATAGTAATTTATTTTTTAATATTTATAAAAAATCACTTTTTTAAAAACCTTTTTTTTATCTAAAAAATGCAACATGTGGATCCTTACTCCGTCGATAGTGATAGTGATAGTAGCATTGTTGTGGTGGAATGCACTGATTGTCTGTCTACTCCGGGCAAGAATGACTGCATTTGTCCACCTGTTTCACACTCTCGAATCGTCGGTTTAGACAACGACCACTTCGTCGCAACTCAAGATTGGCAAGAGTACGAGTATCGTCAAGGAGTTTATACTTTAAAGATCGCGGAGAACGGCCCACTGGTGGAGCAGGACATTTGGATGGAAGAGATAGCCACGGGTGCTTGGTCTCTTTTGTACCGCGCCGAAAGTACTGTCATTGATTTGGTCAAGTTTCTGAAACGCAAGTTCGATCGCCACATCTGGTCCGTCATTGCCTCTTACTTTAACACGTCGTATTACAACACGGGCAAACTGCAGTACCCTTTTCTAAAGGAGGTTTTTGCTTACTATTGCGGCGACGTGATTGCTTGCTCGAATTTGTTTGATGCCACTCATCGTGTCGCCTATGCCATGCCGATTCGCGGGTACTGTCTTCGATGCGGAGAACCTTTTCTTAACAACCGCTCTTCGTCGGGTATCTTGCGCTACATGACGGGTCGTAAGTTTATCAAACTCATGACTAAAAAGTATGTGCTTGGAATCATGGGAATCTGTCATCGCTGCAACGTCACAGGGTTCCAATGGGATACGTTTCGCCAACGCGTGGTTATTGAAGACATCTTACTGCAACAAGGAGCACTTAAGTTTTAATTTTATTTAGTCATTAAGTAATAACGGCATTTTTATTATTCACTATACACTAGTTTAGCTACTTCATCTACACTAAGATAATAGCCATGCGGGATCGTGTACATGCGAGCCAAAGCGTAAATAGAATCTTTCGTATACGCATAATTTTTGCGCCAATGCGTGACCAATTGTCGCTTAGAAATCACCGGTCGGACTTTCTTGTCTTGGGTATACCGTGTCAACATTTGACCGTATGCCAGTCGAGAGTTGGTCGAATTGACACCCATAATCATGTTGCTCATTTCCAAATAGCCTTTAAAGGGGCGGCGCTCTTCCACTCCATCTTCATAGTAAGGATACAACGATTCCATCAATTGCATTCCCAGTCCTTCCGCGTGAATACGTTTCGAGTTGGCCAAAGTCATTTGAATTCCTTTTGATTTCAGCAACGTCTCGCCATCCTGAAACTCCATAAAATAAAATTTAGGAGCCAAGGCAAAAATACGTTTGATTTTGTCCTTCGGGTACTCGTTGACCCAATTGCCCAAGCCAACTCCTTCCAATCGTGGGCCTTGTTTCGGGTAAACAAACATAATGGAATCGGTGTCGCAATACAAAATACGTTCCGGACCAATCTGCATAAACACACAAAAACAAAAAGTTAGTGCGCGTAGCGTAAAGCGGTCGTAGGGCGCTAGCCTTACCTTGAGCATTTGACGGTGCAAAATACAACGAGCTTCTTCCGTCACTTTGCTGGCCAAAAAGATGTTGTATTTGGGGTTTGTCTTGGCGTAGGAATCATACGAACTGAACTTGACTTTCCAAGTTTGATTAGAAATGTGCCGAAACGAAAATTGAGATTTGTCCACCGAAGGGTCGTACCACAGCGACGCAAACTGTTGGTAGCCGTGAATAACAACAAAATGATCTTTATTGGGTTTCTGGCAGAATTTTCCCCATAAACTATTCAAGAACAATTTTGCCATTTGTCGCTTCACCGGATTTTTCTTGACACATTCTGGACGTATTTTGCCAATACATCCACTTTGTTCAAAAACCTGCTGCTGGATTTCCAGCTGTTCTTCTTCGGAAGGCGTTTCCGACGACGCACCCATCTTCACCCACCCTTCTGCTTCCTGTTTCATCTGTAGAAAATACGACACATACCCCCGTAATAATTTGTCGCTTCGTTCATTTTCATCCCAATGATACACTTCGTAAATCTCATCGACTGCATATCCATTTTCAATCGCAATTCGCAATTCTTCCGTCCCCCACGATCCCGTCATGGGACGAAGCGGGAATTCTAATCGGCCCGAGTTCGGGCAACGGTACGGCAAGAGCCCAATGAGGCATTTCGAGTGGGGCGTGACGTGAGCTCGGACGTAGCCAAAGTAAGGGTCTGGGTGGCACAGATCCAGAATGCGGTTTTTGTCAATTCGTTTGCCACAAAGGTGTTGCGGGTTGCCTGTCGGTAGCGTTTTAAAGGCGCATACGTAGGGGTACAAGGAACAGACGTCGTGGTACTGCAAGTCGTCGTCGGGGTAAAAGTCTGCGTTTATGTACGGCGAAAAAACTTCCGTCCGACCTCCGTAAAACATATCCCGTTCTTTCATGATACGACCCAACTGCAACTCCGACGCGGAAAATTTCTTCTCTTCCAGTTCATGAGACCATACGATATGCACTAATGCCGTACCGTATGTTTTAAACAATGTCTCGACAAACTCTTCAGTATCCCGATGCACGCGTGAATAAGTTGCTGGACGAGTCGGGTGGTCCATTCCAGTTTCAAATTCGGTGAAAAAGCATTTGCGGCACCCGTGAAATTGACAGTCTAAACAAACATAGAGTTCATGTGACTCTTCATCGATCCCGTCGATGTAACGTTTCGTTGCAAAACAGAAAAATTCGCGATTGGCGTTCCCGATGTGAATGATACGCCGGTTCATTCGTTCCATCCATGGAATGGCCAAAGGGTTGCGTTCCTTTCGCGTCTTCATCGGAGTAATGGTCAAATTGGTATCCTCGGGCATCCCGTTCAATAAAAGGTTGACTGCCAACTGCGGAATCGTCAAGTACTGGAACGGATCGATCCCGTGACTGACCCATTCTTTTTCTTCTGCCGCTTCAGACGTGGCCACTCCAAACTCCAAGGCATTGTTGCGGTACTTGGCGCATGCTTCCGCCAGCACATCGACATCGAGCCAGCAGTATTTCAGCAATTCCCCGTAAAAATGCCATTTCGGAAGTGAACACGTACATACCGAATCACAGCTACAAAATAAAGTTTTCTGTTCGTCGTAAAAAGCTTTAAACTCCGCGACTTCTTCCTCCGTGCGTTTGGAGGACAGGCACCAGTAATCGTCTTCGTGGTCCAAGGGAGGCAACGCCCCTTCGTATTCGTCATTAAATCCGTTGTTGAACCGATGCGGGAAGTCTCCTTTGGCCACAGACAATCCAAACGATGTGCCTATGCTTTTTAAAGACCCAGGCATGAAATTGCGAAAGTCTAAAAAGGTAGCAGCCAATTTCGCTCCAAACGGAATGGTCACCGACAAATACGCATGTATCGACGCAGGAGTCGGAATGAAATGGTGAGGAACTAGGTTGGCTTCAATGTACTGCATGACAAATTGAACGTCGTAGCGGCCTCCGTTATGTGCCAAATAAATACGATTCTTATTGGTCAGCGACAACACATATTTCATAAACGATTCCATGGTAGGGAACGCGTGGCGGTCTGCATCCCCGTTTGCGTCCGGGTAGACTCGTCGCACACACACCAAATTTACCTCATGAATGTAGCATTGCGAATCGTCTTCGGAATGAAGAACTTGAGCGCATTCCAAATCATACACATACAAATCCGCATCTTCGCCAAACTTGATGTCGGCAAATTGAACTCGACATACGTGGTTCATCTGACCCATAATTCCACACTCAATATCCTGATTGCATGTTCGGCAGGAATACTGGCGACTTCGAGTATTAAACATGAACTGCGGAGCAGAGTACGAAGCCACCTGCTGGCGACGAAGGGTCGATTTATGTGAACTCTTGAGTTCTCCCTGGTTCGTCTCCAAACATTTTAAAAAATGATTTTTGCTGGCTTGTTTGGTTTCGTTGTTGGCCGTAGATATTTTTTCACAGCACAAGCAGTACCCGTTGATCGTAGTTCGGTTGGCGGTAGCTTTGTTCTGGACAAAATCGCGAAGGTGAGTGATTGCTGTTGCATGACTATCGTTTATTAAAATTGACACGACTCGAATGCTCTCCTGTTGCCGTAAATCTTTCGGGTAATTAAACGGTACAAAAACACGAGTTCGTTTCCCCTGAAGTTCAAGACGGTAAACACAAATGACAGTTTGCGTCACATCCGCATAATACTGCAAAGTATCTTCCTTGTTCGGGTTCAATTGCCCCGTGTCCGGGAACGACTCGTTGATGACGAAAGTCACATACTGGTGAAAATTTTGGGCAAGGCGGTACCAGGCCTGGATTTCGTCCTTCTCCAAAACATTTTGGTATTTCATTCCACCTCGAGCCAAAGGAGCTTTGTTAGCTTGCCTAGAGCGGTAAGGATTAAACAATACGCCTTCTGTTTCTTTCGACTCTTCGTTCAATTTTAGAAACGGAAATTTGGCATTTCCACTCAAATAAGCAGTGAATTGAGGCAAAATAGGAACTGTGACCATCAAACAGTGCGGGTCATCAATGTCTTTGTCGGTAACTTGATGCGACACCATAGTCTCACGCACTTCTCCTGTTTTAAGATCGTAAAAACGTGCTTGGGAGCGGATAAATGCCATGGCTAGACAATAGCCTTCCGTATGAGTAGTAGGCACTTCCAGGACTGCTTTCGAATGCAAGAAAAACTCATCCAAGGCGGTATGATGAAATATTTTACGTTTCATTGTATCATAGATACCAAACGTATCGCCAAAAGAGTCTGGCTGCCAGGACGAAGGAGGAACATCCGGATTTCTTAGTTGTCGTTGCCGAGCACGCATTCTTGCACGGACCAAAAACCCTCGAGCTAAAGCATTCATTCGTGTGGCAGCACGCGGTTTCCCGACTCTTTCTAAAGTTTTCTTTGCTTTTTTGTTTGTGTTGTAACGCGCTCTTTCTTCCGCAGTTCGAGCACGACGGTCCCTTTTCCTAGACCCCGATCCTCGTTTTGGAGCTTGCACACCGACCCAAAGATCATCAAAATCATCAGCAATAGGTACAACTCCTCGTCTGGGCCCTGTAAGGTTCTGAATGTTGTTAGGAACAGAAGGCAGTGGGCGACGAAAACTGTCTAAAATACGTTGTTGGGCGGCAGCAACTTCAGCTGCACTCAATCCTACTGTGCGATTGCCACGTCTTCGCTGCAGCGTACGTCTGAAAAAATTTTGAATTCGTAATATAGCTGCAGGTCGTCGGCGGCGGTTGGCATTGAATCGCGGATCAAATTGGTTTCTGTGCACCGCCAGTCGTGCGGTTCTTTGGTATGCATTAATTTCGGCTTGAGTTGCATTCGGATGCGCTGTGCGCCAGTTATCCACCATAATAAAGCGTGCACGTGCTTCTACGGCCGAAGCGCGGCGCTGGCGAGTATTGGACGCCGTCGAAGCAAACACTTGATTTGTCCGGGTCACCAACTGAGGACTAATTCCACCCCTTGGATAAACAAAAGTAAACCTGAACCGTAAATCGCTGACATCTGCGCCAATGTCGCTATTACTTATCAATGCCTCATCTAATGTTTGATCGAAAACATCTGAAAGTTCAGTCACAAGCACCATTGGAGTGGTCAAGTCATATCTCATCAACTGATTGCCGTCCGCGGACAACCGAACTTGACCGTAGATCTCATTTCCTGGCATTTGCTGTGCTACAGCAGCCAAAGCTCGATTCAAGGCAATTAAATGCAATTGCTTTATTGTATCGCCTCCCGCCGGATACATCAGGTCGTCTGTCACTTGAATGTCAACACTCACATTTATGATAGGTGCGTCCCCCTCGTTCACCTGGTTGGTCACATCTACCGTAATATCAAAGCCTTGCACTGGATCATTCGGTATTTGTTGAATTTGGCCATTCGCGTCAAGCTGCCCTGGTGCATTGTAGTCATCGAGATCGGCGCCAAGTCCAAAAGGTCCATCGTCTTCCTTCTCGTCATACAATTCTCCTTCGTATTTTTCATCATATCCATTTAAAGCATCGTCAACTTGAATAGGTTCCGCGCGACGGCGAGGGCGCAGAATCGGAGGAGGTACCGTTCTACCACTACGCAAAGTTATACCTAATTGCCCCAACGCTGCATTTCGAATGCGTTGCTGCGATCGAGTCAGCGGGGCCATACTATAAATGTAAAATTTATAAATACTGATTTTTTATTACTTTTTATTTTTTATAAAATGTCGCTATTTTTAACTGTTTCTAGAATAAAGAATTTATACTTTTACCGAACTTATAAGTATTGCATACCCCTCATTAAAGCCGTTAGTTATCAGGTTAAACGTAAAGGAAGAAGTTCCTACCAACATTTGAATATTTGCAGTACCCCCATCCGAGGCCGGTGTAATCCATCTCCAGGTATAACCACTTTGGGCAGGAAGAGAAAGGGTCATAATATAATCACCTGAAGCCACTGCTTTTTTAGTTATTGTAATTGTTCTATTAAAATCTGGAAAATTAGCCCCCGTAAACCCCATATTTTGAAGACGAACCGTCACTGCATTTGAATAATTTAGCACTAAATGCAAATATTTTGAATAGTTTGCTGCAGGTACCCAAGCAGGTCCACCTCCAACGTTGTCAAAACTGGCTAAATTTGCGGTTGATAATTGGGAGCCATTTCCGGTAATGCTGTAACCATTTGATACGATAATATTTTGAGTGGTAAGCGGACCCGTCATTGATCCTCCACTCAATGATAATTTAGTAGCATCAGGTATTGAAGGTACGTTTGTCAGGCCAGAGCCATCGCCTATAAATCTAAAACCAAAACCACTTACTGTAACATTTCCATTAACATTTAAATTTCCAGATAGATTCCCCCCTGTCAATGGTAATTTGTTGGGATCATTGGCCGTCACATTAGTTAGCCCCGACCCATTGCCATTGTACACCCCCGAAACATAAATATTGGAAGTACATCCAATGTCACCACTTGTGATGGTACCCGCACTCAAATTCCCAGAAATTACCGCCGCAGATGTGTTAACACTCGCAGGATTAAAGGACCCTGCCGTCAATGTTCCAGTAACTGCTAATCCAGAACTGCAGGTAACTTGACCTGTCACGTTTAACAACCCTCCAAATTCTCCTTTCCCTGATGCAATCAAATCACCAAATCCTTGTGTTCCTGGAACTAGATTACAAAACCCTTGTATCACCACATTGGTAGGGTTGAACCCTCCAGCATTCTCCAAAGCCGTAATTCTGGCATTAAATTCTTTCCTCATGTTGGTATAATCACCCACATTGTAGTCCCCGCGAGTCAAATTCTCTAACGGAGTTTGCAAGCCTTGGTATCCCCAGATATTGTTGGACATTTTTTGATTGTCTTAATTGTTTAAAACAAATTAGTAATTTTTTTACTTTTTTATTTTTTAAAATGTCCGCCTCCCAGTTCAGTGTAAAAAGACGGTTTATTAGCGGGGAGAATGATTGGCGATATCAATCGACAAAAGCGCCAGTAACTACCTCTGAAAACCAGTTTATATATGGAGTTAAGCAGTTTGCTGATCCTATTAAAGCTCTTGGAAATGTTTTATGCAGTGGTTCTTATTACGGGGACGGATCTCATTTGACAAATGTTACGGGTAACGATCCCACAAAACTGCCGTTGACGGGAGGGACATTGACCGGCTCGTTGACTGTGAATGCTCCCGGAATTATCTCTGGAAACGGGAGTGGATTAACTGGAGTCACCGCCACTGATCCCTCTAAACTGCCGTTAACGGGAGGAACTTTAACCGGTTCGCTCATTGTAAACAGCGCGGTCGCAGGACAAAATTCCACACTAAGCACTCAACAGTTGATTATTAACAACGGGACCGGGGGCACGGGTCTACCTGTCCTAAGTTTAAATCAAACGGCTAGCGGAGGGGGGTCGTTAGTACAGGAAACTTACAACCAAAAGGCTCCTGCCTCTGGAGAATTTTCTCGTCACAGCTATTTTGCCAAAAATTCTTCCAATGCAAAAATCGAGTTTGCCCGCATTCACCAAAATGTAGCCAATGCAAGTACGTCAAAAGGCCGCATGGATTTTGATGTGGCCACAGGTCCCACCACCCTGTCCAATTTTTTGTCCATCAATGGAAACAGCGGTACAGTCCAACTGAACAGAGATATCGAAATGAACGGCTACTCTATTACCGAAGCAAATATTATTAGCACCGTCAACTCCAATCGGTTTGGAAAAAACACGGTGCAGTTTTATAGTGGCAGTAGTTCTTTTCCTCCGTACACTCCCGAAGATCAACTACGTTTGACGGTAATTAACGAAGGCGTGCCCGATCAAGTTCTGCCTATTGCCGCATCCTTTCCTGGAACTTGGGGTACCATTACTTGTTCTGCTGATTTTTATGGCTTTACCTATGTGGGAACCAAGAGCGGCTTCATTTACTATTCTAGCGATGGAAATACCTGGAATGGTATTAATGATAGTTTTCAAGGGCGCGTGTTATGCATGGCCGCGTTTAACGGAGAACTTTTTGTGGGAGGGGATTTCCAAATTACCAACAATGGAATTAACGCCTATATGATTGCGCGGGTGGATAGTGGCAACAATGTGAATCCAGTACTTTTTACCAATTATTTTAACTCTTTTGGATTTAACGGGTCATCGGTTCGAACTCTTTTTGCTTCATCTTCCGGCTACTTATTCATTGGAGGAAAGTTTTATTCTGACTCCAGTAGCGCCCTAGCTGTTAACAATATAGCCATTATGGACTCTTCGTCTAATTTATACTGTATTGACAATTCTTCTGTCAGTGGCAATACGGGAACCAATGCGGCAGTCAATTTTATCGCCGAAAACCCTAGTTATGCTCCCAACTACTTTGTCATTGGAGGTGAATTTGATAGTTTTAACAACTCTGCAGGAGGATATACAGCCAATAGAAATGTGGTTTGGAAGTCCAATGGGGCGTACGATACTGATTTCAGCGTTACTCCGTATGAAGTTGTCTCTATGAATAATGACCCTTTGTGTATTACCTTAAATGGCAATCAATTTTACATTGGAGGCTATTTTTCAGGACTTACTTACGGTGATTATCTAGCCACCTTTGGTTGGAATGGCAGTACTTACATTTTGGATGCCAATCCATATGGAGCAAGTCCTGGCGCTCCTGTCATCGCCGTGTACCAAAACAGTGGGATTTATTGGAGTCTAAACAATGGAGAATTTTTTGATGCAGGCAATAGTGTTGCCCAAGCTCCGTATGGCAGCTCTTGGTCGTGGATTTACCGAGCCGTATGGGGACAACTGCTCATTTCCACTGAATCTGGAGCGCAAGATCCAGTGATTGCTTTTTACTTTTTTACTGATGATACCATTACATTGACATTGACAGTAGGAGAAATATACAATGGAGCAAGTGTGTACGCCGGAGGGATTATTTTGTACAACAAGGGAGCAGTAGTAGATTTAATGTTTCAGGCGGCATACAATAGATGGTATGTAGTTAGCCAACTTGGTGCAGGATTCTTTTAATTAAATAAAATATAATTATTATTTACTTAATTAATTTCTATTACTTCTACCCAACCGTTATTCGGTATAGCTACAAACTCCGCCCCCCACCGCCACCCCCTAGGCCACAACTCGCCCTCGTAGTATACTTCGTCCTCCTGCGTGAGATCAATGCATACCCGCTTGCGCTGTGCCTCCGGAACAAAACCCTTGCCGCGGCTCCGGGTCGGTCGAGGTACGTAAGGTTCCGGCGCAATCTCCCGCGAAGTAGGGTAGCCGTACGCAGTCATACGCTTCGCTCCTCTCGGAGGTCGGCCAGTAGCAACAGCAGGTAGGGCAGCAGCAGCAGCAAGAGGTCCCAAAAGGTTGTCTTCCACAGGCATATTCATGAGGTCGTAAATCTCCTCCCACCCTTCCTCGCTGAAGTCCTCGCCCAATAAGTCCATCGGCCCGCGCCCCAGCAGCTCCGCCCCCACCTCTTCCGCACTCATAACACGTCCTGC
>Ga0315909_10010205_pt1 | contig 10052 bp, 13 predicted proteins | sample LakEriMetagenome_11_FD_203527 | JGI IMG/M metagenome (GOLD analysis project Ga0315909, IMG submission 203527) | Freshwater fungal communities from buoy surface, Lake Erie, Ohio, United States - Buoy 2 MA125 | ecosystem: Environmental > Aquatic > Freshwater > Lake | place: USA: Lake Erie, Ohio...
CATAGAGTATTCAAATTTGTTATGAGCGTATGAAATCATGCCAAACTGTTGATATTGTGGCATACCCTCATTTGAAACAATACGAATAGTTTTTTTCTTGTTATCGAATACTTCCATAAGTATTACAAAGCCTGTAACAAGTTTGCCTGCTTCGTGAGTTTTGTTAATAATCTTTAACAGCTCTTCAGCCATAACATCTGGAAGTTCTATAGATACTTTTTTAGATTTAGGTTTGCTCATATACCAAAAGCCTTTCCGTTAAGGTCACCTGCTTTAGTAAATGATACGTGAAGATGTGTTACATGTGGGTTAGAACCTTTATAGACGCGCCATTTCCAGTTTAATCTTGATGAAGCTATGCGCCCTTGATGAATAATGTAGCTGATGCGTTTATCACCATTTACGGCTTTTGCCTTAATTGTTTCAGCAAGACGCCATGACTCGCCATTAGATTTGTTTAAGTCTGCATCTATATCTATTGCACGAACCCAGCCATTAGCATCAGGGTTATGATCAGATTTACGTTTACTATGTGCTGTATCGCCAAGCCAACCGTCTGAGCGTTTGTCTCGTTTAGGGTATTTAAGATTTACTTCTTTACGAAGTTGTTCAGCTGCTTTACTTAGTTTTGGTTTTGGCATTAGGGTTCATTGCTCCCATTGCAGCAGCAACTATTGCACCTAATACGGCTCTGTAATCAAGGGCAAAGTCTGTTGCTTGCCAAGCTGCTAAAAAAGCAACTAAGGATAATAAAACGGCTTTGTGATTAAATGATTGCGTTGATTTCTTCATCTGTTAAACCTAATTTTTTGTACGCAGATATTTTTAATTCCTTTAGTTCTTCAAGCTGTTTAATTTTTAATTGTTCAATTTCGTTTTCGGCTTTTCTTTCAGCTATAAATGCTTCTTTATCAGCGCCAGTTAATTCGGTTATTATTCCATTATCTTGAACAAAGATTTTTTCAGATTTACTCATTGTATCCAAACACCGAAACCTTTCCAGTCATTGTTCCAGTTGATGGATAAATTGTAAATCCAGTCACATCAGTCATAGAAACATTTATAAATCCCATAAAAATACCAGCATATAAAGAACCTTCAAAAGCATTTCCTGTAATAATTCCTTGGGTTGCAACAGGTTTGTTAAAATCTAAAGAAACTGTTGCTTGTTGGCTTGTATCTAATCCTGTTAAAATACAAAAAGTTCCATTGTTTTCATTTGTATATAAAGCAAACGTAGTTTGGTATCTTGCATAACCAGCAGCGCCGTAATAACCTGTTGCTTTATCAGTAGTATTTTCTCTAAATCTAAATCTTAAATTTGCACCACCCACAGAACCCGTTGCACTTATTACAATTCTATATTTTGAATAAGATGCTGTTGTAAAATTAGAAACACTAACACTTGATTGAGCACTAAAACTTGTAGTGTTTAATAAAACTAAACCTGATTTGGCATCAACTTGTGTTGCAATATCTTTCATATCTTCCCAGCCGTCTTTAACAAGACCAGTAGCCTCAGGGTAAGGTATCGCCATTTTTGTAGTTGTTCCCATAGTTTCCTATCTTATCGTTTCACTAGGCTACGTCAAGCCATGTGTAGTCGTTGGCCAAATTCTGCCATTGAGTTGTAGGGTTGTAGTCTTCCCATTGAGTGTCGAGTGTTGAATAAACGCTGTTAGAAACTGACATAGTAAGTTCAAGATTTTTACGTCCAAGTGTCCAAGTCCAGCCTTCTGTGAATCCTTCAAAAGTCCCTGAAGGAAACAAACCAACAGGTAGATTAGTTAAAGCTATTAAAGAATCCATTGAAACAGCTAGTAAATCATCACGAACAGAATCAGACATATTGCTATTAGCTAGATTAAGTGATATGGATTCCATAGAAGCTCTAGGTGTTCCACGATAATTAACAAAGTTTTCAGCTTGTTCTTGAGCATCAGCAGACTCTGCAAGAATAGTGTCACGAATCAGTTCTAATAGCCCGTAGGAGTCAATAGAGGCATCATTTTGGGCAACATGTTCAGCAACAGGGTCACCATACCTAACTACTACAGAATTGCTAATATCAGCTGTTTGAAGCCTTGTTTGAAGTTCTGCATTAAGCAAGTCAGCATCTATAGATATAATGTTGGTTGAGTAATTATCTGTACGGCGTTCAGCGTCAGCATAACCAATTTCACCAGCTGTAGTTTCATACAAATAACCTAGACCAGAATTTGATGTTAAATCTGTTAAATCACTAGCTACAGCTAGTTCAGCATCTCTAGCTAAAACTTCGTAACGTCCAGCATCTATAGTTGTTAAACCTTGAACACCGTAAGTATCCCAAGTTTCTGTTCCTAAATCGTTCCAAGTAAAAGTGTTTGATAAATCTTCCCAAGCTGTAAAAAGTGTTTCTTGTAAAATACGTTCAATACGTTCTCCGTCTAATTCTTGAGGGTAAGCAACAGCACCAGCTGAACGTTTAACAAGTGTTGCTAAAGCACCAACAGCTTGAATTTGCATAACATTAGGTTGAGCATTAACACCAGCAGCAGCTATAGAATTATAGACTCCAGAAACTTCACCAGTAAAAAGTTTAACCCAAGAACCAGATGAATCTTTAACTTCAATTACTACAATATCAAGAAGGTTAATGTCTGGACTTGTGCCGTCAAGATTTAATAGTTCTATGTTGCAATAGCTTGGTTGTGTTGGTTCAAAGAAATCATTACGACCAAAAGTTATAGTGCCGTCATTAAGAATAGATGAAGTCTGTTCAACACCAGCAATAGTAACTTTATATTCTGGAGTGTAAATCGTCATAGTGGTACGCGAAGGGCTGATGCAGGTACTTTAACACCTGTTGTTTTAGATGCTGTGCCTAATACTTTTGTAACACTTCTTGCAACTCCTTGAGGGTCAATAGCACCAGTCACATTAACAACTACATTATTAACAGCATTACCAACAGCTGCAGAAGGTTTAGAAATAAACTCTGGAACAGTTAATCTAACATTTTGCTGTGATTCAGAAAACGCTCTAGATAATTCTACAAGTCTTGTAAAAGGTGCAATTAAAGTATTTATCAATTCAACTAATTTAGTCAAACCAGATATAAGCTGACCTAAACCACCCTCAGCACTAGAAGTTCCAAGCAAAGCAGAATTCAATCTACCAAGTTCACCAGCAAGATTTTTAACAGAAACACCTAAACCAAAAGCACCAGAACCCTGAGTACCAATAGCATTATCTAAACCGTCATTAAATTCTTCTACACGACCTTTAGCATCACGTAAAGCATTTTTAACAGACTTAGGTGAACCACCTGAAAGACCAGCAATAAAATCTTGTAAAGCAGGAACAATAGACTTTTGAACAAAATTCACAAAGACTTCAAACAAAGGTAATAAAACAAAACCTAAATCTTCTTTTACTTTAGTTAAAGCTGTACTAATCTGTTGAACACGACCAGCATAAGTTTCAGCAGCTTTAGCAGCAGCACCCTCATATTGGTTAGATAAATCTTTAAGAATATCAGCAAAAGGTCTAGCAACTTCTTTAGTTTCAGTAATAGTCTTACCGACTTTTTTCTGTTTACCTTCAAATGCTTCAGCAGCATCACCAGCTCTAAGTTGAGCACGTTCTAAACTGTTTTGTGATTGAGCAACATCTAAAGCATCAGACTTAGAATTCTTTAATACTTTATTTAATCTTTCTTGTGCTGCCTGTAATCCAAGAGCAGCAGCTTTAGAAGATAATTCAGCTTTAGTTAAATCATCTTTAGAAACTTTAACTTTCTTAGTAGTTCTAATAGTTGTTTGTAATTCAATACCTAAATCTTTAAGACCTTTAACATTTCCGTCATATGCACGGGCTAAACTGTCAGCGACTTCTACAAGAGATTTACCTGTTCCAGCTGCAACATCTTGAGCAACTTTTTGAATTTCTTGGGCTTTAGTTAAATCTTTAACACTTCTAAGAATACGTTCAAAACTTGGTTTTAACTGGTCAGCATTAACACCTGCAGCATTTTCAGCTGCATCAAGATAATCAAATGTGGCTTTAGTTTGAGCATCAGTAGCATTAGTTAAATTTTTAATAGATTGTTCAAGAAGTGCGTCTTCTTTTTGTGCTTCAACAGCTGCTTTAACAGCTGAAACACCAATAGCAATAGCTGCTGTCCCTGCAGCCGTAGCGAGACCAATAAATGCTGCACCTGCAGCTTTAAGAGCTTTACCTAAATCATCACTAAACTTATCACTTGATTTTTTAGCATCATCAAGACCTTCAATAAAATCTTTAACATCAGCAAGCAGAGCTATCTTGAGACTTCTCATATCAGCCATTAAACAGCCCTACCTTTCCAAGCATTAGCAATTTTTTCGTAACCTTTAAGCCACTCTTGTACAATTATAGGCTGAAAACGTTCTAAAGCAATAAAAATAAAATAACCACGATTACCACGACCTTTGCGTTGGCTTCTTGGTGGAAATTGTTTATAGCCTTTATAGGTACCTGATTTACGTCTACGTTGAGCGTTCTGGTCTGAACCAAATTCTGAACCAAACAATAAATCACTACCTCTAGCACCTGAAGTAGTTACACGTTGTCTGCCACCTAAAGTAAAGTTAGGTGCTTTATCTCGTTTGTTTATTTTTAATGATTTCATTACAGCTGTAGCTTGAGCTGCATTAGGTGCATTAGCAGCATAAGAATCTACAAATCTTGCTGCACGTTCAGATAAATCTTGAGATATTTTACGCATATCATCTTGAGCTATCTTATCCATTTTAGTTAATGTGGCTAATAGTTTGCGTAATTCTTTATCATCAAGTTTAACTGAAATAGTATTCTTAGCCATTATTTTGTTCCCTCAACACATCTACAGCTGTAGCCCATATTTCGGGTTCTGCATTGAGCCAATAATCTGGTGTTAAACCTGTGGCTATCGCCAGTTCTACGGCTATACGCCCGACTGAACGGGCTTGGTAAAATTTGCTGTCTCAAAATCAACAGCTGCAATAGTGACGACTTGTTTCTTCCATGCTTCAAAGTTTTCAACTTTTGTAGTAACGCGTTGCTGGATTTTGTGAGCAAGAAATAAAAGAAGTGTATTACTTGGCATTTCTTCTTCTGTAAGAATCTTAATAATACTTTTACCATGATAAAGTTCTTTTTCTGCAAGTGAAAGTTCAACTGGACGTGTCCAATCTTCAAACTTCTCACCTGTTTCTAATTCCCAAGCTAATTTTAATTTAAGCATTTTAGTGCCCCTGTTCTTTTAGTTGTTACGCTGTTAAATCTTCAGTTGGTATGCCGACAACTTGTAATGAAACAGAACAAGTTTGAGCATCTGCACCTGAAGCACTTACTGGTGGATATTGTGGTAATACTGTACCAGTCAAAGAAACACCTGTAGTTAATGTTAAAACAAATGCAAGTGTTGTGTCTGGTGCTGATTCGGTTGCGTCCCAAAGAGCTTTGTATAAGCTGTCTGGTGATTTACCTGCGTCGTTTAAGAATTCAATATCCAAAGTGACGTTGCTGTCGATATACTTGTAGGCTTTTCCTGCAAGAGTATCAAAAGTTAATCTTTCTGTATCAAAGTTAATAGCAGAAGATAAAATTTGTTCACTATAGTTTTTTGTAGCAATAGTCAAAGTTAATTGACGACCACTTAAAACGGTTGTTGCCATTTTGTTACCTTTCTCAGCCTGTGTAGACCGTTGTTATTTGTATCTCAGAGCTTAATAGGTCTGTGCTATTTGTGGCTCTAATTCTTGGACTTGAAACAGATAAGACACTCCAGTTCGTTGGCAATAATGCACAAACGGCTTCTATATCATCTTCCAAGTTTGTTAAAGCTGAAGGATTAGAATATGTTGCTCCTACAACTTCTAAAGTTAATCGTACTCGCCAATTCTTATTGTTACCAATAACAACTGGTTCTAAATATGGGTCACCAGCAAGAATTAAAACAGCTGGTGGGATTATGACTTCTGGTACATGGTCATAGCATGAATACTTAGTATTATCTGTTAATGCTGTTTTAAGTCCAGAACGTAAAGTACTTAAAGCCACAATTAACCTACTTGACTATTAGAGTCAATATATTTACTAATTAAGCCAGTAACTTTGTAAAGTAATGTCCTACCCATACGATAAGGTGCTGGGGTGTAATCAAGGGCTTGCTGTGTTCCACCAGCAGCTAATCTGGATTGAAATACGTCTATAGCTATTTGTAAAACAGCTTCTTCAATAGAATCAACACCGTCATATTGTGATAAATCATTAGCTGCTGCTAATCCTGCTGGTATGTTATTCCACCAGTCATGTGTTGCTTCCATAGTTGATGAAACTGTAAAAGTGTATGGGTCAATAATTTTAAGAATAGTTTTTGAACCATTAACGTGGGCATGAACACCACTAATGGCTATTGTTTGTCCTTCATGAAATTTATGTGGCACATTTGTAACAAGAGTTGTTATATCTGTCGTGTCATCATGTTTATGTTTAATTATGTTTGATTTCCATTGAGTTAAGAAATCACCGATTGCATCTTCGGCTGTGTTTATTATGTCGTCAAGATTTGCGTCTGAATATAAAGAAACAGAAACACCAAGTACAGCTCTTAACTGACTGGCTGTTACAAGTACTGGCATTTTGTGTTCCTTTCTGTTTTAAGTGAGGCTACCGACAGGGGCGACAGTAGCCTCACATCTATTGACCTATCAGGTTAGGTTAAACCAGTTTGCACCTGCTGCAATTTTTGTAGCTAGTGCACCATAGCCGTAGTAATTAACGTCAATTTGACCTGTGTTAATTACATTTGTGCGTAGGCTTAAACGTGGGCTCTCATACCAAGTGTAGGCGTCAGGATTCACAACAGCCATTGAATAATCTGCTGTTCCTACTCCACCTGAACCTGTGAAATTACGAGATACGTATAAATCTAATCCAGCTACGCTTCCACGCAAAGATTGTGGGCTTACTGCGCCACCAGCGTTGCTTGGTTGTGATGCTGTGTAGATTGGGCGACCTGCGTCGTTGTAACCCATGATGTTACCCCATTGTTCTGGTGTAACGATAAGTGCGCGAGCAAATCCAAGAGAAGCTGAATAAACTGCTGCTGCTGCTGATGCAACATAAGCAATCAAACCTTCTTTATCATTGTCTTGTGCTGTTGCGTTAAGTGTTCCTGCTCCTTGCATAGCTGTTGCAACAAATGAATCAGTTGCTTTTGCATATGCGTATTCCATTTGACGAACTAATTCATCAAAAAATACTGGAGAACTTCTATCAAGAAGCTCTACACTCAAGGTCTGTTGTCCCCCAAATTTTTTCACACTCACAGACACAAAAGATGATGCTGTATCTGTTTCAGATAATGCTGAACCCTCTGATGCTTCAGCAACAGTTGGTGCAGTTGTAATTTTAGGGATTTCAAAAGACATACCTGCGTTTGGCAAAGTACCTTTTGAGATTGCATCAATAACACCACGGTCAGCATTTGCTACACCGTTAATTATTTCAGTTGATTGTGGAGTTGGAATAAAGGCTGCGTTGTTTCCAGTTGTATCTGCTGCCATTACATATTGACGTGAATCTTCGTTACCTAAAGCTGCTCTAATTGAGTGTTCTAGGTATGAGCCTTTAGATACGATTGGGCTTCTTGGTGCTGTAAAGATTGCAGGACGAACATTACGTTCTTGTGCTGCAGCTTCTACTACAGGAGTTGCTTCTGCAGCAACTTCTTCTTTAACTTCTGGGGTAACTTCGTTTGACACTAAAGTTTCCTCACTTTCTTTTGTTTGTTCAGATTCGCTTGCTGCGACATCTGTGATTTGGGCGTTTTCACCAAATGCAGGAAATGTGACATGTGAAACTTCTCTTAATGTAGCTTCATTAACAATTACTTGTTCACCTTTAGTGACGTAATCATCTATCATGGCTCCAATACTGAAACCAGTTCTTAAACCTTCTTGTGCTTCAGCTAATGCATCATCACCAGCATTGGTTCTTGCTACACGAAATGTTCCAATAATTCCTTCATTGGTTTCTTCGTATGATTTTAATTTTCCTATTGGTCTTGTCATATCATGTTCTGTGAATAATTTAATTCCGTCACCAATTTTTAGTGAACCAGCATTAAAAACAACATCACCCATGTTAGTGTGACCAACTTTATTAAAAGGCACTATTACACCTGTTAATTCTCTTTTTGAAGAATTAGCTGCAATAATGTCTGTAGAGAATTTAATATAATTATTCATTTATTAAATCTGATTCCCTTCTTGCTTCTTCAACTGACATAACTCCAAGTGGAATTAACTTGGTGTAAATATCAGCTTTTTCTATTTCACTTGGCATGTAAAATTCTTTTAAGTCGAATCTGACATAAGACCCACGTGGTGTTATATCCACGTCGGACAAACGACTTGTTATACAAGTCATAAGTGGTTTAAGTGAAAAATCTACTAATGCTCTGCGTTCTTGAATCGTGTTGGAATATGTCATTGACCCGCCAGCGTTTGCGCCTAAATACCACTCAGGAATATTTACAGCTCTCGCTATCTCTGAAGCCATGTACTGTCGTGCTTGGTTTAGCGTTAATTGTTCTGGGCTAAATCCTATGCTTTGAAAATCTATTGTGTCATTAACAAAGGCTGTGCCACGTGTGTTGCGTGCTTCTTTCCAAGAATTTAGGAGAGCTGTAACTCTTTCTGCTGGCATTGGCAAATTTGATTTTAATACTACGTTCGGTGTTGGTTCATCTGCAAATCGTTTAACAGCTTTTTCTAAAGCAAGAGCTGTTTGTATTGTTATGCCTGCACGATTTAATAATCCTTCATCATATCCTGTAAATGGAATTAAAGAACCTAAACCAGTATTAGGAACTTTTGAACCGTCTACAGAATAACCGACAACATTTATTCCTGCTGCATCTAAAGTTTTTGTTACACGACTTGATGAAATCCATTGTGCAGATAGTGGACGACCTTCTGCGTTTAATTCTAAAATTTGTAAATAACCATTACCAGTAAAAAGAATATCTTCAGCAAGAAATGTGTACACAGCTTGCCCGCTGATTCTTGGGTCTGGTTGTCTAATAAATGGTGGAGTTGCAACTCTTGAATTGTTTGATTCACGTCTCACTTCTAAAGGTAATGAACCGATAGTTGCGCAAATAATGTTTCTAGCTCTAGCTACAGCTGGAACTTTCATAGCGTCAGCTCTTGAAATAGTTGTTAAGCCAAAGTAATCAAATGGTTGAGCGTAGCCTTGATAATTGTATGGTGCTACAGCAGCATCAACTTTATTAACGTCATCTTGTGGTGTAACACCAAGTAAGTTTTGCCAGAAGCCCATAACTTCTAATTCTTTATCATATCGTTATCAAAGTCAAGCAACTATAATGTCTTGGTTTTGTCCACGCTGACCATATTCTTCAGCTTTGTGAATAGCCAGAATCATACTTATAGCTGCTGTTGCTTTCTTAGACCTAACCACATACCAAGACCCTGTTTCATTAACTTTCTTGGTGCATTTATTTACTGAGTCTGTTAGTTCAGGTTGATTAGCATGACTGATTCGATTTCCAGACATAGCAGCTAATGTTTCATCACATGCCTTAAAATAGTTTGACCCAAGTACCACATTTGCGTTTATTCCAGCTTGTCTAAGTTTTCCTACTACTGAATCGCATGTAAATCTGTTAGCTATGACTTCTTCAGCTTTATAATGTTTAGCCCACTCTGCTACTTTGCCAGCTATATGTAAATCATCTATAGGTTTATCTGATACTTGATATTCCATTAGCCCTACAGCTATGGTTTTGTCTTCTTGCATTTGTGAACCTGTTAATGCCCACATATCTCGTTCAGGGCTTATTTCTAATCCTAGCCATGTTGGTTTGTCAGGTTTGAGTGTTAAGTTTGGTTGTATTAGTTGATTAAATAATCCTTGTGGAAAACTTGAATTCATGGTTTCTACCCATTGAGATAATACTTCGGTCATGAAAATTTCTGGTGGTGAATTAAGACCAGCTTTAATGGATTCAACAGTTA
>Ga0315909_10010209_pt1 | contig 10051 bp, 6 predicted proteins | sample LakEriMetagenome_11_FD_203527 | JGI IMG/M metagenome (GOLD analysis project Ga0315909, IMG submission 203527) | Freshwater fungal communities from buoy surface, Lake Erie, Ohio, United States - Buoy 2 MA125 | ecosystem: Environmental > Aquatic > Freshwater > Lake | place: USA: Lake Erie, Ohio...
CAGTTGAAGCTGTCGTTCGGGCGGGAGTGATCGTGCTGGCGCGTTCATTGTGATCGTAGAGCGGTCAACTCCGTTTCTCTGCGCCGTGCAGCTTGCAAATTGAGCTTAGAAGGGGCAACGCTATGGCCATCCCGAGCACCTGATTACGGAGGGATCGAAGCAATTAGCCTAGCCTGCGGCGCAATCTTCTTCCAACCGCTCAACTGCTAGTCCGCACACTAATATTCGCTAATAACAAACCTCGACAACCGCTTGGCCCCCCTTCGCCCCCGGGCTTTGACCGGGGAGTAAGGGGCGGGGGGGCTGAGGGGGCCGACCGCGCGTAAGGCTGTTTGGCTGTTTGGCTGTAGCCCGGAGGGCGGCACTTCTCTGCCGGTGTGCGTAAGCCACCGGACTTGGGCGCACACCCAACACCCTTAAAAGCCCGGAGGGCGGCACAAGAACTTCCAGCGTGCGTAAGGCGCCGGGCTTAGGCGCACACCCAGCACCTCTAAACGCCCAGAGGGCGACAAATGAGGTAAGTCGTGAGTGGTAAGCGGCTGTTCTCTCAAACCTCTCGCCTGCTTCGGGGATTTTGATCTCGATCGAGTCCTCGGTGGGTTCGGAGGTAAAGACACGCAGAAACGCGCTGGTTTGGGGCTTAGCAGCGAGTTTGCGTTTCCACTGGTAGCAGGAGGTCATCGGCGAGCAACCGATCGACCGGCAGAACTGCGCGACGGGAGCACTGGATCGCTCGCCCTTGGCGATACGTTCGGCCTAAATCTGGGCAGTTTTCGGGGACGCGAAGCGAGACATGGGTAGGGGCTCCTTAAGAGAGTTGGGATCGAAATCTGGACGCACCTTGAATCTACCCATAAGCGGGCCCTGCGTTTAGAGAAAGCCGATCAGACTGGTGTACTCTCACCCGTTACAGTCCAAAAAAGAGGAACTCGACGTCAATTAACATGGTCTATGTGCGAATCTCTTACGAGATAAAGTGATTTCAGTGGCCGAGTTTGAGTCTTGTTCGGAGAGAATGGTACCAGACTCTAGCCCCTATGCCCTCGCCGAAAACTCTGGAGAAAAACATCAAACCGCTGAGCCCATTCTGATGCTGCGCCGGCCATCTCCCGCATGTCAACCAACTCACGATCGGTCGCCGCGATTCGTTCCTTAACTGCATCGATTCTTTCAATGACTGCCGCTTGACACTCGCTTCGTTGCTCGTCGATCGCGCCTAGAATTGCTCTGAGCATCGGAGCAACGGTTTGCCCCGGTCCTCCATCGACATCGCCTTGCAATGCTTCTGTCAGTTCCTGAACACCCCGCTGTATCTGGCCATCGATCAACTCGCACACTTCCTTCTTTGCCTGCTCAAACTGCTCCGCTGCGCCAAGCGCTCCAACGACACCGCCGATCAATGCACCCCACGGGCCACCAAGCATTTGTCCAATACCTGCCCCCATGCCGACACCCATCGCGGCGCCTGTTGACAGCCCGGACACCTTCTGATCAATGCTCTTGAGGGTACTTTCCATGCGACGCTGCAATGGCATCGGCGTTGCTGATTCAAGCATTGCTTCAGGATCGAAGCCATCACCAAAATCGATTTCGTCGTAAATGGCTCGAAAATAGCCAACTGCCTCACTTGTCGTGCGTTGTCCAAGCCTGATCCACTCTTCATCTCGATTTTTTCCGACACGTTGCACAAGGTCATCCAGTAACGGGCGCAGTTCCCGACGGGCGAACGCAGCGAGTCCGTCAAGGCCACGAGGCGCGTAGGTTCCAATGCGTTCCTCGACGCGGCGATTGAAGTCCTTGAGGGATCGCTCTACGGCATCACTCACCTTTTCAATGTACTGTTCTCGAGCTGAATTCCATGCGTCACGAACTTGCGCTTTCAGTGTGACTTCAAACACTGAAGGCTGGCACGGCATTATTGACATTAAAGACCTCAACGCGACCTCTACCCCCTCACTTTTCTGAAGAACGTAGTCGATCGCCTCATTTGCAACCGTCTTCGCGGCTCGCGACGCTGCGTAAAGAATCGCCTCTTCGCCAGTTCGGTCAAGTAGCGATCTCAGTTGGGACCTCAATTCCTCAATCCCTTTCCCCGTAGCAGCAGACGCAGGAACCACGATGATGTCATCTGAATCCGACGCGTCTCGGAGCACCGCACGTACTCGATTGAGCACTGACTCCATTGCTGAGTGATCTACATCTAGTTCGTCATCATCTTCCAAGAGGTCACACTTGTTTACGACGAACACTGTCCGAGCAATTGCTTCTTGCGTCCACTGCATGTCTCGAAACTCTCCAGCTTTAAGTGCATTACGACCATCGAGAACAAAAATGCATGCGTGCGCCCTCGCGACAGCATTGACTACGATCGTTGTCCTTTCATCGTGTGCATTCAAACCTGGAGCATCGACAATCTCTATGTCGCGAGTAAGCCGGGAACTATTGCTGACCAGTTCGATGTCAACGCGAGCGACATCTTTGCGATGTGTTGATTCCAATGCAACGGTGGCATGAATGAGTTCGCGAATTCCTTTCAGATCGGGAGTCTCGACAAACTCCTTGTCCAAGAGAACACTTCGATCTGGTCCAGATACTCGTATCCGAACACATTCTTGTTCCCCAACTCGAATATGGGTCGGAACGCTCGTAGTCTCACTTCGCCCCGATGGTAGGATCTCAAGTCCAATTAAGCGATTTAGAAGGGCACTCTTACCTGCACTCGTCTCGCCAAGAACTATCACGCGAAGTCGCGAACTTCGGAACACATCGTCGAAAGTATATAACGCATCCTCGATCCGTCCATTTGCGGTTTGCCTGCTCGTCCTTAGGAGCGCTGATCTAGTCCAGCGGTCAAACATGTCAAGCATATTGCGCCAATCGCAGTCAGCATCTGCAAAACTCAAACCCAGCCCCGTTGCGTCGACCACAGATTGCGGCCAATGAACGTCGACTTTTGCGAGGCGTTGCGCATACAGAGACAATAGACGCGACGAGCGTTCACCGATTGAGGAATAAAACTGTCGAATGTCAGAAGCATATCGAAGCTCGGAAAATAGGCGGCTCTCGCAATCCGATTTGCACTGACTTGCAACATGTGAATACGCGGATGTCGCAGCATCTGCCATGCCATCGAAGGAATGACTTCTGGCTGCCACTTCCAAGACCGCAATACTTGCCAACCACATTTGATCTTCACGCTGACGACAGACCGAACTGAGTATTTTCTGATCCAAATGCGGAAACGTTTGGCAGAGCGTTCGGGCTGCTTCGAAATCATTGGCTCGCAGTCTCCGCCAGACGTTACAACCTCGAATTACCGGATCCACGCGGAACATTACATCGGTCGCCAACGTGGCGAAATCGCCTCCGCACGTCAGTGCTGCCGCAATCTGCGACTTCTGAAGCGAGTCAGATTTCCCACTGCTCTCCAAGTTCTCTTCCGTTCCGGACCATTGGATTAACCTGCGCTCCTCCGAAGGAAGTAAGTCCAATGCTCGCGAAATACCAACAATCTGCTCATCACCTTTCCCGCGTTTACGCAACACTGTGAGAGCAGTCCGAACGTCATCGTAGCGTCCCAATCGCAATCCGCAAATAAGTCGAAGAACTGCCGCCTCTGGCACTTTGATGTTTGGAAAAGAGTCGATGATATAGAGACACGCGGCGGGATCAAGGGGTAGGCTGCACAAAACCTGAAAAGGCAGTTTAACAACGGCGGGTAGCGCGCGAATCAGATGTTCGACTGACTTCGCTTGATCGCCAATTGCTGCGGCCAGTTGACCGCAGAATAGATGTGGAAGCGGCGAGAACTGCTCCAAAGTGGCGGCATGTTCAAGTTGCTCAAGTACCTCCCCCAGATGACCTCCGGGAATGCTGCTGAGACTCGCGACAAGCGTCTCTGTTGAGTCAGGGTTGATGTGATTCGCGCGCGCAGCGATCAGTGACTGAAAAAAGTATTGAATCTCATCCCTTGGAATTTCAATGCGGAGCTTCGGATACTTGCCATGAGCAAGAATGAAGTCGAACAAACCGGGAGACTGTTCCACCGGATTGACCGATAACAGGTGCCCTAATGGGATCAGGATTCGGGGGCCACTCCACCACCCCTTGATCATGCTTGTGCGATGAACGAGCAGACTGTGTTGCGAAAACGCAATGAGCATAACGTCCTCAGAGTTCGCCACGGATGCGTCGTGAGCGCAAAAGGTAGCTCTCACTGCCGTTTCAAACTTCTCACCGGGAATCGGACGATTCTCGGGTGAGTACCCACTGAGCGATTTGTCAAGCTGAATGCGAAGGTTTTCGATCATGATCGATTCTACCGAGTGAAGTTCAAAGGGGTTCAACGCTCAAGGTGACTCATGGCTTTCTGCCGCACTTGGTCACAGTCTGACACGAGTTCCAGGCTGCGATTCAATCTCGCCGTAATCGCGGACAAGAGTTCTGATTGTCTTGCGGAGTCAGCGGACTGTACAGCTTGCAGAGCCCGAAGCGACGTGTCGACAATCTCGTTCCGCAACGCAAGGCGTTGGGTCAGTTCTTCAGTAAAGAGGTCCGATTCCTGGCGAGCCAAGTCGTCTGCTAACCGATCGATCTGCGTCTCCATTCGATCGAGGTTTTCATTAAGGAATCGCGAAACCGACACTTTAGTGATTCGCTGCTGGTGAGCTTTAGCGTTCCCTTCCCGGGCGCCCTTCGCAAACAGTCCACCCACCAGGCCACCGATCATCTGAATCAGGCCGCTCCCCGGAAAAAGCCATTGCAATATCATTGCTATGGTTCCTCCACCGAGCCCATCAACCAACGACAGTCCACTGGACGTCTCATGGGGACTGGGATCGTAGAGAGCATCATTAATGATCATGGCCGAGGTATTGTAAGCGAGCCGGCTTCGTTGAACGGTTGTTGATGGTCTTTCCAACTTAAGTACGTCGCGGTGTTCAGCTAGCACCTCTTGCTTCAGCGCTCTGCTGGCCTGCCATGCGGCTTTCTCTACCTGATCAAGAAAGCGGCGAACCAACCACGAAAACTCGGATCGAAATGGCTGATAGTCTCCCGCTTCATCACAACGCTCCACGGCAGCACAGGAATCGCGACGAAGTAATTCCACTTCGCCTTCTGCAGCCCTCGCCACTCGAACCGCCAGTTGCGACTGAAGCGATTGGGACAAGTCTGGTAAGCGTTTGCGAAAATCCTGCAGCGAAATTAGTGTCGATTGAAGTTCATCCGTTCTTCGCATCGAGTCCTCGACGGTCTGCGAAAGCGCGAAGGCTTCACACTCAAGCACTGCGCATTGCTCTTGGCAAAGTCGGAGAACTCGGTCGAGATGGATGAGCAATCTCTGTTGCGTTGCGTTTCTCGACGCCAAAGACACAAGAGCGTCCTCAAATTTCGCAAATCGTTCAGAGTACGCGTCCGATTCACTTCGGAATCGCGCCCTAAGCGTTGACTTCGCACTAAGCCCATAAACGACCGGAGCTGCAATGCCGGCAAGGGTGCGCAGCCGCTCCTCGGCATAACGCTCTACGCTTTCGATACTACAGTCGTCCACCGTTGCAATTCGCTCGTCGATCCGATTGAGAACGAACAACATCTTGCTTACATCAGATGGTTTTACATGGTTACTCAGGAATTCCCGTTCTGACTGGCTGACCGGTTGCTGTGCATCGAGGATTACAATGACAGCGTCGGCGTGCTTGAGATGTTGGAACGTAACCTCTTCTCGCATGACGTCGATGTCGTTTACCCCCGGCGTATCCACGATGTCCGCATCGAGACTCTGGAGTCGCCCAGGTATGCGAATCTGCACTTCCTTAATTCGATTAGCGTCGGCATTAGTTGCCGTTAGATACTCGTCGAGGAAGTGATTGATTTTCAAATTCGGAAGGGAAAGAGCTTGGGTCGTCCCATCTCGGAAGACTACTTTGCAAGCAGGTTGAACTCCGCCGCGAACAACGGTCAGGACAGCGGTTGTTGGGACCATTCTTGTAGGCAGTAACGGGCACCCAACTAAAGCATTCACAAAGGTGCTTTTCCCACGATTGAATTCGCCAACGACTAGCAGCCGAAGCCTGTCCGCGTTTAAGCGATCTCTGCACGCTGCGATACGGTCATGCATAGCGGAGTCTGAGATTGCTTCAAGTGATCCCAAAATTCGTCGGCATTCAGATTTCAGCCACGCGCTTGGAGTGTCCTCGTGTGCGTCATCAGTACCTTCGAGCATGACATTGTCTTTCGCATAGTGAGATGAAAGAGTAAATTGTATTTGATTACTTCGCCTGTTTCAATCGGGTCGCTACGCCAAGGCAATTCTAAAAGATTCGTGCTAGGCACATTACGAACGCATCCCTCATTCCTCTCGCCTTCGGTCACCCTCGGCTCAATTCGGTTCCCGCATGCCCGGTCCGGGCTCCGCCAGACCCGAGCCTGCGGGAACCGATGGAACTAAGGCAAGGCGGAAGCCGTTGGGCGTGCGACGGTTCGTCGGGGAGTCGTTGACGCGGCGCGTTGTCCGGCGGTCCGTCCGTTGCAACGTTTGCCTTACTGCCGCCGCGGATCACGGGGTACGAGCCAGTCTTTACTCCCAAAGGATCGGTCTGTGATTATGATGAAGCAAAGTCCCAGTTCCAATCATGATTCCACTCAATCAGGTTTCCATGCAGGTCGAATAAGCCCCGAATGCTCGGTCGCTTCTCCCGAACTGGGTGAACCTTCAAACCGCTATTCTCCATGAACCAGCTAAAGCGGTCCAGCAACCCTAACCCACTACCAAAACTATAGGCTGTCCGCGATCCGCTGCGCGCCATCATCACCCATTCCGACTCCGTCGTAAGCGTACAGGCACCTTAGCGAGATTTACTGATGCTCAGGCTTGCTGATATGCTCACGGCCTATTAAAGGCTCTAGATGGATGCTGCGGCTTTTAGCCATGCGGAGCCAGCAGTGCAGGCAAGCGATACTCCACAGAGGCACTTTGGCCATCGTACGGGGCTCTGTCCGCAGAGCCCAAGAGACCCATGGGTACACAACCCTGCGAACCCGGCCCTCCTGACGTACCATTTGCGTTTGCGGAGCTCCGCACGTACCCCGACGTCGTGTAGCTTACGCAACGGCCGTATCGGCCTTATCGCGCCGCTCTTGCTCGCGGTACGCTCGCACCGCCTCGCGGATGCGCTGCGGTCCACCGATCGGGGAACAACTCCTCGGTCTTGGCCGTCCCTCGTAGCATGTGCGTTAGGACGCTCTCAAAGTGCATCCCTACATCGAGATCCGTCCTCAGCGCGCTGGCTACAAGCGACATCAAGCTCGCATTCCGGAACCTTGCGCGCAGGGATCCGATGAATAACCAATTCTTGCGCCCTACCGCATGACTTCTGTAGCTTGCATCGTGGCCGTGGCTGGAGTCGCAAGACTTCAGTTGCTTGCTGCGTGATCACCGAAATCTTGCGAGTCAAGCTACATGCATCGTGATCATTGGATACCTACTGATGATCGCACCAAAGTTTTCCGGCTATTTGGCTGTTCCCTCAGGCCTATCGCCTCAAGCCTCTCGCCTGCTTCGGGGAGTTTGATCTCGATCGAGTCCTTGGTGGGCTCGGAGGTAGAGACACGCAGAAAGACGCTTGATTGGGGCGCAGCAGCGAGTTCACGTTTCCACTGGTCGAAGGAGGTCGGCGAGCAGCCGATCGACTGGCAGAACTGCGCGACGGGAGCATTGGATCGCTCGCCCTAGGCGATCCGCTCGGCCCAAATCTAAGCGGTTTTCGGGGAAGCGAAGCGAGACATCAGCAGGATCTCCTCAAGCGAGTTGGGATAGAAATCAAGACGCACCTTGAATTTACCCGCAATTGGACCCTGCGTTTAGAAACAACCAATTAGGCCGCTGCACGCTCACCTTACGGTGGCTTTCGTGTGAATTCTCACAAATCAAGACATAAAGACCGAAGGCACACATATCACTTCCAATGAAAACTGGCCAGCAAAACAAACTGAATAAGAAAAAATGATTCAAAATCGGTCTTTTTTGATTGAAAGATTTTGACCAGGGACCTCTTTTCGATTAAAGGAAACCATTTTTAAGTTTTTAAAAACTTATGAGCACTAGATTTTAAACCCCATTTAAAACACATAAACCTATCTTTGGATGTAGTGAAGAGCTAAATAACCCTGATTTTTGACACCAGACCATGCATCCAGAGGATAGCCTCAAGGTGCTTCAAGAGCAAAAACGGTTTTAGAATAAGAAAAACTAATCAAATTGCCGTAATTACGTTAGCTAGAATTAGCTAAATGCTCACCTTGGGTGCTCTTTAAATTGATAAAATTATTAATTATGAATATTGTCTTGTCGCCTATGGTAGTATAGGATGCTGGTGTCGACGGTTAACGGTGTTCGCACAGGAAAGGGGTGACAGATATGAAACGGCAGATGGCTCAGCAGTTGCGGGATTTAGGGGCGAAGGCCACGGAGGCCCAAACCGCATTCATGCGTGAGTTGGCTTCCAGGGTTCGGGAGCCCAACGGAAACGAAACCACATTAGAAGACACCCGAATTAGGACCAAGTCCGAGGGGATCCAATTGTTCCGAGCGCTCGACGACATTGGATGCGGTGAATTCATCGTGGGCAGACGGAAAATGAAAACTCGCTTCGAGTGGGACCGCCAAGGCGCTATACCCGTGGCCAAAGCGTTCTTAGGGGAGCCAGTCGAGATCACCGATGAAGATGACGAGGGGACTGAGTTCAATCGGACGGGCTCAACGAACCCAAACAATCACAAGCACAATTTCTTACTTAGACCTGACCTGACCATCGAGGTGACATTGCCTTTGGATATCACCAAGGAAGAGGCCAATCGTTTGGCCGATTTCATTCGCTCGATTCCCTTTTGATGGATTTCACTTGTTTGATTAGGAGATGACCGATGGCACTAGCAATTAGCCCAAGCTTTTCGTCTGGAATCCGTACCCCGAAGTGCACCGTATCGGTGCCCTTTCGGCGACCGGTGTATTTCTTTCTCGATTACTCGAACATCGCGATATCAGCTCAGGAAATCGCGTGGGTGCAGGACGGTTACATGTCCAAGCAGCGAGTGCGGTTGCATGCTAGGAACTTGCGGGCGCTCGCTGAGCGGAATCGGGAGTGGAAACAAGGCTTCGCGGCAGCGGGTTTGCATGCGGAATGCCCGAAGTTGTGCAGGCACTTCTACGATGCTGGGATTCGCATTGAGGTTTCCGAACGCGGTAGCAGTTCGAATCGCGAGCAGAACGTCGACCAGAGGATCCAGTGCGAGATGCTCAAATTGACCAAGTCTTCTCACCAGCGCGGCACGGTGGTACTTGCCACGGGCGATGGTGCGGTTGGATCCCATAACGAAGGGTTTCAGAGTGTGCTTGAAAACCTGCTTGAGCACGGATACTCGATCGAGTTGTTTTCGTGGCGAAGGACGTTAAACCAGGTGCTTCGAGAATGGGTCGAGCGTTATGGTCGGTACATTGAGCTCGACGATTTCTACCCCGACATCACCTTCATCGACGGCGGTCGCCAAGCGACCGAAACTCACGTTGTAAACCGTAAGATCGCTAAAAAAGGACTGGTAGGTTAGGAGCAAGAACTATGATCACATCCAACAAAAATCAATGCAAAACGCATGTTGCACCATATAAGCGACGTGATGGGAGCTTTGTCCAGGGACATCAACGGCAGCACCCATCCGTTAGTCAGAACAAGTACTGCGAGCAAGTCAGACGTGTGGAGATGTATTTAGAGTGTGGCGAGTCGACGCTGTTGCTTCAGACCAAATGCGACATGTGTCATGAAAAAATCTATTTTTATCGGGACAAGACCGTCGGATGTATCGCCTACGATTTGCTGGAGACACCGTGGCCTATTCACCACTGCTGGAAGCATGATTCGCACTCAATTAAGAAGTACATCGCACAGGTGCTTTTCGCAGCCGGACATAACGGTTTACGGTACGATCCGAAGTTGACGACGATCACAAGGACACCGAATCGAAATGAGGAGACGATCACTGGGTACATTCTTAGCCA
>Ga0315909_10010210_pt1 | contig 10051 bp, 15 predicted proteins | sample LakEriMetagenome_11_FD_203527 | JGI IMG/M metagenome (GOLD analysis project Ga0315909, IMG submission 203527) | Freshwater fungal communities from buoy surface, Lake Erie, Ohio, United States - Buoy 2 MA125 | ecosystem: Environmental > Aquatic > Freshwater > Lake | place: USA: Lake Erie, Ohio...
GACTGGAACGGTTCAAACCGCCGCAGGTCCAGTTGATGTTGATGCAAGTGGAAAAGCCGCAGATGGTTCTACGCCTATTGCTGTTACAGGTGACACTAAAGCAACACCTACTCTTGTAGATACAATTACTGATGATTACGGAAATAAAATTGGTGTCTATTCAGATGGTTCTAAAAAGACTTTAGTTAGTTCTGGTCGTAAGTACCGTCTAACAGTAGATGAAGATGCTTATGCAATTTTAGAACGTACACTAGAAGATAATGGTGTTGGTAGTTTAGCAAAGATACTTCAGGGATATATGGATAGAGGCTTGGGTTCTGAACAGGCTGCTCTTGAAATCCGTAAAGAACCTGAGTACTTAAAACGATTTGCTGGTAATGAGCAGCGTCGTAAGGCTGGACTAAATCTATTGTCTGAAGCAGAATATCTTGAACTTGAAAATTCATATATGAAAACATCAAAGGCTTATGGTGTTCCAAATCAACTTGGAACAGACCGTGAAGCACGTCAGGCTAGTATGGCTACCCTTATTGCTGGTGACGTAGATGCAGTTGAATTTAAAGATAGAATTGATACAGTAGTAACTCGTGTTAAGAATGCAGATAAGGGTACAAAAGATACCTTTAGCACATTCTTTGGCATCAAAGATGAAGAACTTATTGCTTACTTTTTAAATCCAGAAGCAAACCTACCTAAGTTACAGGAGAAGGTTACAGCCGCTGAAATTGGTGCAGCCGCTAGTGCACAGAATCTTGCAACTAGCAAAGAGGCTGCCACAGCCCTTGCACAATTTGGTATAGATAGAGAAGCAGCATTAAAGGGTTATGAGGCCATAGGTGAAGTATTGCCTACTGCAACTAAACTTGGTCAGATTTATGGAGATACATATACACAAGCAACAGCAGAGCAGGAAGTCTTCCAAGGCACAGCCTCTGCTAAACGTAAGCGCCAGCAACTTGCTCAGCGCGAAGTAGCCACCTTCTCTGGTTCATCTGGACGACAACGTACAGGTAGACCACAAGGTAATACAGGCCAATTCTAAGAATCCCTAGGTGGACCTACTAGCCCCACCAGGCGTATAAGACTAGGAGTAGAAGCCAGCCAGTTTCCCCGAACTGTCACTGTGGTCTGCGAACTAAACAACAATAGAAGGGTGAGGTTGCATGAGAAGCAACAATGACTGGGATAACGACGACGACCTTGATTTATATCAAGATGCCAACAATGACGAAACGAATGGTATTAAAGACCTTCGTAAGGCAAAGAAGGCTGATGAGAAACGAATTAAGGAATTAACTGAACGACTTGAAAAGTTCGAACGTCAGGAACGTGAAGGTACTGTCGCTAAAGTCCTAGAATCTAAGGGAGTCAACTCCAAGGCTGCCCGTCTAATCCTAAAGGATTTAGATGAAGTCAATGAAGAAGCAGTGAATAACTGGCTTTCTGAAAATGGAGATATCGTCGGGTACAAACCAGAAGAAGAGCAACCTGCTGATAAGCCAAATGTGCGAGAGTTTTCTCGCCAGGATGGTGCAACACAGTTTGCTGCGACTCCCGACGTTTCAGATGAATATGTTGATATGTTACAAAACTATGACGGAAACTCTGAAGAAGAATTACTATCCATCATTAACAGCATCGCTAATAAGATGCAAGACTAAGAAAGAGGTATCGCCAAATGGCAGATGTCTTTACCACTACAGGTAGTGGATTAGGTACTAACCTTGTAACCTTAGCATACGATAAGTTGATTGAAACCAACCTCCGCGTGTTGCCTAAGTTCCGTGAGATTGCAGACAAGAAGGTCGGCTCACTCACACACAATGGTTCTTCTATCCGCTTCCAGTTCAATAACGATATTGCTGACGTAACTGTAGCAGGAGCAACTCTCAATGAGACAGTTGACCCAGATTCAGTTGCACTACCAGCAACATCATACATTGATATTGCACAACTTGAACTCGGACGCTCAGTGCTTCCAGTCAAGAAGATTAACCTTATGTCAATTGCTAACATCGACCCATGGGTTGCTAACGCAATTGGCTTTAACATGACCAAGACACTTGACAACGCTATCGTTGCTAAGTTGGATGCAGGCGCGAACATTGTTCGCGTTGCAGGTGGTTCAGGAGCAGTTTCAAACGTCTATGAAGGCGTTGGAACAGTTGCTGCTAAGAACACAATTGCACCAGCAGACACAATGAAGTCTGCTGCTATCCGTACTGCAGTTACCAAGATGCGTGCTGCTGGAGTTCAATACAAGGGCGCTGGAATGTTTGTTTCATACATTCACCCAGAAGTTTCTGTTGACCTTCGCACCGAGACAGGTAACAACGTATGGCGTACACCACACGAGTACCAGAATGCTGCTCCACTTTACGGCGGAGAGACAGGTTCATGGGAAGGCGTTCGCTTCATTGAGACAGCAAACGCTACAAACTCACAGTCTGGAACAGGCTCAAGCACAAGCCAGACACGTGTCTACAACACATATGTTGTTGGAGCACAGGCTCTTGCAGAGGCTGTATGGAAGGAACCAGGAATGGAAGTGGGCGTTGTCCAGGACCGTTTCAACCGTTTCTCACCAGCAGGCTGGTACGGAATCATCAACTGGGCGCTTTACCGCACACCATCATTGGTTCGTATCGAAACCGCTGCATCAGGTCGTCCAACTGTCTAATCAGTAGATTGACGGGTAGGCAGGGGCTAGTCCCCTGTCTATCAGTAAACCTATTGGAGGAACAATGGCGTATAGATTTACAACACCAACAATTCTAGAGGAAATGGATAGCGATGGCCATCCATTATTTTCTAGAATTAAAATCCCCAAAGGGATTACGGTATTAAAAGAAGGTAGCGTATATGTACAAGTTCGCTATCCATCTGCCGAAGAAGTGGCTGCTGCAGATATTGCATACATTGGTGGCTACTCATATGAAGTTACATTAGCAGAAAAGACTGCGCTAGAAGCAGCAGGATACACAGTGGAGACGGTATGACTTATTGCAATCATATTAGCAGGGTAAAGGAATGGGGTTTTGATGAAACCCACAACTTTAGGGTGACACAATATGACTGCCTACTATGTGGCTTAGTATCTGAAACACCATTTAAAGATGAAGAAAATATTGATATTGACCACGTAAATTGTGATGAAGATTGTTTTGGATGTAAAGTAAAAACACTTGAACTTAGTACTGGAGATGCCAACTCCCAGAAGGCTATGAGTAATAAGAAGTGGAATGATGAATTGGATGCATACCGCTCTGCTAGAGCACAAGGCATTCAACCTGCTGGAACAAGCATGGCACATGTGAAGGCAGCAGTAGAAGCATCAAATACTATGGGACAAGCATATGATGCTGATACAGCAATAACGTCAGCACAATCAATTACTAAAAAATCAGTAGCATCACTTAGTGAAGTAGGAGCAATATAATGCCGATGTTCGGAGACAAGAAGTTTCCATACACACCAGCAGGTATGAAGGCAGCAAAGATGTATGCCAAGGCTGAGGGTATGGAAGACAAGGCCATGAAAATGGGTAAAAAGAAGACAAAGAAAAAAGCAGTTAAGAAGTCTGCTAAGAAGGCTACGCCTAAGAAGATGGGTAAGAAGAAGTAATGGCTACTAAACCAACGCCTAAGCCAACACCTAGACCTAAGGCTGGGTTGGCTAAACCTCCACGTAAAGTAACAGTTACTGTTAAACCTAAGGTTACACCAGTGCCAAAGTTTACACCGCCAACACTTGCACAGTTTAAACAATCTGCTGCATACAAAACAGACTCAATGACTTACAAAGAATATGTAGATGCAATATATGATGTTTACAAATATAAACTAAAGAAAGGCAAGTAGAATGGCAGCAAATAAGACAACAAAACCATTACCAAAAAAGCCAGCAAGCCGTAAAGGTACTGCTGGAAAAGCAACAACAACAGCAAAAGCAAAAACAAAAAAGACAAGTAATATGCAATACTTCTTAAGTGTAATTGATAGATTAGCAGATGCAGAGCGTCAATACACTGGTGCAGCACATCAAATGAAAATTAATAAGGCTAAAGGTAAGTTAGATAACTTAGATTATCGTGCATCAAAAACTGCAAAAGAAAGAATGGCAGACCTTAATAGACTAAATGACACAAGCAAAACTTTGGGTCGCGCTAAGAATGTTGTATCTAAACAAACTAGAAAAGCAAAAATGATGCAAGACATTGTTTCTGGAAAGTATAAGGGGTAAGTAATATGGCAATCCGTCCAAAAATTAAACAATCATCAGACCCTTGGGGTCCAGAATTTGACGCAGAAATGCGTGCTATCACTGATAAGTGGTCTAAAATGAGCAAAGCAGAAAAGAGAAGTCTGCGTAATGCTTGGGACCGCGAATTTCTTGAAAGAATTAAGACTCTTCCTAAGAAAGTTGTAACGGCTAAGGTAAAAGTAAACAAGAACGCACCTAAGACAGTAGCACCGAACACAGGTAACGTTACTGTTATGCCTAAGGGTACAAAGCCACCAACAAAAACAAATTCACAAAAGGCAAAAGCCGCAGCAGCAGCAAAGGCTCGTGCAGCAGCAGCAGCACGTGCTCGCGCAGCACGTGGCGGCGGTATGCGTGGCGGTGCTGGTGGCGGTGGATTCGGCGCATTTAACGACGCGAATCGCTAAATTATGGACCCACGATTAAAACGAGCAGGAGTATCTGGGTTTAATAAACCAAAGCGTACACCGAGCCATCCTAAGAAGTCACACGTTGTTGTGGCTAAGGAGGGTACAAAGGTTAAGACTATTCGTTTTGGTCAACAAGGTGTGAGCGGCTCCCCTAAGAAATCAGGGGAGTCTGCTTCATACCGCAAGCGTCGCGAGTCCTTTAAGGCTCGCCATGCAAAGAACATTTCTAAAGGTAAGTTAAGCGCAGCATACTGGGCAGATAAGGTTAAGTGGTAGCAGTGGCATACACAAAGTCTGCTCTTCGTGAGCGCCTAAAGAATCAGATTATGTCTGGCTCCAAAGGCGGTAAACCTGGTCAGTGGTCTGCACGTAAAGCGCAGTTGCTGGCACAGGCTTATAAGAAAGCAGGCGGTGGCTACTCTGGTAGCAAAACTACGGCTCAAAAGTCCCTATCTAAGTGGACTAAGGAGAAGTGGACTACTAAGTCAGGCAAGCCAAGCACACAAGGGCCAAAGGCTACTGGTGAGCGTTACCTACCCAAGAAGGCAATCGGGGCTCTATCGGCCTCTGAGTACGCTAAAACCACCGCTGCAAAGCGGTCTGGTACTGCCAAGGGCAAGCAGTTTGTAAAACAGCCAAAGACCATAGCAAAGAAAACGGCGAGGTATAGATAGTGACAGTTACGTTAGATGATTTAGCCAATGAGGTAATTATGAGCCTTGCTGGTTATACACTACAGCAAGATCAGACTACCCACCTTACTACTGCTATTACAACAACAACATCAACCCTTGCGGCTCCTACAGTATTTTCTCTGGCAGCAGACCAAGTTGGTGAGGGTATTGTTGAAATTGACGATGAACTAATCTGGGTTAATGAGTATGACCGCATTTCAAGAAATGCTACAGTGCCTCCTTATGGTCGTGGTTTTATGGGCAGCACTGCTGCAACTCACGTTGCTGGTTCACGTGTAGTAATTAAGCCTACGTTTCCACGTATATCTGTAAAGCGTGCAATTCAAGATACTATTCGAGCAATTGGCTCTAGCATCTTTGCAGCAAAGAATACATCCTTTACTTATAACTCAACTATAGATTCATATGCATTTTTAAATCTAAACATCCAGAACATCCTTCGTATGTCTTGGCAGGATATTGGCTCATCACAACGCTGGATTCCAATTAACAAGTGGCTCTGGGATGGTTCACCAGATACTGCTACATGGGGTGCAGGTTCACAGTTGCTAACTATCAACGATGGTCGTATTCAAACTGGACGCAAAGTAAATGTTACTTATGCAACATCACCAGCAATTCTTAGCACAACATCTGAAGCAACATTTGCAACACAGACTGGTCTTCCAGAATCTGTTAAAGATGTAGTAGTACTCGGCGCTGCATACCGACTTCTATCATTCCTTGACCCAGCACGTAACACTCTTACTAGCCCACAGGCTGATGAGATTGATAGCAAGCGTCCATATGGTTCAGGCAACTCAGCAACAAGAGAACTATACAAACTTTACACAACACGTCTTGCAGAAGAGACACAAGCACAGCAACAGCAATATCCCCCACGCATTCGCTATAGCCGATAGGAACAGTCAATGGCCGTTAGAAAATACTCATCACGCTCACAGAAGACAACGCTAACCTCTGCGATTACATCTTCAAGCAGTTCTATTACAGTAGTATCTGGACCAGCCCTTATGGGCGGTATTACTATGACTGCTGGTCAGACATACACAGTAGTTATTGACCCAGACACAGCACTTGAAGAAATTGTAGATGTATATTCGGCAAGCACAAACCCTGTTTCTGGTAACACGCTAGCCATTGTTCGTAACATTAATGGTTCTATTGCACAGGCTCACTCTGCTGGTGCAGAGGTTCGTCACATGGCTATTGGCCGTGACTATCAAGAAGCCAATGACCATGCAGAAGCAGTAACAGGACACGGTGTAACTACTGGCGCTATAGTTGGTACAACCAACACACAAACTCTTACTAATAAAACTCTTACTTCCCCTACTGTCGCAGGACTAACTCTTTCAGATGCAAGCATTGTATTTGAAGGTGCTATTAGCGATGCATTCGAAACAACTCTTACAGTTGCAGAACCTACCGCAGACCGTACAGTCACAATTCCAGATGCTACAACAACTCTTGTAGGAAATGACACAACTCAGACTCTTACTAACAAGACGCTAACTAGCCCAACCATTACTGGCACTGGTGCTATTGCTGGTACTTTCACAGGCAACCTAACAGGTAATGTAACTGGTAACGTATCAGGTTCTTCTGGCTCAACTACAGGTAATGCTGCTACAGCCACAGCCCTAGCAACTGCTCGTACATTCCAACTTACTGGAGATGTCGAAGCAAGTGGAATTACCTTTGATGGAACTGGCAATGTTAGCCTTACAACAGTTATTGGTACTGGAGCGATTGTTAATGCAGACATTAATGCATCTGCTGCTATTGACAAAACAAAGATTTCAGGAACTGCTGTAACTGTAGCCGATACTGGTACTGTTACATCAACAATGATTGCAGATGCAACTATCGTTAATGCTGATATATCTGCTACAGCAGCAATTGCTAAGACTAAGTTGGACCTTGGTGGAACAATTACCTCTGCTGACTTGGTTGATGGAACTATTGTCAATGCTGATATTAATGCTTCAGCAGCAATTGCTCTATCTAAGTTGGCTACAGACCCATTGGCTCGTGCTAACCACACAGGTACACAGACAGCCTCTACTATTTCAGACTTTGATACACAGGTCCGTACTAATCGTCTAGACCAAATGGCTGCACCTACGGCTGCGGTTGCTATGAACGCTCAGAAGATTACGGGTGTTGCAGACCCAACATCCGCACAGGATGCAGTAACTCTTAACTACATTACAAGTCAAAAGGGTGCGGTTAATGGTCTGGCAGAACTTGATGGTTCTGGATTAGTTCCAACCCATCACCTTCCAGCACTTGCTATTACTACCACACAGGTAGTTAACTCACAGGCTAATATGCTTGCACTAACTGCACAGATTGGTGACGTTGCAGTTCGCACAGATGTAAACAAGTCATTTATTCTTACAGCAACTCCAGCATCTACACTTGGTAACTGGCAAGAACTTCTTACCCCTACAGATTCAGTTCTTTCTGTAGATGGTAGCACTGGAGCAATTAGCCTTTCAGGTACATACCTCAATAGAACATCTGGTCAGTTGCTTGGTGCTTTAGACGCTAACAACTTCAAGATTACTGGTCTAGGAACTCCTACCAATAATGCTGATGCGGCAACTAAAATCTATGTAGATACAATCGCTGGTTCAACTGCAGCAGCAGAAGCAGCAGCAACTGCCGCAGCAGCCTCTTACGATTCATTCGATGACCGCTACCTTGGCGCTAAGTCAACTGCTCCATCTGTAGACAATGATGGCAATGCACTTATTGAGGGTGCTCTTTACTGGAACTCTGTATCTAACGCAATGCTTGCGTGGGATGGTTCTGAGTGGGCATCTATCTCATCCACTTCTGACATCTACCGCTATCGCTATACAGCAACAGGTGGAGAAACATCTAAGTCAGGAACAGATGACAATGGATTAACTCTTTCCTACATTGTAGGCAAGGAGCAGGTATATCTTAACGGTGTTCTTTTAGTTCGTTCAACAGATTATGTAGCAACCAATGGAACAAGTATTGCTTCTCTTGCAGCCTTAGTTTCTGGAGATATTCTTGAAATTATTACCTTTACTGCTTTTGAGTTAGCCAATGTTATTAGCCCTACATTGTTTGACGCTAAAGGCGACATACTTGTTGCTACTGGAGTAGACACTGCTGGCAAGTTAACGGTAGGAACAAACAATTATGTACTAACAGCAGATTCATCTACGGCAACTGGTCTTAAATGGGCAGAAGTAGATTTACAATCCTCAACAATTATGAGCATTATGGGAGCATACTAATGAGTAAAGCAAGAGATTTAGCAAACGCAGCATCTGCACTATCGGCAGTATCTGCCACAGAACTTGGATATATTGATGGAGTTACATCAGCAATTCAAACACAAATTAATACAGTAAATACATCTGTAGCCAATATTGATTCAACACCAACCGCACTAATGACAATGGGAGCATAACAAATGCCAACAACATATAAAGTACTAGGACAGGTCGCTCCTAGTGCAACAACAGCAACAACTTTAGACACAGTACCTAGCGCTACTCAATGCGTTGTATCTACTATTGTTGTTTGTAATCGTGCTGCTACTGCAGCAACATTTCGTGTTGCTGTACGCCCAGCAGGTGCAACGTTATCTAACGAACACTACATTGCTTATGACTCTACAATAGCAGCCAATGACATAGTGGCGCTTACAATGGGTATAACACTTGCAGCAACAGATGTTGTTACTGTTTATGCATCAACTGCTAATCTTTCATTTAGTGCATTCGGAAGCGAGATTTCATAATGGCTATTTCTAGAATTAATATTGCACCTAGTGGTCCAACAAATAATGGTCCTGTAACTGGTTTAACATTGCAACACTCAATTACAACATCTGGTTCTGTTACTATCCCTGCTGGAATTACACAGGCATACGTAATTGTTGTTGGTGGAGGCGGAAATGGCGGAGCCTCAGAATTTGGTGCTGGTTGTGGCGGGGGTGGTGGCGGTGGCGTTACACAAGGTTGGGTTCCTATTAAGACTGGACTTACTGCAACTATTGGTGGCGCTGGAGGAACAACATCTTATGCTGGATTAGCAGCAGGTGGTGGCGGAAGTGGCGGGTACATATCAACTGGTAATGCCACAAATAGCGCCGCTTATGCTGGCGGTGGAGGCTTTTTAGGCGGTGCAGGTGCTGGTGGCGCAACAAATAACAACTATGCAAGCGCTGGTGGCGCAGGTTCAACAAGTTATTTTGGAGTACCAGGTGCTACTGCAGGAAATGCTGGACCTTCTGCAGGTGGTGGCAGTTTTGCTAACAGCACAAATCCTGCGGGTACGGCTCCATCAGGTCTTTCAGGTGGTGGCGGAGGTGGACAAGGTTCATCAAACTTTGCTGGTACTGGAGGATTTGGAACGTTTACAGGCGGTGGTGGTGGTTCTGCTTCATCTGGAACTGGCGGCAGCGGTGGTGCGTCATCTTTCTTTGCTGGTGGTGCTAATAGCGCACAAGCGGGTGGCGGAGGAGCGGGTGTTCTAGGTAATGGAGCAGCAGCAACTTCTCAAACTGTAGCAGGTAATGGTGGCTCAGGCGGAGGCGGAGGCGGAGCAAGGTCTGGCAGCAGTGGAAGTGCTGGAACTGGTGGTTCTGGCTGCGTATTAATTTACTACTAGGAGAAATAAATGACTAAATCATTT
>Ga0315909_10010211_pt1 | contig 10050 bp, 6 predicted proteins | sample LakEriMetagenome_11_FD_203527 | JGI IMG/M metagenome (GOLD analysis project Ga0315909, IMG submission 203527) | Freshwater fungal communities from buoy surface, Lake Erie, Ohio, United States - Buoy 2 MA125 | ecosystem: Environmental > Aquatic > Freshwater > Lake | place: USA: Lake Erie, Ohio...
CGACTGCAGCGAGCAACATAGCGATCAATGACAATTCCGGCGCTAAGCCTAGTGAGGCAAACCAGCCTACCAGCGTAGCAGCGGCATACGCGCCCAGCGCATAGAAGCTGCCATGCGCGACATTGAGAATTTTTAATACGCCAAAGACCAGTGTCAGGCCCAGCGCGACGATAAATAGCCATGACGCATAGGTCAGGCCATCAATCAGGATGGTAAAAATGAGATTCATGGGAGGTTCTTTTAATAATTCTTTTTACCAGATCAGCATGCTCCTGATAGCACGTAATCTTTGGGTGGTAGTGCAGTGACTTTTAAAAACGGGCTTCACTTAAATAAGCGAAGCCCGCACGACATCAGGCTAGTTGTTAGTCACACTTTGCGCCGGGGAATCCAGCTTTCATCCAATCTTCCGATTTCATATTTGCTGGAGGATTGACGCATTCAGCAGCAAAGCGCTGAATGTCATCCAAAGCAACACGCTTGTTAGCTGCATCCCAACGTGTGCGACCGATAGCTGTAGGCTGAATGGCTTGCTGTCCACCGGCCAAAGCCATCTTCACACGGCCACTTGGCGCTTCCCATTCGGAGCCGCGCAGAGCAGCTGCGATTTGTTCATTACTAGGTTTTTTGCCACCATTAGCTGCCATGGCTTTTTCCACTGCCAGTTTGACACCCATAAGAGCTTGCGCCATACGGTACGGAGCTTGTACAGGGTAGGCACTCCATTGAATCTTGTACGAAGCCCACCACCAATCATTTAACGCAGATTTTGGTGCGAGCAGACCGTTAGCGCCTCGTGCACCCAACACAGTACCGTCGGGCATTTTGTCGCCCAGCGGAGTGAGCACGTGATCTGCAGCAGTTAAGACTACTTGCGTTTTTTTGAACAACCCACGCGGACCTGCTTGAAGCACAAATGCTTGTAAATCACCTCCCCACAAACTGGAGTGAGTCACATCGGCAGGCTGTGACATCAGCTGAGAAATTTCGGTACCGTACTGACCTGCACCAAATTTCGGACGCTGATCTGCTTGTACTTTGGCTTCAGGATAGAGGTAATTCATCGACAGCGTGAAGTCTTTGAGTGAATCATGGCCCCATGCATAATCTTGATTAATCATGTTGATCGTGCTGACCTTCATGTTGCGCGATTTCAGATAACGCGCAGCAGCGACGTTGTCCATCGCACCATGTGAGGCTGTACGAAAAACATACTTGTAGCTGGCTTCTTCAAAAATGCGTGGTGAGCCACAATCATAGAGGACCAAAAGGCGTTTCATTTCTTCGGCAACCGGTGAAACAGCCAAGCAGTCACCTGAACTGACATAGCCGATAACCATATCAACACCCTCGCGGTCGTACAGATTGCGCAGTTCTTGAACTTGTTTGGTAGCACCACCGTTTTCATCGACATAGACGGGCACAATGTTCATGCCGCCAAAGCCTTTTTTGTTGTAAGGCGCTGGAACTTTACCGCCGTTAAAAGCTTCTATTAGCGTTTTTGCGCCATTGACTGCAGGTACACCAAAACTGTCGGCGGCCTGCCCGGAGAGGAAACTAACTATACCAATTTTGAAGTCTTCAGCAGTCGCATGTCCTGGCATGCTCAATGCCATCAGACTGGCAGCGGATATAGCACTCAGCTTTTTCCATGCGGGACGCAGAGTTGGGGTGTGAATCATTGTTTTCTCCTGGTTAATCTCGTTTTTGTCAGCATCGGGGCCACCTCATTCAGTTCCGATGATGAGAATGTGCAGCCTGCTCAAATCGGCATCTATGCCAATCAGCAACATTTCCAACACGAGATGATCCAATTTGTCAGATTGATCAGTCAACCGATATCGATGTTGCGATGCCATAGGAAACACTTTTGGTCTGTAAGACTTCATGAAAAGCAAAGGCAACATTATTTTTAGATGAAGCGCAACGGCTCAGGCTTACCCAAAATTCGCCGATTCGAATGAAGATTGCGCGACTATCCGCGACATTTCTGTCAACGCCACTGTTTTTTACTAATTTGAGGAAGCTACAGAAGTTGGAGCCGGAGATAGATAGTTATGCTGCGCTGCAAAATAGCAACATCACCTTAATTTTCCTTAGGGTCGCCAGACTCGCTTGATTCTGCTGGTGCAGGTTGCGACGTTGGAATGAGCTTCATCGAGTCAGTTTGTGCCGGAATTTTGACCCTAAATCCTTGCAGATACATTTCAATTTGCGCTAACTGAGCGGATCTAACCATATACGGCGGTTTGCCGCCGAGGGCCTGACCAACCATGGGCTTGAGCTCAACTATGCGTGCCTTACCTGAGGCATCCGCAAAGCACACAGAGCCACCTTTGGGGCTGATGACATACAGCCTGGAATCAGCTTTACGCTGGTACATTGGTGACCAATTTTTTACTTCGCCGTCGCCAGTTGACTGGCATTCACCAGCGTTATTGGCAGCAATGGAGGTTTTGGCTGCAGCGGGTTCAGTTTTGCTGTCCTCGGCTTCGTTCGAAGAAAGTGCAGTACTTGAGCCAGGTTTGGTTTCTGGGGAGGGTTTGGTAGGGGCAGCGACGGCGCTCGTTGCTTTGAAAACCGATGGTGCAGGTGATCTGGGAGCTGGCTGGGAATCTGACTGATTTGCCATCGCGTCGGCGCTAGGCTCGTTCAACGTAGCCTCGTCCTGAGAGCCTCGAATTTTCGCGTAAATCGCCAGCAAAATACAAATGACTATCGCAGCAGTGGCAATTAGTCGCCGGAGCTCGGCATTACGCTCAACAGCGGCAAGGCGCAGATCCACAGGTTCGGACATATCCGAATAAGCCATCATCGATGGTGGTGCGTCGTCTGGTACGGGTATGGTTTGATTTGCGCCGGGGCCGGTGACGATCTCGTCATAGGGAATGTCAAGGGCAGTAGAGTACTTGCGTACTGCCAGCAGTTTGTGAGCGGGAGTGTAAAAAGGGCGATTGCCGCCGTCTTCCATATGCTGAATCTGCTCGCGCGATAGAGTCACAGCCGCTGCCATTTCCAGCACCGACAAGCCACGCGCTTCCCGAGCAGCTCTTAAGCGAGCGCCGTCAACGGTTATGGCATCAAAGTCGATTTCATTCTTCATGGTGAGTTCCGTTCGGCTTCATCGTAACGATGCATCGTTCCAATTTTCCGATAAGTTTCCGAAAGATAACATCGAACAGCCAATTTTTAAGGGATTTTGTCTTCGCCTAGCCATCCACGTTCAGCAAGTAGGGGCATAAGCTCGGGTAATACAGTGTTTAGTGGTGACATTTATACAGGCCCGCCGAACCAACGCCCACGGCTGACAAAAGCAATCGCTTTAGCATATAGAAAAATTTCGGCCAGGCAAATAGCCCATGGAGGCAGGGCAAGCACCGGCACCAAGTAGGCAGCGGCCAATTTAAAAAAGTATTTATTTAACAATACTTGTTATTTTCCCCTCAACCTGAGCAATCTCTTGGCTCATTGGCCCTCACGGCGGGGCCAAACTAGGGAAGATTATTTTTTAGAAACGCAGATAGTTCGTCATGGTGAATCGCTGTGTTTTAGTGAACAGACCTTGCGCTCAACCAGATGTGCCTTGCGCTGAAATCAGGCGGGGCCAGAAATTATGCAGACTTTACATCAGCAGTATCGACATCAGCACACTAGTGACAGTTGGTAAGTTGCGGGCGAGCGCATTGGCGATACGTATTTCGTAAAAGACGACTTAGATAACTTAGGCCGGAAACTGAATCTAGTTACGGCCTTAAGTACAAATTAGCGCAACACCCAACAGGCCATAAACATCCCAGCACAATTATTTGCCAAATGCCAGCCAGCTCTGACCAGGACACGATGACTTCGAATTACGTTTGCCTTTAGAGCGACGTGTTGCTGGCAACTGGGTAGCCGCAGGCACCAGATGATTAACACTTTGTCGTATCGCCAGTAACTGTTCTGATTTCGAGAGTCGCATCAAGCTGTACATAGTCTGTCGTAGCAGGTACTGCTCGCGTTTACTTTTGATTAAATTATTGGGTGTGTTGAGTAATTCCTCAATCAAGTTGTCAGACTCCATAGAGAGGTTCATCAGTGAGTTTTTCATGGCTACAGGTGAGTTAATAATCGGAAACGGAAGTCTATCCATTCTTCGCCCCAATATACGCCGTTAACGATTGAGACAGATCAAGAGCATTGCGTCATTTAATTTTTAACAATTTCTTCTTTTGAAAAACCAAGAAAGTACTCAAAAACTATAGCGAAAACGTTTCTTAAAAAAGACATAATATCGAAGGCCATGACTAGTAATTGCGAGCATCTAACAACCATGTAGTCCTGCTTTAAAAATCACATCCAATACGCAACCGCCCAAGTAGAGTCAGTCGACTTAAAAAGGAAAATTAAACCGTTGTCGAATTCTTTACGGAATATCAAGATACTTTTTCTTATTAGCTAACAGAATCGCCTTAATGCACATTGAATCAGGTAAGTTTTTTCTGCCGCTTGCCATGGTCATCCGACATTCAATGCCGCCTAGAGGACCGCTGATGGAAAAACTGAATAATCAAGAGAGAAGCCAACTGAAAAAGATACTCACGGAGCGAGACAAAGCGCTGCGCGAGGATATACGGCGCGAGATCAGTTTGCAGAGTGAATACGCCGACGTGGCAAGCGAAGTGCCTGATACGGGTGATCTGGCATTTGCTAATCTTTCCATTGATCTGGGCAATGCAGCCGTGACCCGTGATCTGCATGAATTACGTGCGATTGGTCACGCGTTGAAGCGATTGGATAATGGATCCTACGGTGAGTGTATTTCATGTGGTTATGAGATTCCATTCAAGCGTCTGATGGCTATACCAACAGCAGAGCGTTGCGCACCTTGTCAAAAAAATTTCGAGCGCACCTATCATCAAGAAGGCATGCGCGGCATGAGTTTGTAATCAGCCTTTTCTTGGTTAGAACAAGGTCTGGCCTGCATAAATCAGTAAGAAAATAGCGCACAGATTGTCGTCACTCTGAAGGTTAGCTTATTAGTGCGCCATGGTCGCCGCAACAAGAGCGGCGACATTTTGGTACAGTGTGTAATCTCAAGTCACCACATCACTAATTCCCCAACGTAATGAGTACACCCAAGCAAGCTAGTCCTATTCTTTTGTTAGCAGTTCGTATGACACAACGCGACTGGCGTGCCGGCGAGCTTAGATTTTTAGTCATGGCGTTAGCGCTTGCAGTAGCGGCGTTATCAGCGGTTGGATTTTTTGTTGAACGACTCAATGCGGCATTGAGTCGCGATGCAGCTCAGCTTTTGGGTGCTGATCTCATCATACGCAGTGACTATCCCGTTCGCGACGAATGGCGGGCAAAGGCAAAACAGCTTGGTTTGGTAATGGCCGATACCGTAACCTTTCCCAGCATGGCAACAACGGGCAAGGGCGACGCCGCCGACACCCGATTAATCGCAGTCAAAGCCGTATCACCCACGTATCCATTGCGAGGTGCGGTCTCTGTCGCTAAAGGTTCCATCCGTAACGCAGTCGCATCCACTCCAGAGGCCGGCAGTGTGTGGGTTGAAAGTTCATTTCTATCTACGCGCAATGTACGTGTTGGTGAAAAACTCCAGTTAGGTGAGCGAGAATTTCTGATTGCAGGTGAAATTTTAGTAGAACAGGACAGAGGTGCAGGTTTTATGAATTTTGCACCGCGAGTCATGTTGTCACTCGACGATTTACCTTCCACCGGACTAGTTCAAACAGGTTCACGCATTACGTATCGGTTGCAATTAGCAGGTGATGCAAAGAGCATCAGTCAGTATCAGATATGGTTAGACGAACTGATCAAGCAAACATCAATAAGAGGCGTACAGCTGGAATCCTTAGAATCCGGACGTCCAGAAATGCGAACCACGCTCGAACGTGCGCGGCAGTTTCTTTCCCTGGTTGGACTACTCACAGCCATGTTGGCGGCATTGGCCATTGCAATTGCAGCACGTCGTTTTATGCAGCGTCATTTGGATTCATGCGCCATGTTGCGTTGTCTGGGTTTGAAGCAAGATGAAGTCACTCTGCTGTATTTGATCGAATTCACCATCATAGGTATCGCAGGGAGTCTGTTGGGTATAGCGCTGGGTTATGCGGCACACTTTTTTTTATTGCAATGGCTGGGCGGGCTGATCACCTCAGAATTACCTCCGCCAAGTTGGTTGCCCGTCGGCCAGGGTTTAGCCACCGGATTACTACTGTTGATAGGCTTTGCTCTGCCTGCAATTATTCAGTTAAGAAATGTATCCCATAACCGCGTCATACGACGCGAGAGTGATCCAGCGCAAGCATCGACTTTAGTTACCTACGCTTTTGGATTGGCATCTTTTGTGGCCCTTTTAGTGTGGCAGGCGCGCGATCTTAAGCTAGGCTTACTAACCTGCGGTGGATTCATAGCAGGTATGGCAGTCTTCATGCTTATCTCTTGGTTGCTGTTGCGGGCATTTCAAGCGATCACATTTCCTTTGTCATGGCATGCATGGCGCTTTGCACAAACATCCCTTAAGCGCAGGCCCTCTGCCAGTGCATTGCAAATCGTGTCACTTTCCCTGGGTTTGATGGCTTTATTATTGCTGACCTTAGTACGAGATGATTTACTTAGTGCATGGCGAAAATCAACTCCACCAGATGCACCTAATCATTTCATCATCAATATTCAGCCAGATCAAAAAACCCCTCTTGCAGATAGCTTGATTGCGCGTGGCGTAAGTGATGTCAGTCTTGAACCCATGATACGAGGACGATTGATACAGGTATCTGGCATAAACATACAGTCCGACAGCTACAAAGAAGAACGTGCACAACGTTTGGTTGAACGTGAATTTAATCTTTCGACTATGGACTCTATGCCTGAGTACAACTCCATCGTTCAAGGCCAATGGTTTGATGCATCTACCGCACGTGGTGAAGCCTCTGTTGAGCAAGGGTTAGCCAAGACACTAGGATTAAAACTAGGCGACGAACTGCGCTTCGATGTAGCAGGAGTATCAGTCGATGTAAAAATCACCAGTATCCGCAAGCTTGACTGGAGCTCAATGCGCGTTAACTTTTTTGTGATCGTGAGCCCCGATGTCGTTCAAAACTTGCCTACTACCTGGGTTACCGCTATACATTTACCCGCATCACAGTCATCCCTCGTGACCCAGCTAGTTAAAAGCTACCCGAACATAACCGTCGTTGATGTAGGAAGCATGGTGGCTCAGGCACAGCTAGTAATCAATCAAGTCATAGCAGCTGTCGAATTTTTATTTATCTTCACGCTTGTTGCAGGGGTGATGGTGTTGGCTGCAGCCATGCTGGTATCTCAGCAAGAGCGTGCCTATGAGTCAGGTCTGCTGCGTGCACTTGGCGCTACGCGCAGTCAGCTATCGCGTGCGCAGTGGGTTGAATGTTTGTTAGTTGGCAGTGCTGCCGGTATTCTGGCTGCAACCGGCGCTTCTCTGGTAGGTTGGTTGCTCGCTCAACAGATATTTGATTTCGATTGGTCTGTCAGTCCTGTGCTCTGGTGCGTGGGTCTACTCGCGGGTATAAGCTGCGCAATGGCTGGCGGGTGGTTTGGCCTGCGTCATGTGCTCTCTGCACCGCCTATGCAGACATTGCGCGAGGCCTGACATGTCTAAGCGAAACCGACAGATCGTGTATGAGTCGTTGTGCTTAGCTATCGATTTCGCTCACCTTCCTTTGTGATAAAACTCAACGAATAACAGGCGACCTCATCCTACAGTCGCTCTGTCGCAGGCTTTTCTTGCGCAGAGAGATTAAGGACTATGTTAAGAAAAAAAATCGTTGAGTTGGTCTGTCTCGCATTGACGATTACAGGCTGTACCTCAGTAGCACCCGGCATGCAGTTTTCAACAAATCATACCGGTACCAAGGATGATGAGCATCCACGCACAGAGATCGTTAGTATTACATCGGCACTGGTACGCAAAGAAAAAGAAGTACGCGAGCGGCAAGTAGCAAACGATTTAAGCTCCTTAATTTCTAATGCACAGCCTTACCTTGTTGAAGCGGGGGATATCTTACAGATAGTCGTATGGGATCATCCCGAGCTATCTGCGTCTATGCTGCCAGCCCCCGCATTCGGTGTGCCCGGAGGTGCAGGGGTTGCCGGAAGCCCCATGCAGCCACAATCAGGTTTTGAAGTAGACCAGAGCGGCATGCTCGATTTTCCTTATGCTGGCAAGATCAAAGTCAGTGGTTTAACACCTTCAGAGATTCATGCGCGACTAACTGATCGGTTATCACGCTTTTTACGACAACCCAAACTCAGTGTACGAGTACTCGCTTATCGAAGTAAGCGAGTGTATGTCGATGGCGAAGTAAAGCAACCCGGCGTACAAGCCATCAATGATTTGCCTATGACATTAACAGAGGCAATCAATCGATCCGGCGGTATGAATCCTACAGCTGATCAAAGTCGCATCACATTAAGCCGCGAAGGTAAAACCTACACTATTAATCTACCGCTGCTGGTTCAGCGAGGGTTAAATCCATCAGACATACTACTTAAAAATGGTGATGTAGTACGTGTGCTCTCCCGCGACGAAAACAAAATATTTATCTCTGGTGAAGTCACCGCGCCGCGTGCACTACCCATGCGAAATGGACGACTCACACTCAATGAAGCACTAGGAGAGGCAGGTGGAATTAATCCAGTAACGGGTGATGCACGTCAGGTGTATGTCATTCGCCGCAGTAGTAGCGAGTCTTTGGTCTATCAGTTAGATGCCAATTCTCCAGGCGCGCTGGCAGTAGCCGAAAGTTTTGAGCTCAGCCCTAAAGATGTGGTCTATGTTGCGGCGACTTCTTTGACAAATTGGAACCGTACCATTAGCGCGTTGATACCGGGGGCCTTACCAACTGCAGTAATAGCAACCACACCCGGACGTTAAGGTGAATTTATTTCTGGCCAATTGTTTTTATTAGCATAAAAATTCTATGAATTCACAGCTTAGTACTCACGTAATGCCGACTACTGAGGTCAACACTAGCTATGCAAAAGATAACGATGAGAGTCTTGCATCCTACCTTGATCTGATAATTCAACAACGATACTTCATTGGATTTGTAGCACTAATTATCATTCTGAGTGGCGTACTGTATGCGTACATGGCAAACCCACAGTACGAAGCTAATTTACTAGTGCAAGTAGAAGAAAAAGGGCAACGTGAACCAAAAAATATACTGGGTGAAGCAGGTTCCATCATTGATTACAAAACACCATCATCAGCAGAAATCGAGTTGTTACGGTCACGCTTAGTCATAGCGCGAGCCATTGATAAACTCAAACTCTACATCGATGCAAAACCTCGACGACTGCCTTTAGTGGGTGATTTGGTGTCACGTATGGGCATAGTTGAATATTTTCCAACACTGCAGCAGACAAGTAAATATGCCTGGGGTAAAGAGTCTATGAGTGTGAATGAATTTTCGGTTCCCACGGTATACGAATCGCGTAGCTTTCGATTAGTTAATTTAGATGGTAAGAATTATCAATTGAGTGAATCACAAAGTGGAATTCGACAGCAGGGGATTGTAGGTCAGACACTAAAAATACCGACCCCAGACGGCGAAATCACTCTGCTTGTAGATGAAATACAGGCTACCCCTGGGATAGAGTTTTCACTAGCGCGAAACTCACGACTGGCGATTATTGAAGCAGTTCAGAATTCATTAACGGTCAGCGAGCTTGGAAAGCAATCAGGCATAATTTCAGCAACGCTCAAGGGTAATGATGCCGACATAATCTATCGGTTATTAACTGAAATTGGTCAGCAATACATGGCGTTAAATAGCACGAGGCGTACTGAAGAAGCTGATAAATCATTGGCTTACCTTAATCGACGATTACCTGAATTACGTCAGCAATTAGAACAATCAGAAGCTCGCTACAACCAATTTCGAAATACGCATGGCACAGTCGATATAGGTGAAGAAGGTCGGCTAAGTTTGCAGCGATCCGCTGCGGCCCGCACTCGACGCATAGAATTAGAGCAAAAGCGTGGCGAGCTATTAACTCGAT
>Ga0315909_10010213_pt1 | contig 10049 bp, 6 predicted proteins | sample LakEriMetagenome_11_FD_203527 | JGI IMG/M metagenome (GOLD analysis project Ga0315909, IMG submission 203527) | Freshwater fungal communities from buoy surface, Lake Erie, Ohio, United States - Buoy 2 MA125 | ecosystem: Environmental > Aquatic > Freshwater > Lake | place: USA: Lake Erie, Ohio...
ATTGAAGTGGACCGGCGCGAGTTCCATCTGGCCAAGCTGACTGAACTTGAGGCCTTGGCCAAGCCGGTCCTGCGCATTTGAAGACGGCTTGACCTATATCAATGCGGTCACCTTTACCAAAAGGCGACCATGACGCATCCCTAATGAAAGGACTGTGTCATGGATACCACGAAACGTTTATGGATCGGGCTGGGGTTGCTATTGACCATCGGCTTCGGCGTATTGCTCTGGATGGGCGGCGAAATCCACCGGCAACAGCCGCCTATTCCCGAACAGATTGTTACTGAGAGCGGACAGACGGTTTTTACCCGCGAGGATATCGAGACCGGACGTACGGTTTGGCAGAGCATTGGCGGTCAACAGCTGGGTTCAATATGGGGACATGGGGCATTAGTCGCACCAGACTGGAGTGCCGACTGGTTGCACAGGGAATCCGAAGCCTGGCTGGACCTGCGTGCCAAAGCTCAACATGGTAAGAACTTCGGCGAACTCAGCGCAGGCGAACAGGCCAAACTCAAGGCTGAACTGCAACCTGTCATCCGCAGCAACCGTTTCGATGCCTCTGCCGGAACTCTGACTATCAGCGATGAGCGGGCCAAGGCCATTGCTACCGTTGCCGACCATTACGAATCGGTATTCAGCAGTGATCCAGCCGGAGCCGCCCTGCGTGAAACCTATGCCATGAAGGAAGGCACAGTCGATACGGCTGAGCACCGCCGGCAAATGGGTGCTTTCTTCTTCTGGACATCCTGGGCGGCGGTAACCAATCGTCCCGGTCAAGAGGTTAGCTACACGAATAACTGGCCGTATGACCCGACCGTCGGAAATCAGGCCACGTCAAGCACCTTCCTTTGGACGGTATTCAGTGTGCTGTTCATGATTGCAGGGATTGCCCTGCTCGGATGGCATTACGCGGTCTATCACGGACGTGAAGGTTCGCCGACACCGCCCGCAACCGATCCGTTACGCGGATTGACTATTACACCCTCGATGAAGGCCACCGCAAAGTACTTCTGGGTGGTTCTGGCACTATTCCTGGTGCAAATTCTGCTCGGTGCTTTTACTGCACATTTCCAGGTTGAAGGCCAGAACTTTTATGGTTTCAATCTGGCCGAAGTACTACCTTACTCGCTAACACGAAGCTGGCATACCCAGCTTGCTGTTTTGTGGATTGCCACGGCCTGGCTCGGCACCGGTTTGTATATTGCACCGGCCATTTCTGGTGTTGAACCGAAATTCCAGCGCGCTGGTGTCAACTTCCTGTTCACCTGTCTGCTGATCATCGTGGTCGGCGCTTTCACCGGTCAATGGTTCGCAGTGATGCAGAAGCTCGGCTTGGCCAACAACTTCTGGTTCGGACATCAAGGATGGGAGTACGTCGATATCGGTCGATTCTGGCAGGCTTTCCTGTTTGTCGGACTGATGGTTTGGCTGCTGTTGATGGGGCGTGCATTATGGCCGGCGCTGCGCCGCAAGGACGAAATGTCATCCATCGTCGGATTATTGTTTCTGTCCACCGTGGCTATCGGCATGTTTTATGCCGCCGGTCTGATGTGGGGCGAGCATACCCATCTGTCGATGGTTGAGTACTGGCGCTGGTGGGTTGTTCACTTGTGGGTCGAAGGCTTCTTCGAGGTATTTGCAGTGGCGGTGATGAGCTTCCTGTTCGTCAAGCTCGGACTGGTTCGCGGCAAATCCGCCACCATCAATGTCCTATTCGCCACCATTGTGTTCATGGCGGGCGGCATTCTGGGTACATTCCATCACCTCTACTTCACCGGCACCACGACCGCCGTGGTCGCGCTCGGCGCATCGTTTTCTGCCTTGGAAGTCGTCCCTCTGGCACTGATCGGCATTGAAGCCTATGAAACCTGGTCACACAGCAAGGCAACGCCGTGGATGGCGCGTTACCAGTGGCCAATCATGTTTTTCATTGCGGTTTCGTTCTGGAATCTTGTCGGCGCCGGTCTATTCGGCTTCCTGATTAACACCCCACTGGCTCTTTACTATATGCAGGGTCTTAATCTGACCCCCCTGCATGGACATACTGCACTTTTCGGGGTATACGGCATGCTCGGCATCGGCCTGCTTCTGTTCTGTATCCGTGGACTGAAACCGGATGTCGAATGGAATGGCAAGCTGTTGCGCAACAGTTTCTGGACGCTGAACATCGGTCTTAGTCTAATGGCTCTGCTGACGCTGCTGCCGCTGGGTCTGCTGCAACTCAATGCCGCACTTGAACATGGGTATTGGTATGCACGCTCGGCGGAATTCATGGGCCGGCCGATCATCGACCTGCTGATCTGGATGCGCGTACCCGGCGATACGATCTTCTCGATTGGCGCCGTACTTCTGGCCTGGTTCGTACTTCGTCTCTGGGTTGTTCCCAAAAGGTAAATTAACGCTACAATCGCCTCCCCGGGGCCGCGCAAGCGGCCCTTTTTTTTGTCAAACTTGACCTGTGTCAGCGCGAATGCTGCAGTGGCGGCGCATGATATGAAACGAATATGACTGTTGTTGGAAACCCTTGCATGCAGATAGAAAACGATCTAAGGAGCGTGCCAGATTTGCGCCTTCTGGCAGCAGCGCCTCACCGGCTAATGTTTTCCGTTGGCGCCAGCAACGTACTTCTTGCCATGGCATGGTGGACCTTCTGGTTGATCAATTCCCGTTGGCAATTGGCCGCCATGCCACAGCTGGATATCCCGGCCGGTTGGCTGCACGCGTTCATCATGCAGTATCAGGTGCTGCCGTCGTTCATGTTCGGCTTCCTGCTGACGGTGTTTCCGCGTTGGATGGGCCTGCCGGCCTATAGCAAATGGCATTACGTTCCGGTCGGTTTCGGTCTACTGGCCGGGCAGGTGCTGACCCTGGTGTCACTGTTCGGCTTCGGCCATGTGCTGTTTCTCGGTCTGCTGCTGACGCTGTCCGGCTGGTTGGCCGGCTGCCTGTTCCTGGCGATGCTACTCTGGCGCGAGAAGCAGACCACATGGCATGCCGTCAGTGCATTCACCGCGTTGCTGCTGGGCCTCGTCGGCATCGGACTGATGTTCGCCTATCTGTTCAGCCGCGATGCGCATTGGATGTTCGCGGCCATCAAGTTCGGCGGCTTCGGACTGCTGTTGCCGATCTATTTCACAGTCTGTCACCGCATGCTGCCGTTCTTCGCCAGCGCGGCTCTGCCGGGCTATAAAGTGATCCGGCCGATGGGAGCACTTGCGCTGTTCTGGCTGCTGGCTATGCTGCACCTGGGCATGGAGTTGGCGCATGCCTATGCGTGGCTGTGGCTGGCCGACCTGCCGCTGGCTGGATTGAGCGCCTGGCTGCTTTGGCGTTGGTGGCCGCGCGCCCGCACCATGCCGGCTTTGCTGAGAGTGCTGATGGTCGGGTTTGCCTGGCTGCCGGCCGCCGCGCTGCTGTACAGCGTGCAAAGCCTTTGGTTTCTGCAGGGCGGCGGGTTCGTGCTCGGCCGCGCACCGGCACATGCGCTGTTCATCGGATTCTTCGGCAGCCTGCTGGTGGCGATGGTGACGCGGGTGACCCAAGGCCACTCCGGTAGGCCATTGCAACTGGGCGGCGTGGCGGCGTTTGCGTTTATCGTCATCCAGATCACCGCGCTGGTGCGGATCGGTGCTGAGCTGGCGCCGGATATCCTGGCCTGGCATAGCGCCGCCGGACTGCTCTGGTTGCTGGCGTTCCTGCCGTGGGTGCTGCGGTCGGTGTGGATTTACCTGACGCCGCGCGCGGACGGCAAGGCCGACTGAGATGATCACGTTTTACCTGCCGATCAAAACCGTACATATCGTGTCCGTGCTGGCCAGCGGCGGACTTTTCGCTTTGCGCGGCCTGCTGCTGCTGAACGGCAGGGTCTGGGCGATGTCGACGCCGATGCGCTATCTGAGTTACAGCATAGATACCGTGCTGCTGACAGCCGCGCTGATGCTGGCGACCCTGCTACCAAGCGGCGTGTTCGCCAATGGCTGGTTGACCGTGAAGCTGGTCTTGCTTGTGGTGTACGTGGTGCTGGGCAGTTTCGCGCTTAAGCGCGGACGCAGCCTGAAAGCCCGCTGGCTGTGCTTCATCGCGGCGCTGTGCGTCTATGCCTTTATGTTGTCTGTGGCGCGCAGCCACCAGCCGTTGGGCTGGTTTTACTGAGGCCAGGTCACCAAGAGCCATTCAGGCTGATGGCATAACTCCGGCCGCTGGCGGTATAGAACGGCAGATTGTCGGCGTTGGCCAATACGCCGCGCATACTGGCCCACTGCCAGTAGGTACGGTCGGCCAGATTGCCGAACGAGAGTACCAGGCGCAGGTCGGGCGCGAACTCGTACCAGAGGTTGGCATCCAGTACGGCATAGCCCGGCGGTGCATACAGATCGGCGGCGCTACGGTCGACGCGGGTCACCTCAGCCACGCCGGTGCCGAGCAGTTCCGCGCCCCAGCGGCCATTGCCGGGTGCATAGCCGATACCGAGCGTCATCCGTGCCGGCATGATCGAATTCAACGGCTGGTCGCGTTGGGTATCATCGCCCTTTGACCACGAGCCGGTGGCCTGCAGACGCCAGGCATCGGCATCATCCCAGAAGGCGTCTAGGCCCAGCTGGAATTCAAATTCCACGCCGACGATACGGGCGCTGTCGCGGTTGACCGACTGGAACACCAGCTGGCCATCGGCGTTCACGCCCTGGTTGGCGCGCGATTCGATCAGGTCCTCGAAGCGGTTGTCGAACACCGCCAGGCTGCCCTGCGCGTACTCGCCGCCGAAGCGCAGGCCCAGCTCCAGGCCATGGCTGCGTTCGGGTTTCAGGTCGGGATTGGGCAGCGCTACATAATTGAAAGCCGGCAGGTTAAGGCCGATGTTGACATCGGAAAACGGCGGCGCACGGTAGCCGTAGACGTATTGCAGATAGCTGGACCACTGCTGGCCCTGCCAGCGCAGGCCGAGTTTCGGGGTCAGCGCGTCGTTGTCGGTGCCGGCGATGTCGGCATTCGGATTATCGGCCAGCCAGACCGCGTCGGCGAAACCGTGCATTCTGCTCATCTCCCAGCGCAATCCGGGAATGACCGCCCATTGTGGCGTCAGGGTGATTTCATCCTGCCAGAACACACCGAACTCCTCGCTTTCGCTGTTCGGGAAGTCGCGCACCGGCAACACTTCGCCTAGGATCACATTGCTTTCCGCGCCGGTGAGCAGATTGGTTTCGGTGCCGTAGCGGATACTGCTGTATTCGTGGCGTGCAGCGTCGATACCGAAGATCTGCCAGTGTTCGGCGCCCAGCCACTGCCCGCGCCACTGCGCGTTCAATTCCAGGCCGGTGCTGGTCTGCTCGAGGCGGAAATCGCGTTCGCGCTTGGAAGGGAAGCGCGTGGTCCGGTCGGCCAGGCGGTATTGTTCGCTGAACTGCCGGGTGTCGCTGTCCTGACGGTACAGCAGCACCGATACGTCGCGCAGCGCGCCAAGTTCAGCGATGGCGCCGTGCACGCTGGCGCGGTCGCGACTGTATTCGTCATCGGCGGTCAGTGCGTAGGTGGTGGAAAACCGGCCCGGTCCGAACAGCAGGGACTGCAGGTCGGTTTTCTGTTCGCCGTCGCTGTGATCAACGGCCAGCTGCCAGCGTCCGGCGGAGGCGAAATCCATGCCGAACTTCAGCAATGCGCTGTTGCGATGGCTGTCGGCTGGATTGGCTTGGTCTTCCGGGGTGTCGGACTGGTTGCTTATTTCATGGCCGCTGATCTGGCCTGCCGCAGCGAGAAAGGTAAAACGCTTTTCCAATCCGCTGGCCATTATATTTGCAGACCAGCTCTGGCTGTCGTCGCGCGAGTGCGCACCAAGGCTGGCTCCGGCGCGCAGCATGCCGTCGGAAAAGTCGGCATTGACCGGATCCAGCGTGGTGTAGGCTACTACGCCGGCCAGGGCTTTGCTGCCATACAGCGTGGACGCCGGACCGCGCAGGATTTCGACATGATCGATGACGCCTAGCTCGACCAGATCGCGTCCGGCGGAGGCGAACTGCCCGACGGAGAAGCTGTCGGACAGCGGAATGCCGTCAATTTCGATGCTGACCCGGTTGCCCTCCAGGCCGCGGATGTTGAAGCCCTGGTTGCCGAAGCGGTTGCTGTCCTGGGTGACTTCGACGTTGGGCACGTAACGCACCATCTCGTCGATGCGCTGCACCGAGCGTTTCTGCATGTTCTCGTGGTCGATGACGCTGACCGCACCGACAACTTGCTCAATCGGCTCGGGGCGGCGCTGGCCGACGACAACCACTGAATCCAGAATATCGGCCGTTTCGGCTGGCATGGACTGGGCTGGGAGGGTTTGGCTAAAAATGAGCGCTACTGCGGTGACGAGCGGTTTTCGCATCAACGGATTCCATGGCATCGATCTCCGCACAGAGTAAGCCATCCGGCTGGCCGGATACAGGTATTTTGTCAATCTTGGAAAGCAACATGGTCTTGGCTTGACCTAGGTCAGGGAATCACTAATCGGTGGAGCGCACTATGGCCGCAGGACGTCGGAAAGGCGTGCATTTTCCTTACTTAACGAGGCATATCCCATGGCAAGAAAACCCATGCAGAAACTTCTGGTACTGTCGATCGGCCTAAGCGTCATCGGCGGCGTGGTGGCAACCAGCGACATCAGCAATGAGCGGCCGCCGAAAGCTGCCCTTGAGGCCGGTCAAGCCGCATATTTAGCCAACTGTGCCGCTTGCCATCAGCCCGATGGAAAGGGGCTGGCCGGCGCGTTTCCCCCGCTCGCAGGTTCCGACTTCCTGAGTGCCAACACCCCGGCGACCGTACTCTCGTCAATTCTCAAAGGCATCACGGGCAAGCTCAAGGTCAACGGCGTCGATTATGACGGTGTCATGCCCGCCATGAGCCATCTGTCTGATGAGGAAATCGCCAACATTGTCGGCTATGTTTACGCCAGTTGGGGCAATACGCCGAAACTGGTAACTACGCCCCAGGTCAAGGCCGAGCGGGTCAAACTTGCGGTTTCCGATGACAAAGCCCAGGGCGAGCGCCATCCATCGACCAAGGAAGGCGTAATGAACTATCAAGGCGCACCATCTACGGCAGGCTCCATGGGCGTGGATATGATCATCAATCCGGACGCGCCACCGATGAGCAAAGCCGAATTCGCACAAGCCAGCAAGATATATTTCGAGCGTTGCGCCGGCTGCCACGGCGTGCTCCGCAAAGGCGCCACCGGAAAACCATTGACCCCAGACATCACACGCAAAAAAGGAACTCAGTATCTCGAATCTTTGATCAAATTCGGCTCGCCGGCCGGCATGCCGAATTGGGGCACCTCCGGTGATCTGAGTCCCGAGCAGGTCAACATGATGGCCCGCTATGTTCAGCATGAGCCCGCAAGCCCCCCGGAATGGGGGATGAAAGAGATGAAAGACAGCTGGAAGGTTGTGATACCGGTTGACAAACGCCCAACCAAAAAAATGAACAGCTACAACATCGATAATATCTTCGTGGTAACGCTGCGCGACTCCGGTGAAATTGCTTTGATTGATGGCGATAGCAAGCAGATCATCAACATCATCAAGACAGGTTACGCGGTACACATTTCACGTCCGTCCGATTCGCGCCGCTACATGTATACCATCGGTCGGGACGGTAAAATTGACCTCCTCGATCTGTGGATGGCCAAGCCGGATCGGGTTGCTGAAATCAAAATCGGCCTGGAAGCCCGCTCGGTGGAAACATCGAAATACAAGGGCTATGAAGACAAGTATGCCATCGCCGGCGCCTACTGGCCTCCGCAATTCGTCATCATGGATGGCCCGAGTCTGGAGCCGAAGAAAATTGTGTCCACGCGGGGCATGACTGTGGATACGCAGGAGTATCACCCGGAGCCGCGCGTGGCCGCCATTGTAGCCAGTCACGAGCACCCGGAATTCATCGTCAACGTCAAGGAAACCGGCCGTATTCTTTTGGTTGATTACCGCGACATCATCAATCTGAAAATCACGACGCTCGACGCTGCACGTTTCCTTCATGACGGCGGCTGGGATTCTTCACACCGGTATTTCCTGACCGCTGCCAACCAAAGCGACAAGATTGCCGTGGTTGACTCCCGCACACAGAAAATGGCTGCTCTTGTCGATGTCGACAAGATTCCGCATCCCGGACGCGGCGCCAACTTCAATCATCCCAAATATGGTCCCGTCTGGGTCACTTCGGCACTCGGCAATGAGAAAGTGACGATGATCGGAACCGATCCTGAAAAGCACCCGCAATACGCTTGGAAAGTCGTTGAAGTGGCCAAAGGTCAGGGCGGCGGCTCGCTGTTCGTCAAAACCCATCCGAAATCCAATAATCTGTGGGTCGACACCACGTTGAATCCGGACCCGAAAATCAGCCAAAGCATCGCAGTATTCAATACCAAGAACCTGGCTGCCGGCTTTGAAGTGCTCCCGATAGCCGAATGGGCCGATCTGGGTGAAGGTCCCAAGCGCGTGGTACAGCCTGAATACAATCTTGCCGGTGATGAGGTCTGGTTCTCAGTCTGGAACGGCAAAGATCAGAAATCGGCTTTAGTCGTTGTTGATGACAAAACCCGCAAGCTGAAGGCAGTCATCAAGGATCCCCGCTTGATTACGCCGACAGGTAAATTCAATGTATTCAATACCGGCAAGGATATCTACTGAGTCCGATATGCCAGTACATCCCGAAAACCCCGGCCGCGGCCGGGGTTTTCTTTTTCCGGCATATCGCCCGGATCAGTAAAACCAACCGGCACGGAACGCGACACCCGTTGCCACAAATGCCAGGGCCATCAGCGTGACCGCGGTTATATGCCAGGCAAGGTCATTCAAGCTTTCCGCACAAAGTCTTGGAATCACTCGCAACCGTGCATCCACAGCCAAGATTACGGTCAAGGCCAGCAGCGCCAGCTTCAACGCGATAGGGCGCGCCATGGGCACGGCAAGATCGAACCACATTGTGATGTCGGGCAGCATGTCATGGGCGAGCCAGAGCCCGGTAAGCACCTGCACAGCCAGCGCGGGTATGCCGATGCGTTCGAACTGGGATTCGAAGCGCATCAGCGCTTCCGTCGATCGACGGCGTAATGCATCGGGCAGCACCGTCAGCGCCAGCAGAAGGTGGCCGCCGGTCCAGATTGAGGCCCCGAGAAGATGCAGCAGCAGAATGTAGGAATGCATTTTCGATTCACCTATTTTTTTATGGTCGATATCTCGTCAACGAAAAGCCGCCTTTCGGCGGCTTTTGAAACAACCACATGCCTGATCAGTATGCGTATTCGACGCTGACCCAAAGCTTGCGGGTATCGCGCGCGAAGGTATCCGCCTGATAGTCGGCGAGTTTGAGCAAGCCGGCACAGTGTTTATTGAAGGCATAGGCCAGCGATACATTCCATTCGCTGCCGTAGTGACGGCTGCCCGCATCGGACTGGTAATCGTGCCAAGCCGCAGCGGCGGTGGCCTTACCGAATTTGCGGTTCCAGCTGAGATAGGCATCGTCCAGACCATCAGCCGGCGTATTCAGGAATTTATCGGCCCAGCCGTTGAAAGCATGCAGGGTGGCGAACGGAGTGGCAAAGCCGTAATTACCGTTACCGCCCAGTTGTTCCCAGCCCGCTTTAAAGGTATTGGCTTTCCAGACCAGACCGCCCTCCAGCAACAGGTAATGGGCATCAATGGCCGCAACGCCGTCGGCGTAGGCATCCTGTTTGGCATATTCTGCCGTGGCCAACCAGCCGATGCCGTCCGGCATCTCTTTCTTAGCGGTATAACGCAGTCCGAGATTGCGGTGCGAAGTCAGCGGCAGGGTTTGGTTGTCGATGAAATGGGCGTAGCCGGTCAAGGTGCCAGGCCCGGCTTTTCCGCTCAGCGCCAGCAGATGCGCGTCCAGCTGGTAACGGGCCAGATTTTCATTCGGATGATCGGCTCCGGTCACCCGCTGCGCCCGATCCAGATAGTCATAGCGGAATTTCAGGCCATTCTTGAAGGCGTGCTGCACATCCAGGGCGTCGAAGGTCTGCTCGTTCTGGCGCCAACCGACATTGCCGA
>Ga0315909_10010214_pt1 | contig 10049 bp, 4 predicted proteins | sample LakEriMetagenome_11_FD_203527 | JGI IMG/M metagenome (GOLD analysis project Ga0315909, IMG submission 203527) | Freshwater fungal communities from buoy surface, Lake Erie, Ohio, United States - Buoy 2 MA125 | ecosystem: Environmental > Aquatic > Freshwater > Lake | place: USA: Lake Erie, Ohio...
CAAAACATCAGAGATTGTTATTCCAGTTTCAGAAACAGCCGAAGCATTTATTACTTCTAAGTATGGCATCTCCCCATCATCCAAAAATTCGATAGAGAATGACACCGGCATGGTTCCTGTGGATGCATTTGTAGAAATACCTATGTTTGAATTCTCTACAATAAATGTATTGCCAAAAGAATAGGATGATGAAAAGTCCGAAATTAGATTTATGGCAGCGCTTGCAAGTGATGCCACTGCACTAGCTGTTGCGGAACTAGATATATTAACCTGAATTCCGGTTTTTCCCGGTAGTAGTGGGTTTCCGCCGGCGCCATCAACATTAAACCACACATAGTACATAGTGGAATCAAGTGCGGAATTAATCAAGAAATAATTTCCGGAAGATATTGCGGAGCCGACCGGAACGGTAAGTCTAATCCTTTCTTTTTCTCCTGAATTTACCTTAGATACTTTAAACACGCCCCTGTTTGCGACACTGAAGTCAGTACCAAACTCTACCTCATCGCCAAGATTTACATTTGAAAAATTAGGAATCGTGCCCGTCCCAGTCCAAATCAATTTTTGGCTATTGTCAGAAGCATCTACATCAAACTCAGTTGTACCATCTATGCCGATCGATACGGCAGATCCTGAAGCAGTTACAGTTTCTTGAACAGACTTAGGATTATCAACATAAATAGAATTTTCATATCTACGAATTACCCTAAATTTACCTCTATTGAGCACATGAAATGCTGATCCTACGGTTACGGTATCTCCTTCAGATATTTCAGCAACGCATGAAAAATCTCCGGAAGCAAAAGAATGGCCGACAAGAGCTGGCCCAGAAACGCTCGCTCCACCTCCGCCCGCATCAACATAGCTAGTAGTTATTGAAGCAGCCGGCAAAATTGCGACAACAGTGACTACATTTGAAGACGCTGTAGCTGTGACGCCCGCTATAGAGCTTACAGATGATGCCAAATTGATTGCAGTGTCATTAGCAGTGGCTCCAACAGGGAAATCGGTTCCGGCAATTTTTGTAACGCCATTTACAATGAAGGAATCTCCAGAAACATTCGCGTTATTGGTAATGGTGAAGGTCGCCGAAGAAAACATGTTTACGGCATTTGGATTCGTTACTTGTATAGTAGTGCCATCATTGCTCACACCGGTTACAATAAACGAACCATTATTTTCAGCATCCGGCATACCAGACACGGTCAAAATATCACCAACAGATGCTTCTGAAAAATTTGCATTTCCAGAAAGAATTATATACTGGGACTCGCTTGAATCGACTTTGTACACATTTACTGTGCCGCCCAAGCTATCATCTAGGTTTAATGTTTTTGAGAAATGTGGGTTTCCACCAGTGCCGGTATAGCTTATGCAAGCAAACAGACCCTGTTTTTCAACTTTAAATTGTCTATTCTGAGTCGTTTGATGTAACCTAGGTTTTCCAAAATAAAGATTGGAAATCAACTTGTTGCCCAAGGTAATTTTTGAGCTTCCAACGGTTGGGTGATCTGCCTTGATGCTGATTGTTGAGGTGTCTTCTAGCGAGATTTCCTTATCCTGAAGGTTTTCTGACTGTAGTTTAACCCAGCTTCCGGCTTGAATGCCAAGAATTCCCGGCGCAAATACCCCTGTTCTGACGTATTGATTGTCAAAAACAACCGAATTTCCTATCACAGGAGTCTCAACTGAATTCGCAAGGCCGCCTACGATTTGTACGGACCCATCCCCACCCAAAGTTTGGGTTGAAAGCTCGAGTCTGTTTGCAAAAGTTGTAAGGTTTACATTTCCTACTGTTGTAAGTCCAGAAACTGCCAAATTTTTTATAAATCTGGCCACCTGCTCAACGGTTGTAGGAACTATTCTAATTTCTTCGCCATCATTAAAGGCGTAATCTGTAGCAGAAGCAAGCTGAAGAGGCTTTTTCAGCACAAACTGAGGGCTTCCGCTCACATTAGAAGAAGAAATCCAGTTCACTCCGTCCCTGAGATATACGGAACTATAAGCAAAATTACTTTCTTCGTAGGTGCTTTTGTCTATTGTTCCAGATCCAGTGCCTTCCGCTACTGCGGTAATGAAAGAAGAAAGATTCGCATCAATATAGGTAACTATTTCGGCTGCTGTTGTTGCCAAAGAAGCAAAAAATATTATGTTATTTGGAACATTTGATGCTTTATTAGACTCAGCAATTGCGGCGCCGGTGGGCCTTACAACGCTAAAGCTGGTAGCAGTGGGTGTAAATCCGGCCTCTGTGCTAACTCTGTAGACACCGGTATTTTCTTCACTGAATTCGCCTTCTTTTGATATATTAACATATTCGCCACCAGAAAGCGCGGCAAGTCCGGGCGCGGTTCCAGTGCCTGTCCAAGTATAGGTGACCTGATCAACTCCGGCAACCGGCGTGTTTGGGGTGATGGTTACATTCCATTCAGTAGTTCCATCTATCGTGGTTGATACAGAGGCGTCAGACTTAAGGCTTATTCTTATATTGACATCTTTATCAACGCTAGCCGTGTGCTGAATGCCGAGATTTGGGGCCGTAGGATAAATATACCCTACATTAATTTTTTCCCCAGAAGCTCCCCACAATTTGGATCTAAAAAGTATAGAATTGTCAGAACCCGATGGATCCAAAACATTCTTGGCTTTCATTAAAATTTTAAAGTTAGAAAAATCAAATCCGCTAAAATAGCTGGAGAATGGCTCGTTTGTTCCGCCATCAACATCGTATGCATTGAATTGGGTCGAACTTAAAGGTAGAGTTGTATTTGTTTCCGCCTTACGATAAAAAGGAATAGGGAATGTTTTATTGGTCGTATCATTATCCAAAACAGCTACTAATTCGTCTGAATCAGAAAAGCTAAGGGGCTCTGAAACAAAAAATCTATCTAAAATTCTGAGTCTTTTTACAAATGGATTGTCTTTTATTGTTAAAGATGTTCCAGAAAAATCCGAAATAACTGCTTTCTCTTTAGGGGAGAGCGCATCCAAAACCGCAGAATATGGTTGCAAAAATCCCATCCCTAGGCTCGGATCTAGATTCAAAGAGCTTAGGTTTGCAGTGGACGATATGGAGTTTATAAAAGATGTGGAGGGGTCGGCATAACCCTCTGTAGAAAAATCTGAGTGGACGAAAGAAGGGAATGTTACATCTTCGTAACCGCTTTCATAGAAAGCCAAAAGGGATTCGGAGCTTTCGGAAGAATCTCCTTGGGTAAATCCAAGTATCTTTCCGCTATTATCAAAAGTTACTATTTGAACAGCACCATCTGTATTTTTTGTAAGAGTTTTAAATATTATCTGCTCGTCACCTTCTACGGAAAACAGGCAACCAGAGACTTGGGTGTTTAGTTCGTTTGCTATTTGACTTAGTGTTTTGTTTCCAGCAGCGACCCTTAGCTTTTGTGGGACTCTTTCTGTCCTAACAAACACAATCCCTTCTTTGAAAAGGATACCGCTTTCTGCTACAGCTGCGGCATATTCTGCAGATGTCACTTTAATACTGAAAGAGGTTGAGGTGACAGCGCTCACTCTCCCTTCAAGCCTGTTCGACGCACTAAGCTCTTCGCTCCACACAATTACATAATCGCCAACCTGAACATTTACGAAAGCTCCGGATATGACGCTATTATATGTTACAGTATTTGATCCCGGCTTTGTTACAGAAAACAAAGAATCTGCGGTGAGTCCGGTAGTTATTACGCTCGATGAGTTGTCATCTACCACAACCCAGCAATATGCATCGGTAGCAAATGTTAAAATTCCACCGAGCACTTTTTCAGAAAGCACTCTTGCTTCTGTATCTTCAGTGCCCGCAGAGAGCTGGTCTCCAGCGGAAAGTGGTTCTAGAAGCTTTATCTGTCCGGTATTTCTGGAGAAGACATAGTCGGATTGCTTTCCCTGAGAAGAAAGCCCTGCGCTTTGGGAGAACATGCCCTTAGAAACAAGGGTAGAGAGCGGATCTATGCTTATTGAAGCTCTGTTTGAATATCCTAAGTTTGACTTAAGAACAATTGTGTCACCAACAACAGAGGCGGTAATCCCAGTGATTTTTGCATTGAATACATTCGCCCAGCTATCTAATGAATTGGTGGCTGAAACGGTAGGATAAGATCCTTCGCTGATAAAATCTGAGTTGTTTATTGTGTATGTTATCGAAGGAGTTCCATCAACAGAGACGATCAATGTGTCGCCGCCAGCAATAGTGGAAGACCAAGCGGACTGGCCTTCGGTAGACACGAACGCTAAATTGCCGTCTTTTGATAGAGGCATTTTGTTTTTAAAGAGCCTGAGTGTTTCCGCCTTATTCGAAGGAAGCCCTACCAATTCCGCTACATTTCTTCCGGTTGTTGGGTCGGCCACCTGAATAGACTCGTTAGACTCTTCCTTTGCCTTAATTACTATTTGTGTTCCGCCACCCGCTGTGGTGGCTTGAAAATGCAGCGTACTATTGGCGTTTATTGAAGCTACGGCCTCATATGCTGTAGCTCCGCCCTGAGATACGAAATCTGAAGCGACAAAGGTGTGCTCTTTGGTAACACCGGCGATTGTTACGGCCAAAGTGTCTCCGGCTTTTAGGTCGAATGGGGCCCTTAGGGTGGAAATCAAGAAAGCCTTTGCTACCGCAGTCTGTCTACCACCGGTCTCGAGCTGAAAGTGGTCTTCTCCGCCAAGGGCGCTATCGACGATAGCCTCAATACCGACGCCTCTAGTCTTTTCTTCGTATAGATTTCCGTCATCAATGTATAGGGTGGTTCTATCAGCGTCTGTTACAATTTCATCGCTGACAATTGTAGACTGTTCATCGCTGGCTGAGGCATTTACTACCGAATTTTTGACTGCGAGCGCAGTTCCGTACCCGCGAGAAAGGCGGGCTCTTTTGATCCTGACTCTTAGTTCTGGATCAGTCTCTGCATCTCTTCCTGTTCTGAGAGGAAGTGGGTTTGTTACAGTCGCGCCGGGAAATGGTGTAGTTGAAAATTCTTTAATTGCGCCAGAGGAGGCGTTTCCGGAAGATCCGGGTTGCTGAGCGCTGATTTTTACATTCTGGACTTCAACCTCTCCATCCAAAATAAGGGCGGATTCGGTTACAGAAAAAGTAACTTCAGGAGAGGCTCCTAGCGCCGGAACTCTTACTACTGTTCCGGTAGGTACATTTCTAACGCCACCCTGCGAAAGAATAACGCTTTCGTTTATGTTGTGAAATCTGGTGGTAGGGGCAGAAAGGGTCATTTGCCAATATCCGCCAACCTGAACTAGAGCTGTGTATGGTATCGCACCCTCTACATTTGGAGTGCCCCTGCCAATATAAACGCTTCCAGTTGATGGAAATGTTGATGCGTCAGAAAGGAAGATTATTGTCGACCCGACATTTGGGGCCTTGGTTCCGGCATAAATCTTTGTAGAAATTTTTTGAAAAGAGGAATCAGAAACAGTAATAGTTCCGCTGGCAACCCTAGCCGGTAGTTGGCTCAAGCCCTCATCTTCGGCTATCCTAAGAAGAGCTTCTCCGGACGCACGGTCAACTGAAGTGTCTCTAATGATCTGAAGGGCATCTCCAGAAGCCCTAGCGGCAATTAAGGCGACAACTTCAAAAAATGAAGTCACCCCACCCCCAACATTAAAATCGTTTATGCCGGTTTTTGCGGCATATGCTCTAAGCGCATCGCTCAAATATTGTTCATACGACCTGATTGTTGGTATTTGATCTGCCATAAAAATTCCTATCTATATAGTATCACAAATTAACACTAAAGCTTAATGGAAGGACTTGATTTTTATTGTAACCCACAGACATATTTATGGTTAGTTTTGGTCCATCCAAAATAACCTCGAGCTTTTCGATCGAAGAAAATCTAGTATCCGATAGAACAGCACTCTTAATTTGATTGTATATTTCAGTTGCATTTAAGTTTGCTGAGCTTCCTCCGGCCTTAATTCCAGCCCCAAAATCTGGGTGTTTTAATAACTTCCCAGTAGGAACTAAAAATTTCAACTTTAATGCTTGAACCAAATTTGTGAGGCCGGCGGAAAGCTTTATATCTCCATAAATATCCAAAGCTACATCCCCGTCTTCTTGTAACAACCAATCAATTCTGGATAAGCCCACCAGAGAATCTTGGGAAAGGCTAGGTACGGATTTGGTATTTACAAAATTTGATGGATCTGCATCGGAAGGAACAAAAATATCGCTCTGACTGTTTGTTGTGCCCGGCAAATATGCCTTTAGCCTAGCGCTATCTAAAGTAGTATATGCGTCAAGATTGTCCAAACCATCCAACGATATTAGATAGTTTGTTTCATTTATTTTTTCAATATTTATTATTCTTCTTGTGGTCGGTATTTGGGTGTTCGACTGAAGCGTAACTTTTTGTCCCAGATATAGATTTTCTGAGGTAGCAATATTAAACTGTCGACCTGCCGCGTTACTTAGAAGCGGAATTGTAAATCCATTTTCATCAATATAGGGGCTTTTTAAAGCGTTCAAAGTTGTGATTTCTACCCACCTATCGGCATCGCCAAGGTATCTAAGCGCTATTTCTTCTATGCTTAGACCATAAGGAACGGGGACTTTAATTTTGGACTGAGATGTTTCAAATGTAATGTCGTTTGAATTTGCAACACCGCCAACATACTCCATCGCGGACGCTATTCTTCCATCGTCGATTTCTTGGGTGGCAGTTAAATTGTCAATATTTTGAACGGCTTCGTACAAAGATTGCAATATTTGGTATTCATCAATCGACATTTCTTGTGCTCTGGAATACGGCGCTTGCTTTCCGTATATCTCAGAAAAATAAGCGTCTCCGGCGCCAAAAAAATTTGAGATTTGGGTGGCCAAATCAAGTATTTGGTTTCTGTATTGAATAAGATCGTCAACGGTTATTGACTCTGGGTCAGTTTGAGCGGAATCTATCCTAAGCTGTTGCTCTGGAGTGAGCGGAAGATCAGACACATTTAATGAATTAAAAAGATCAAAATATTCTTCTGGTGACTCAAATATTTCATTTGTTGGATCTGTTTTTGTGCCAAAAGCTGCGGAAGATCCGATCTGTCCGGAAGAAACTTGGTTGTCACTAAGGCCTTCGTTTTGCTTTTTTTGACCCGTTATTAATTTTGCAGCAGCAGAGCTTTTTGCCGATGCGGATATTGCGTCGGAGGAAAAATCTTGATCTATAGCCTTTATTGTTGATTTAAAATCGGCAACAATATCTCTAGGGAGATCGATTAGAGCTTGAGGCAAACCTGAAAAATCTTTTATTAATAGCGTTACCTGCCGTAACGCATTAAATGGAGTTTGAAAGTCAGACCTTACGGCCTTAACCACGTTCAAAGCAGCCCCTACCACACGACGAGCGTTTTCAATAGCTGTCAACGCACGCTGCAGCACATTCGGTGATAGGGTGACAAGGTCATCGAACGGAGCGGGCTCAACGGTCGTGCCTTGTAAACTTATCCTTTTCCATGCCTTTAGCTGAAAACTATACTTTATCTCATTTGGACTGTCGGCTGACTGATTCCAAGTAAATTGAATCGGGGTGACAATAAAAGATTGGTTTTGTTTTGGAATATCAAATACCAATCTGTAGGATGAAAATTGCGGGAATCTTTTCATTTCCGCATATTGCTCTAAAAATTGCTCCCAAAGCATCGCATAAACATACCCGGTGCCATTGTATCCGCCCGGAGCTTTTGCAGGCTCAACTGGCTGAGGCTTAGGCGCAGGATGGTTTTGGGTTACACTTCTAACTAAAGAGTTGACCTGATTGTCTAAATTTGTAACGGCATTAAGGGTCCCACCAAATAATGTTTGGGTAATGCTTGGACTTTCTAATTTTACTCCGGTATTGGGTCTGTGTGGCCAAACACCCATTGTTCCGGAACAAACAATGTTTTTGAATCTAACGCCTGAATGCTCTTCAACTATGCCTTTTTGTGTGGCTGAAGTTGCTATGGCATATTGCGTACTTATTTGAAGTTGTTGCGGAGTGATAGGAAGCTGTAATTCCCATTTGTTTCCAAATTCTTGGAAAGCTATTCTATATCCGCCCCCACTAATAGATTCGGTTTTTGCCGAAACACTACCAAATCCGGAGACTATTTCGTAATTTTTTGCGGCATCGACAACAAGAAGTCTGTACGGATATAGTTTGTTCCACTTATCACCATCAATAGAAATGGGAGAAAAAAATGTATCTTTTAGTTCAGCCCAAGGCGTCTCTATGATTGTATTTTGAACATTAAAATCACTACTATCAAGAGTAAGATTATTAGATAATTTTTTTGTGGTATTCCCAAGATTTTTGGCTGAAGAGCCAAGCTCCGGCATTTGAAGACCATTTGAACCATTTATTCTAAAACCCATAATTACCTATAGATAAGATTGTTGTTTTCAAGTAATGATAGTATTGTGAAACAGACCATTTATGTTATTGTTTTTAATAACATATTTGAAAAAAATAGGCGCCAATAAATGGATACAGACATTTTTTTTAATAAAATCAGAAAGTTATATCTTTTAATTTTTACATTATCATTAACCATAGGGTGCTGTTCAACTGCGCCAGACCTTCAGCGCGGCTATAAAAACGATAAAGATTTTGTTAAATATATAGAATCATTCAGGAATGACATGGGATCTCGAGTCCTTGAGCGGGATATGAATAAAACCGCAATAAGGTTTGGAGATCTTGAGGAGCCTACGGTTGGACTGTGCGCGTCCATGCCCGTACTGGGCTATTCAGTAATAACAATTGATAGAAAAGGGTGGGAAAACAAGACTGAGCTAGAAAAAATGGAGTTAATGTACCACGAGCTTGGGCATTGCGTCTGTAAAATTGGACACTCATGGGATTTTGGATATTACCAAAAAACTGGGTATGGAACAAGGTCAAATCGTCGTGATGATGGATTTTTTGAGGATTGGTGTCCTCTTAGCATTATGTATCCTTATACCATTGAAGACGAATGCTTAAAAAAACATTGGGAAAAATATATAGAAGATCTTTACAACCGCTGTTATCCGTGATATAGTGTTTTTATGAGCAAACACGAAGTAGATGAGTTTTTCTGTAAGCGGTGCAAAAAGTCGATGGTCGGCATGGACGGATTCTGCATGAATTGCGGACATGACACTACTAACGAAATGGACCTGATGTACGAGGACGAGGAAGTTACCTCCCTCCACGATATGTCGGAAGTCGATTTTGGGGAAGAAGACTGGGATGAATAAGGAAGACAAAAAAATCCTTGTCTCTTCCTTAGACCTCACTTTTGAAAAAACTGAATGGACCAAGCTAGACGAAAAGCTCAGCTTTTTGGAAGAGCTTTCTGACCAGCAAATTGTTAGGGAATGTAAGCTAAAATTTAGTTCCCTAAAAGAAGTGCCTCAGTCGCTGAAACTTCTTTATAGCTATGTTGCTGATTTTTTAAAAGTAGGAAAGACTAAGGTAGATGCCGACGATAGGTACATAATGTCAATATTCTTGGCATATAGTAGCCCTAGCGATTTGGATAGGATGCACTAAGCATCTTTATACATTCGTCCGTAATCTGTCTCCCTGTATTTTGCTGGGACAGGCTGGCCAAATTTAACTCTTTTGTTGTTTATCTCGACTATGTTTCTTACGATTTCTTCTTGTGTGTCAGTTACAATGTAAACCTGATCACCGACCGAGAAATCGGATACTGATTCCATCTGAACATATTCGGTTCCAGTGGCAGAGGATATAAATTTTGCAGCTTTAACTATACTAGCATAAGTGGACGTGGCAGAAAGAATAGATGCCTTTTGATCTTCTTGGGCTGCTATAGCCTTGTCGTAGCTATTGTAGTCAATCAAGGATCCGTTCAAAAGATTGAGCCTTAAGTTTATTGTTTGGTATCTATCGTAATATAGTCCAGATCCGGAAACATCTCCAGAGTTTAGATCCTGAGAAAGAGGCCCAAAATATCCGTTTAGCTGTGTCAATCTTGACAATATAAAAGCGCTTCTGTTTGATATTGCGGCTTTAAAGGCGTTTAATTGAGTTGCCTGAAGTTTGGTGGCT
>Ga0315909_10010216_pt1 | contig 10046 bp, 14 predicted proteins | sample LakEriMetagenome_11_FD_203527 | JGI IMG/M metagenome (GOLD analysis project Ga0315909, IMG submission 203527) | Freshwater fungal communities from buoy surface, Lake Erie, Ohio, United States - Buoy 2 MA125 | ecosystem: Environmental > Aquatic > Freshwater > Lake | place: USA: Lake Erie, Ohio...
AGTGGATTTGGACTGACATCGAAGCAGGTCAGACTGTCCCCTACTATCGTTGCCGCGTATACAACGGCACGACTCTGTCTGTTCGCGAGTTGTACTTTGGAAACAATTCGCTTGAGGTGCAGATGTCATCGCTCAACCGCGACGACTACACCAACTTGCCAAACAAAGACTTTACGGCCAACCAGCCATATCAGTATTGGTTCAACCGTCAACTCCCACGGCCACAAATCTACATTTGGCCTGTGCCTTCAACTGCCTTTGTGCAGATGGTTTGCTGGTACTCTCGCCAGATTGAGGATGTGGGCGCTTTGACTGACGAGTTGGAAATTCCACAGCGTTGGTACGAGGCTGTGCAAATGATGCTGGCTCACAAGATGAGCCTTGAACTGCCGCAAGTTGCGATGGATCGTATTGGTTATCTGGAGAAGATGGCCGAGAAGCACCTCTACATTGCAGAACAAGAGGAGCGTGATCGCTCACCAATTTACTGGGCACCTAACATCTCGGTGTACACAGCGTAATGCCAATATTTTTAGACACAACAGGACTGACTTCGATTGCTATCGGTGTATGCGACCGATGCAAGATGAAACGCGCCTTTGTGCAATTGGGGCCAGACCCCAACTTCCCCGGGCTACGGGTGTGTGACCAAGGGTGCAGGGACAATTTTGATCCCTATCGCCTTGCCGCCCGTAAGACCGAGCGTATCAACCTGCGGTTTCCTCGTCCTGATGTACCTATTGGTGCTGGCGATAATTACCTGATGACTGGCAGTCAATCGATGGATGGCACAAGCCAGTTCCAGATTTCGACTGAGCAGAACACACAGACGCCCACATTGACTGGCAACAAAGACACGATTGCGCCGAATCCGCCCGACAATACGAGTACATAAATGTCAGCACAAGTCGCCATAACCCAACTGCCAGCCGCTGGTGCCATAACAGGCACTGAGGCGGTTCCTATCGTCCAAAATGGCGTGACCGTGCAGACAACGACGGGCGCGATTTCAGCATCGCCGTCGCAGACCTACACATACCTGACCGTCAACCAAACGCCCCAGTTGGCAAACAGCCGCTATGTTGGCGTAAGCAATGGCTTGTCGATCACTGACGGCGGAGCGCAAGGACTCTTCAATATAAGCCCTACAGGCGCTTTGTTGTCTCTGGTGAACTCTGGTACTGGATTCCAAGTAAAAACCTCTTCTACGGCCATTACAGGCCGTTCTATAGCGGTTACTGGCGTTGGCTTGGGAATCACCAACGGCGACGGCATCGCAGGCAACCCAACCATTGCTTTGGCTGGTCAGGTTCTGTCTTTGGCAAATTTGAGCGCCAATGGCTTGATGACAATTACAACTGGCGGTGTTTTGAATGCCACATCCATCACAGGCACGGCCAACCAGTTAGGTGTTGCAAACGGCGATGGCATTGGAGGCGCTCCAACAATTTCGATTGTGGACAACGCGACGCTCCCCGGTACAGGCGGCGTGGTCATCCCTAAAGGAACAACTGGTCAGCAACCTGTAGGTGTCAGCGGCCAGTTTCGTTTTAACACCACCACAAATCGCTTTGAAGGTTACATCAGTGGCTCTTGGGTAAACCTTGGCTCTGGTGATGGCACGGTCACTAATGTCAACGGTACGACCAGTCAAATTGCCGTTTTGAATGGCACAACAACGCCAATTATCAGTATTGCGTCTAACCCGATAATCCCCGGGACGGCCAGCATCACCATGCCAATTGGCGGAACCGCCGCACGCCCAACTGGCGTGAACGGTATGTTCCGCTACAACACCGACTTTGGCCTGTTTGAAGGCTACATCAACGGCTCATGGCAAACTATTGCCGCTGGCGCTGGTGTTACTTCGGTTGCCACAGGAACTGGTTTGCAAGGTGGCCCAATCACCTCTACGGGCACTATTTCAATTGCCGACTCTGGCGTGACTGCTGGGACTTATGGATCATCATCTCAAGTCCCAAGTTATACGGTCAATGCTCAAGGTCAACTGACCGCCGCCGCAAACATCTCAATCTCTGCTACGGCCATCGGTGCGGTGACCTCTGTAACTGGTACGGCTGGCGAAATTTCATCAACTGGCGGTCAAACCCCTGTTATTTCGTTGCCCAGTGCGCTGACATTTACCAGCAAGACAATTACTGGTGGCGCATTCAACATGGCTTCTGCCCAAGTTGTTTCGGACACGGTCACCACCAACACTGCGGCTCAGACGCTGACTAACAAGACAATCAGCGGTGCATCAAACACGCTGACCAACATTGCAAACGCAAGTCTGACCAACTCGTCTGTGACCGTTGGCACAACTGCAATTGCTCTGGGCGCGTCATCTTTGACATTGGGCGGTTTGACTTCTGTTGCGGTGACACAAGACCCAACAACGGCACTTCAGTTGGCTACCAAGCAGTATGTAGACGGTCTTGTGGCTACTGGCATTCACTTCCACACGCCCGTGCGTGTTGAGTCTCCAACTGCGCTGAATGCAACCTACAACCAACCCGGCGGTGCTGGTGACGGCGTTGGCGCTACATTGACCAATGCAGGCACGCAAGCCGCCTTGGTAATTGATGGGGTAACTCTTTCTGTCAGTGACCGTGTTCTGGTTTATACCCAAACAAACGCCACTCAAAACGGCGTCTATGTGGTGACTAGCGTAGGTTCTGTTTCAACAAACTGGGTTCTGACTCGTTCGTCTGATACCAACACTTATGGAATTGCTGGGCCAACCACACTGAGCGAAGGATCAACCTTCTTTGTTCAACAAGGTACAACTGGTGCTGGTGAGACCTACACCTGCAACACGCAGGGTGTGATTGTCTTTGGCACTACCAACATCACCTTTGTGCAGGTCAGTGCATCGCAAATCTATACTGGCACATCGCCAATCAATGTTTCTGGCACTGTAATTTCGCTGACAACTGTCCCTGCTAACCTTGGCGGAACTGGGCAATCATCGTACTCTGTTGGTAATTTGTTGTATGCCACTGGGGCTACAACATTGTCAAAATTGCCAATTGGCACGAACAGTCAGGTGTTGAAATCAAATGGCACGGCCCCGTTCTGGGATTTGAACCCCACATATTTGCCAGTCGTGTTGCATAGCGGCGCATCAACAAACATCCCTGTTGGAAGTGGTTACTTGCCCGTCTTGTTGCATGACGGCGTAACCATAGTCAATGTGGCTTTATTTTGAGGAATAGAAAATGACGGCACGATACCCACTCGTAATTGCTGGTGTCACGATTGAAGAGATTCAAACTGGCGACACCTATAACTTGGATCAAGGAACCAGCCTTCCGCTGACCACTGGTGTTACTGGCGTTTTGCCTGTTGCCAACGGCGGAACCAACTTGTCGTCCTACACGGCAAATGGGGTGTTGTACGCCTCAAGCACCAGCGCACTGGCTCAATCGGCAAACCTTTCTTATAATCAATCAACAAGTGTGCTGACCGTTGGGACAGGCACAACTGGCGGTATCTCAGGAGGAACCTTCTAATGGCGGCAATAAATTTCACCCCGATTTCGCTGTACTACAGCACCACTGCGGCGGCTGTTCCTTCTGCTGGCAATCTTGTCAGTGGCGAGTTGGCGCTTAATATTACAGATGAAAAACTGTATTTTAAAAACGCCGCAGGCACTGTGAAGTTGTTGGCCTCAAACGCTGTCACTGCGCCCGTTACAACGATTTCTTTTGGATCGACTGGCCTTACCCCTGCTACAGCAACTTCAGGCGCTGTAACAGTGGCTGGAACGCTTGCAATTGCAAACGGCGGCACTGGTCAGACAACAGCAGGCGCGGCGTTCAATGCCTTGTCCCCCATTACCACAACGGGTGACTTGATTCTGGGTAACGGCACAAACAGTGCAACCCGCCTTGGAATTGGCGCAAACGGTTATTTGCTTACCTCAAACGGCACGACTGCCTCATGGCAGGCGGCACCAGCGGGTGGTGTTACAACTTTCAGCGCAGGAACAACTGGATTGACGCCTTCAACGGCAACTTCTGGTGCGGTCACCTTGGCTGGAACATTGGCGATTGCCAATGGCGGTACAGGTCAAACTTCTGCCTCTGCGGCGCTTACGGCGCTTGGTGGCATCAACACTGGTAAGTCCATCGCTATGGCGATGATTTTTGGATTCTAAGGAGCAATCATGGCAAACCCAAATATCGTAAATGTAACAAGCATCCTCGGTAATTCGCTTACTGTTGCTGTGGGTACAAGCGCAACGCAACTTGCGTCTAACGCCGCATCAAGTGGCAAGGTTTTTAAGATTAACTCAATTGTTATTGCTAACATTGATGGCACATCAGCGGCTGATATTACTGTGAATATTTATTCTGCGGCGGCTTTGGGAGGTTCGGGATTGGCTATCGCGTCTACCATTTCTGTTCCAGCGGATGCTTCGCTGATTGTTACTGATAAAACCACCGCGTTTTACTTGTTGGAAAATCAATCAATTGGTGCAATTGCTGGTACGGCTGGTGATTTGGTTGCAACTATCAGTTTTGAAGAAATTAACTGATAGGAGCATCCCATGTCGATGCGATACCAAGCGGGGTTTTTAACAGCCTCATACTTTCCATTGAAGGTGCCTAACGCGCCTACGATTGGCACTGCTTCATCGGCAAGTGCTACTTCTGTTGCGGTAACATTTACTGCCCCATCAGATGTTGGAGGCGGAGCAATTACTGGGTACAGTGCAGTAGCAACAGACTCATCAAGTGGCGCAACATTTATTGGAACTGGATCATCATCCCCAGTAACGGTCAGCGGTCTGACTCTAGGTAATACTTACACTGTAAAAGTTGCGGCAACAAACGCCTTTGGAACTGGCCCACTGAGCGGGGCAAGTAACTCTGTAATTCCAGTTGCTCAAGGACAGCAAGCCTTCACAACTGCTGGAACATTTTCATGGATTGCTCCAGCGGGCGTTTCCTCAATCTCTGTTGTTGCTGTTGGTGGAGGCGGTTCAGGCTGTCTTTATTTGAGCAATTACAACACTGGCGGCGGCGGCGGTGGTCTTGGATATACAAATAATTATTCTGTAACAGCGGGTAATTCTTATACCGTTCAGGTTGGCGCTGGTGGTTTACCGGGCGGCAATACTAATCCGCCTGTATCAAACGGCGGGGACAGTTATTTTGTATCTACTGGCGTTGTTAAAGGCGGTGGCGGAATAAGTGCAAACCCAAATAATGCGGCTGGTGGTACTTACACGGGTACGGGCGGCGGTAACGGCGGCGGTGGCGCAAATGTTACAAACCCTAACCCTGTTGGCTCTATTGTTGGCGGTGGTGGCGGCGCGGGCGGTTATTCTGGAACGGGCGGTTACGGCGGGGTTAACAATAGTGGCAACGGTCTTAACCCTGCGGGGACTGGCGCTGGTGGTGGCGGTGGCGGCGGCGTTCAATTCGGAGGAGGGGGAGTTGGAATATTAGGTCAGGGGTCTAACGGCGCGGGCGCTTCAGGTAATGCTGATGTCGGCGGTGGTGGTTCTGGTGGGTCTAACGGAAATAGTGGGCTTGGGGGCGCTTATGGTGGTGGAGCAGGTTACAACTCAACTGGCGGTGTTGGAGCAGTTCGCATCATTTGGCCCGGCACCACTCGCTCATTCCCATCAACAAATACGGGGGACTTGTAATGCCTAATCTTTCAGGTCTTTGGACATCAAGACAGCAACTTCAAGCGTTGGGTGCTGGTATTTGGCCTGCAACGCCCGGTGCGCCTACGATTGGCACAGCCACGGCTGGTGACGCTTCTGCGTCTGTAACTTTTACAGCGCCAGCGTACACAGGGTATCCAGCAGTAATTACTGGCTACACGGTGACTTCAAGCCCCGGTGGTTTGACGGGAACAGGTGCATCTTCACCAATCACGGTTTCTGGATTGTCTAATGGTACGGCTTACACATTTACGGTAACCGCAACAAACGCAACAGGGACTGGCCCAGCAAGCGCGGCGAGTAATTCTGTAACTCCAATTGCGCCGTATAGCCAATCGTACACAACTGCGGGAACTTATTCTTGGATTGCTCCAGTTGGTTATCCGCAAATGAATGTCATTGTGATTGGCGGCGGTGGTTCTGGCGGCATGGGCGGCGGTGGCACTGCTGGTGGTGGCGGTGGCGGTTACGCAAAGTCAACAAATCTTTCAGTTACCCCCGGCAACTCATATACCGTTGTTGTTGGTTCTGGTGGCGTCGAAGGTTCTGGTGGAAATTGGTACATAGGAACAGCAGGCACTCAATCAAGTTTTAACGCAACTATTTTTGGGTATGGTGGAGGCGCGGCTGGCAACAATGGTGGTCAAATACAAGGCGGAACAGCCTCTGGTGGAAATTCTTTGAATTTGTCTGGTGGATACGGCGGCTCCAGTAGTCAGGCTGGCGGTGACGGCCCAACAGGCGGTGGTGGTGGATTTACCAATTCAGGTAATTTTTATGCTGGAGGAACCGCAAATCAGTTGTATGGTGGAAATGGCGGCGCGGCTGTTTCTAGTTCCGCTGGCGTAAACGGCTCAAATTATGGCGGCGGTGGTGGCGGTGGTAACGGTAGATACAACACAACTCCAGCCAGCAACTGTCTTGGCGCTGGTGGCGCTGTCTTCATCTATTACCCATAACACGCAGGAGATTTATAAATGGAACTTTACATTCGAATTCAAAACGGTCAACCATTTGAGCATCCAATTCTTGGTGACAACTTCCGCCAAGCATTTCCTGATGTAGACACAAACAACCTGCCTCCAGAGTTTGCACGGTTTGTTCGAGTTGCGGCTCCTGCCATCGGTGTGTACGAAAAAAACCAAACGGTGTCTTACCAGTTGGTTGATGGTGTGTACACCGATGTCTTTGCCTGTGAGCAAATGACGGCGGAAGAGATTGCCATCAAACAGCAAGCAATAAAAGACGCATGGGCGGCAAACAACGGTTTTGCCTCTTGGTCATTTAACGAAGCAACTTGCGCTTATGAAGCGCCAACTCCACGCCCAACTGATGGTAAGTTTTACACTTGGGACGAGCCTACTCTTGCTTGGGTTGAGGTGACTCCATGAGCCATTTTGCACAAGTCGAAAACGGCGTTGTCACTCAGGTCATTGTGGCCGAGCAGGATGTCATCGACTCTGGCTTGTTTGGTTCCGGCTGGGTTCAGACTTCGTACAACACGCGAGGCGGTCAGCACCCAGAAGGCCGCCCTTTGCGTAAAAACTACGCAGGAATTGGCTACACATACGACTCAACCCGTGATGCATTCATTGCTCCACAGCCATATGCTTCTTGGTTGTTAGATGAGCAGACTTGTTTGTGGGGCGCTCCAACGCCTATGCCTATTGATGGCAAGCGTTATGCGTGGGATGAGGCAACAACATCATGGATTGAGGTGACAAATGTCTGAACAGTACCCCGGTGGGTTCATAAGTAAAAACGCACCAACTGTGTCGACTACATCGGCACAGGGGATGTGGACGCTTTCACAGCAGGCTGGATATCAAAAGCAAGGTGTTTGGCCTTACCCCGGAGCCGCATTGACTTACTTGATTGTGGCTGGCGGCGCAGGCGGAGGCATGGGTTCTCAGTCTGTTGGTGGCGGAGGTGGAGGCGCTGGAGGACTGCAAACAGGCACTTTGATTGCGCCTTTGGGTAGCGCGGTGACTGTGACTGTTGGTGCGGGTGGAACTTCTACATCATCAATTTCTGCAAATGGCGTAAATAGTTCTTTGTCTGTTTACGCAACAGCATCGGTTGGAGGTGGTCGAGGAGGCTCTTACCAAGACAATGTTTCATACTTGGCAGGCTCAGGTGGTTCTGGTGGCGGTGCGGCGTATTGGAGTCCCTCTGGCTCCGCAACTTCGGGTCAAGGTAATGCTGGTGGAGGCACTACAACAGCCTCAAGTTATGGCGCTGGCGGTGGTGGCGGCGCAGGAGCCGCAGGTCAGGCTGGAACAACCAGTATTTGTGGCGCTGGAGGAGTTGGTTTAGCCTCGTCAATTACAGGCTCTTCTGTCTTTTATGCAGGAGGCGGGGGTGCTGGTGCAAGCAACGGGATTTCAGCGGGTGCAGGCGGCAATGGTGGCGGTGGCGGTGGTGCAGGCGCTAGTGGGACAGGCACTGCTGGCACGGCAAACAGAGGCGGCGGCGGCGGTGGCGGCGGGGCTACAGTGAGTTCTACTCAAAGTTCTGGGGGCAACGGCGGCTCTGGTGTTGTAATTATTTCTTCAGCAGTTGCGGCGGCTTCCACAACAGGCTCACCGACCGTTACAACATCTGGCGGCAATACCATTTACCAATTTAACTCTTCTGGCTCCATCACTTTTTAAGGCACAAAAATGAAAATAGAACTACCAGTTGACGCAATCAATCAAGTTCTTGGCTATCTTGGAACTCGCCCTTATCAGGAAGTGTTTCATTTGATTCAGGCCATTCAGGAAGCCGCAAAGCCTCAAGAGGCAGAGAAGAAAGACGAATGAGATGGCGGATGTTCACGAACTTGCTTCAGAGACAGACAAGCGTCTAAGCGTTCACGAAGCCATCTGCGCCCAGCGTTATGAGGGCATTCAGGGTCGCTTTGACGATGGTTCAAAGCGCATGAACAGGATTGAGTACCTCTTGTATGGCGTGATTGTTTGCGTGCTGTTTGGCCCCGGTGTGGCTGGGGAACTCATTAAAAAGGTTCTGGGACTGTAATGGTTGACCTTACCAAAGCCATCGGAGCCGTTGCCGCTAGTGTTGCCGCACTAGGCGGCAGTTACACGCTTGCCGATAAGTTTGGCTTTTTTGACCGAGCCATTATTGAGTGGTCTCCAGAGAATTTTAAAATTGTGGCGGAGGCTGGCAAGCCAATCACTGTAACGGTTGCAAGAATAAAGAAACGGGACGACTGTTCTGTTGAGAGTTTTACGCCAAGCATTCGTGATGCGGCGGGCATGGTGCATGAGGCAACCACCACCGCAAGCAAGTTTAGTGGCCCAGCAGGCCCAGAGATTGACACATTCACCTACGAACTTACGATGGTGAGGAAAGAGAAGATTGCCAGCGGCAAGGCAACTTTGCTGGCGACCATCAAATACAAATGTCCTGAAGGGGAGCGTGTTGTGCAATACCCTCGTCATAAAAATCTGAGTTTTGAATTAAAAGGGTGACCATGATTCCAATCGTTGCATCACTGCTTGGTACATTGGCTCAGAACGGTCTGGGCCTTTTGTCTTCTGCAATCCAAGCAAAGGGCAAAGAGGTTGTCGAGAAGACTCTTGGCGTCAAGATTTCTGACAATCCAAGCCCAGACGAGGTCAGCAAACTTCGCCAACTTCAATACGACCATGAAGAGCGTTTGCTTGAGTTGGGCATTGAGAAGGCGCGTATTGAGCAAGAAGAGTTGACGGCACTGCTTAAAGCGCAGGCCAACCAAGAAGACAATGTGTCCAAGCGTTGGCAGGCTGATATGTCTTCTGACTCGTGGCTGTCAAAGAACATCCGCCCCGGCACCCTGATCTACATCCTGACCGCCTATTTGCTGTTTGCTGGCCTAAGTGCCGCAGGCATCGAGGTCAACGAGGCTTATGTGGCCTTGCTCGGCCAATGGGGTATGTTGGTGATGACCGCCTACTTTGGTGGCCGCACCGTCGAGAAGGTCATGGAAATGCGCAAAAAGGACAAAGAATGAGCCTGAGTGACGAACAAGCCGCATTCCTTCTGGATGCCTGCAAACTAATCGTATACGCCACTGGCCTTGGTTTTAAGGTCACAGGTGGGGAGTTGGCCCGCACACCTGAACAGCAAGCCCTCCATGTGAAGGCTGGCCGCTCTAAGACCATGAACTCTATCCACCTCAAAAGGTGCGCTATCGACTTGAACTTTTTCAAGGATGGGCAGATAATCTGGAACAAGGAAACCCTTGCTCCGCTGGGCGCGTATTGGGAGAATATGCACCCCAAAAACCGCTGGGGAGGCAACTTCAAATCGCTGGTAGATTGCCCGCACTTTGAGCGCAATGTCGGATAAGGAGAACAAATGACGACCGCATCGGTAA
>Ga0315909_10010218_pt1 | contig 10045 bp, 16 predicted proteins | sample LakEriMetagenome_11_FD_203527 | JGI IMG/M metagenome (GOLD analysis project Ga0315909, IMG submission 203527) | Freshwater fungal communities from buoy surface, Lake Erie, Ohio, United States - Buoy 2 MA125 | ecosystem: Environmental > Aquatic > Freshwater > Lake | place: USA: Lake Erie, Ohio...
ACAACTTTCCAGTTATAACTTGCATTATTAGTGATACCCATAATTGATAAAGCAGTCAAAATGACAATAGCTTCAGGGTAATCTGCTTTTAAACGAATTGAGATAACAGGATAAAACGTAGAAGCATCTGTCAAATCATATGGTGTAGCAATTGGAATTCCAACTGTTGATTGTGCACCACGCAGTTCGTAACCACCTTCTGACAACACGGTAGAACAAACTTGCTTTAATGTACTGCTGCTTGTTGTTGTACCAAGATTTGTAATTTCATAACGAACTGGCAGTGATGCCGTTGTCATATAAGTAGAAGAAATTAAATTTGCATGGTGGAATGAATGACAATGAATTAGTTGACCATTAATAACAAACCCAGTACGAACAGTTCCTAAGCCAAGCCATTCAACATCAATCCAATGGATTTGAGCTTTTGTAATATCTAAAGTAAAACCAGAACGCCCTGTGCCATCTAGTTTATCTACATTCCATTGAGTCTGAGGAACACGTGTTTCATCAACGCTGCCAGACACTGAGTTACGTTCAACAAAATAAACCCCACTGGTACCACTGACTTCTACATAGATTCCATTTGCAGAACCAAAGTAACCAACCCGTTGACGAAGATTAGTTTTGCCAGATGCCATTACAAAAGTATTTAAAATCTGTAATGACTTGCCTGGTTGATACGAACAAACCTTGTTAGTTTCTCGTAATACTTGAGCACCTGATGTTGTTGTAACAGATAAATTTACAAGGCCTTCACCACTACTAAACACATAAGTACTGTTTACACCAGTTGACGTTGCCCATTGACCGTTATCACGGTAACGATGACTGGAATCAAACAATGTCAGTGGAGATGAAGTGCGTAAACGACCAAAAGCATCTCCGCCCACACCGCCAGCTTGTACATAAACAACACCACCTGAAGTTGTTGTTACTTCAAGTGGTTGTCCACTACAGGTTTTAACTTTAACTACATCGTATAAGGGAGACTCCCCTGCTTCTCTATAAACCGGCATTATGTTGTTACATTTTCTACCATTCTATTTCTTATCAGCTTTTGTGTTTTTATGTAGCTCATGCCTCCATTCAGCCCGTAAATATCCATAGTCTCTAGGTTCAGTAACCGCAACATCTGTAGCACCGCATACGCCACAAGTACCAAGGTGCATAGTTGAACAAATGTTGGGCGGTCCAGTATAGGTACCATTTTTGTACCATGAACCATAGTCCATACCACAAGTGTGGCATACCCAAGTTGGATAGTCAGGCTGCTTTAGTTTTTTCATTGGTTTTGAGAATGTCCACAAGTTCTTTTGCTTTAAGGTATTCATCTTCTGCAGCTTTAGTTACATTTATGGCTGCAATTAAGAATGCTTTATAAAACTGTTCAGCATTCAATTCGTATTGATACTCTAAAAGAGTTTCATTAAAATCTTCAATTGCTTTTTGTAAATAAATGTTGTCATCTACTTCAGTAGGTTCAACAGTTGCCTCTGCAAGTTCTTTATAAAACGAACGCCAATCAGGCATGGAGTAAACAGCGTTCTTTGTGTCGTGCATGTTCTCGCGTGTGTCTTTGGTTACCAACGGTTCATCTATTTCAGCAACCACTTTGTTGTTTCTGTACCAGATTTGCCAGTCATTAATGGCTTGCATAGGTTCGTGTGGATGATCCATAAGGGGAAGGGACGTTCCACTATGGTGGCCCGCCCCAAGGAAAAATGTGTAATGTAAATCTTAAGAAGCAGAGGCTTGCAGCTTTTGTTCTTCTTCATACAAACGGACAGCTTCCATCACTTCAAAGTAGCGATCCCGCATGATAGGCCCAGCTTCTTTGACGCAGAAGTCTTGCCATAGTCCCGTGAAGAGACGATGCATTGGATGAGATTTTTGCTCACGTCCAGAGCACTTATACATGTGCTCCATGAAGTCAGCCTTGCGTTGCTCAGCCGTTACGTCCCAGTTGAGGAGCTGCTCCTTGAGCCATGGCGTGTCAAAGGCTCCTGCGGTGTTGAGTTTTTTGCGGAGGTCATCAGTCATTGGAATCAATCCCTGTGATGGAGACGTAGACACGTTTGACGGAGGAGCTGGCCTCATACAGGAGGGTTTCAATTTCATCTGCAAGGGCAACAGCAAGATCCTGACGCGTGCGACCCGAAAAGGAATCGTACTCAACGTCAAGGTCAATTGCAAAAGAAAGCGTAACTTCTGGGACGGTAACTGGTTCCATTGCTGGCAATAAAGACCTAATTACCTTAGCAGCAATTAGTTATTTAGCAGCCGTTCCAGAGAATTGGTTTGATGGTCTTGGTAATAACCAAGCCGTTGTTGAATAATGTTGTAATAATTAATTGCAGCATCCACCATTTCTTCTGCATCCATGGAAGCTGCAAGGTTTTCATTAGCAAGCATGGCTGCTGTCAAGATGACAACACCATGCTCCATCTTGGAACCAATGGTTGCGGAAAGAGGAGTCCCATCATTGGTGAATCCAGCAATTAGTTTGTTAAGGACTGAATCACCGCCCATGGAACTCCTTTAGCTTTTCTTAGTTTATACCTAGTTTACTTTTCAGCTTTAGCTAGCCAGTACCAATAACACCGTGCTGCGTTCTGATGGAAGCGCTTACCAAGCAGAAGCTTAAGTTTCTTCTGCTCAAGGTCTTCCATTTTTTCCGTGTGGTAAGGGAGGGGTTCTTCCCCTTCACACAGCATCTGCATCTCAAGATCATTCATCTCCAGTTGGAGATTAAAGTCATCAACACTATGGTTGTGACATGACATCTTGATGTGTGCATCTTCGAGGTCAGTCGGAGGCTCCAACTTCTGGTAGAAGTTCTCCTGCATATTCGGATGCATCCATTTCCATCCGTGTTGAGAAGATTCGTTTTGTGCGGACGGAATAGTCTTGGGCAACTTTGACTCCTTGAGGTAAGTGTTGACCTGTTTGATAGGCGTTGCGGATGGCATCGAGGTTTGGGAGGATTTCAGTTTTGGTTTTAGGTTCTGTCCTATCGGAGAGGACTTCTCCTGAGATTGAACGTACCACGGTTCGCTTGGTTGTGGTGACTTCTTGCTCGATGCAGAATTGTTGTTGTTCTTTAGGGTCCCAAAGGTTAGGGTCCGACGTGATTTCAACACTCATCTCCTTTTTCTTAACCAGCGTAAACTGATAGTTCCGCCCTGTTATTTTATTACAATCTAGTGGTAAAGAGCGACGCAACCAGCTCAGCAAACCCTTGAGCGAGCGGATCTGAGATTCGTGGTGCCGCTTGGCATCAGCAATGAAATCCGATTCTTTCTTGATGCGTTCAAGAGCATCCTCATGGGACGCCAGAGCGTAATGGATACGGTCGACCTTTTCTGAACGGAGGGTGGCGCAGGCCTCCAGCTCAGCTTTTGCCAGGTCTTGGGACTCAGGAGTAAGGAGAGGAAGAGAGCGTTCCAGGGCACCATAGTGCTCGTATAGTTGGAGGATGTTGAGATCCTTTAGTTTAGTTGCAGTGATTTGAGTCATGGCTCAGATTGTGTTGAAGTGAGTTTGAAGTTTGTTGATGCAATAAGTCAGCAGCATACCTGCCGCTGCCCAAAGTAAATCTTTAATAACAAGAACAATAGCACCAAGGATTGATTCAAACATGAACTGAGTTAGTTAATAAACTGGTCAGTTTAAAGTCATGACTAGGACTATGAATCACAATTAATTTTTAAGAAATTTTTTCTATTGCATTAGTTAAATTAGAAATGTAATCAGACAATACTTCAACCTTGGCATTAAGAGATCTAATTCCCTCCATCATTTCTTCCCTTGATGGTGAGTTATAGATAAACAAATCTTCTTGTTGTCTGCTTACAATTTCTGGATCATGTTCTTTTTGGTACTGACGACAATCATCATTGGTTGCATAAAGGGATTCACTGTAAAGTTCACGCAAGGTTTTAAAATCAACATTGCCAATGTTTTCTGCAGTTGCAATGTTACAAGCTTGTAGATAAAGCTTGCATGCAAGTCGCATATTGTCTTCGAAGAACTCAGTGTATTGTTCTTCACTCAAACCGTAAGTGTCAATTGTCATTGTTGAGTACGTCGTTGCAAGAGTTACGAAGAGCATCAAGAACAAACTGCTGTTGTTCTTCTTCTGACCATGAAGTCCAGAGTTTTAAATCAGGATCCGTTTCATCCCATTCAATGCGGATGTTACAACTACCATCAGGATTGTCCTCCATTACTTGGAGTTGCAACTTGCTTACCCAGCTCGTTAATAATTGATTGTTTAAATTCGTCATTAATTTTTTGGGTGGCTTTAATAGCAAACTCTTTGAGCACGCGTTCGGCGTACGTCTCATAATCTAGTTTTGATTTGGCACCAAGTGCCACAAGTTTCCAATGAAATTCTTCTGGTAGCTCCAAGTCATAACGAATTGTTTTAGTTTTGTCAGGGGGTGTAGTCACTGGTTCTTTAAGCAGTTGTTTTGCATACTCAAGTACATTTTGAGTTGTGTTCATTGTTTCTTGAGTGCAGGTTTGAGTTGTGGCAATGCGGTGCCAGGGAATGGGACGTAGCCAGCCTCCAGCATATTAAAGAACAAATCCCACGCTTCATGTTGCGTAAAGATTTCTTTTGGTTTGTAGGTACGCCAGTGACTCAGCGGAGCCTGAGCACCTTGTTTGGTATGCAGTAATACAAATCGACCATCACTAATGTGATCAGCGGGTGGTGCATAGAACCAAGCCACACATTTATCTGGAGCACCAGATGGTGCAGTATTGCGAACATCAGTGCGTTTGCACAGTAGTTCCCGGTACTTCTTGAACCATGTCAAGTGGATGCAATGTGGTCGATATCCCTCGATTTCTTCTTGGAGAGTAGATAAAGCACTGAGCTGGCGTTGAAAGGACCCACATGAACAATAAGGTTCGCCAAACATTGGCTGTTGTTCTTGGCTGTCGTCCAGCGAAGTGTCAAGATCAATCGGCCGAGACGCAAGCCGTATTCCGTCCGGCGCAACCAAATGGCCCAGGTCCGTCTGGTCAGACTGAAGCAACGTGACGACTTTGGTGTGGTCTGTAAGGTGAATGAATTTGTCTGCCCAATGTTCTTGGAGCCTGGCGTTAGGTGTTGTGTGTCCGAGGGCATGGTTATAGTTCCATCCTTTGAAAAGGATGTAGGCATTGTCGTGCCAAATACTAGGGCCCCTGTAGTTAGGACCTAGATAAGAAAAGAAGTCCTTTAGCCTATGAGTATATGAAGCATAAGCATTTCTTATGAGTGTGCGGTCATAAGTTTGCTCAGTACCATCACGACGCACCACGAGACAATTGTTATCTCGCACAAAAATCCCAGCAATTTCGGTGTCATCAAATCCTTCGTATGCACGGCGGATGTTAGTGCGGTTGTAAATCAGTGCTTGCTCTGATGTGAGCTGAAGTGTAATGTCCATTGTGTTGAATTGAGTTGTGTTGATCAGAGGTAGTGATTTTTCCTCTGCCGTTCCAGCGTATCATGCGCTTTGGTTGCGTGGTACGCGGTCTTACCCATTCGATATGCACCGTAAAGAACGGCAGCCCATGCGACAGGGTTTCCAATAACAGCAGCAACAGCACCAGCAACAAGAGCGGTGGCACCCGCTGCTTTGACTGCAGACTTCTCTTCAGGTTTCATGAAATGCAATTGTTGAAGTTGTGATTAAAATGTTTGTAACAATTAACTACCAAATGGAAGAACTTAATTACGTGCCATTGGCTAAGTTTGAAATTGAACCGTCGATGGAAGATAAGTTCTGGGAAGAAAAAGTTAAACGTTCCATTGAAGAATGCAATTCAGTTGGTGCATTAAAAGAGATGGCAACCCTCTTGGCGAAGATTGCCACCCAACGTCAAGGAATCATTAAAGGTTTAGTAAAAGACATTCGGATCTTCAATCAAGTGACTGTTGACCCGAATGACTTAACAAACCCTGATCTTTAATCAGAGTGAAGAATCTTCACCCGTCATAGGATCACGAGCAGGCAATGCCTTGACATCAACTGGATCCATGGTGCGTGACACAGGCAGGATTTCAACACCTTCTTTGATACCATAGGCACCATTAAGTTTGTTAGCGTCCTGCTTGGCATGAACATTGATGTAATCTTGGAACATCTCTTGCATCTTCCAGGTTGATTCCCGATCTTCATCAGGAATCGACAGGCGATTCAAAGAAGCAATTGCGTCTTCCTGGGAGCTGTAATCAGGAATGTCAAAGGATTCAATGGCGCAGATCTCAACGTTGTTGGCACCACGCATTTCATTTGCCAGCACAGGCGAGAACACCGTGGTGGCATAGAACTTTTCATTAAACGCCAGTGGCACTTCAGAGTCCAGTGCTTTGCTCAGGCACTTAGACATTTCCTTTTCATACAAACGAATCTTGTCAGAAACGTCAGTACCATTCAGACCTTTCAGCGTTAGGACCATAGGAATCTTATGGGCACGCTTGTTGTCTTGGGTCAGCACATAGACTAGGTACTTGGTGCGCACGCTGTACTTGCGCTTGTACATCTCACCTTTGCTGTTGGCAAGATCAGATGCAATCTTGTCGGCTTCAAACAATTCTTTTACTTTTGGATCATCAAAAGATCCAATCACTTGGCGCATCCCAGTTGCTTCCTCAACCATGAGGGGAGAACGTAGAAGGACTTGAAGTCGAGGCTCAGTAAAATTGAGTCCTTCTTCCACTGAAGTATTGGGAGCCATACCAAAAGTTTGCTTGTAGTTCCAGATAACTGAACCTTTAGCAAATTGATCTTCAGTTGCGCTCCATCCGCAAGTATCCAAGTCTGACTTCCGCACGAACCAACCTCGTGTCTTTGACTTGTTAAGAGGTTGGATGGTGACGAGGTTTTGGTAACCCGAAACAAATTCTTTGGATTGAAAGAGTTTGAAGGATTCCAGTCCACGTGTAGCCAAAGCAGAAGTTTTCTTCACAGTCATTTTGTTGAGAGTTTTCAGAGAAGGTGGTTCGGTTTGAGTTTTAGTCTGGATGTTTTCCATCCATTCATCGCTCATGATGTCAGTCGGTGTTTGAGTCATGGTCAGTTCGTAGTAGAACGACGGATGAGTTTAACGTCATCCCAGGACGGCCCTCAGTCTAGAGCCTGTTCCGTTGCTGGATCAGAACGGCACTTCTTCTTCATGTTCAGTTGGAGCCGGGCCATAGTGACCGGGGAGATCAGGCAGACCACCACCTGAGGCTTGGTTCCAGGGATCAGGAGCTTCTTCAACGGTACGTCCTCCCCATAGGGTCGCAACATTATCGCTGGATGCAACGGTTGTCTGCGGTGTAATCGGCTGCGGTTCACTGGATCCCTTAGGAGCCAAGGTCATGGACACCAACTGAATCTTAGTAGCAGTCTTCTTCTCTTTGGTTTCCTTATCAAACCATGCGTCAGTTACTATGCGACCATTGATGGTAATACCAGTTCCTTTACGCGTAAAGTTGACAAGCAACTCGGCGTTATTCAGTTTGTCCTCAACTGAATTCATTGCATAGAAATTAAACAGATCAGCTTGATTGCGACCTGTATTTACAGAGATTGTTTGATTTGCAATCATCAAACCATCTGCTGTTGTTTTGAATGCACGTGCATCTTCATGTGAAATATCTTTGATGCAACGTCCGGTCAAGATGACGTTATTAAAGATTGGGAATTGTTCTGTAACCGGAGTAATAATTCCTCCATGTAGCGAGAACGTTTTGTTGTCGAGATCGAAACGTAGCTTTGCGCCGTGAATGTAGATGTGGGATCCTTTTGGTGCTCGTGCAAAACGTTCTGCGTTTTTGCCGTATACATTGTATTCGAGTACGGTTGGAGCTTTTTTGCCAACAGGAGGTAGTGTCACCAAGCAGCGCGTTGCTGTTGATGTTGCACTGGTGTAAACCTCCCGTGGGGTTTCGTTGGTTTGAGCGCAGACTGTAACAAAGTTCATGAGTCAAGAAGTAGATGTGTAAGGCAGTTTAACGTCATACCTGGGACGAGTAAATCAATGTGTGTCTGCCCACGTCTTACCGACGCGGGAGTTGCCTTCAAGATAAGATTTGACCTTCTGCTCAGCCTCTTCTCTTGTCTTAAAACATCCTAAACTTTTTGCTGGTTTGCCTTGAACCCTAGGACTATAGGCTTCCCACCACTTCCACTTTCCCTTTTGTTTTAATTTGACATATTTGCCTCCGTTGTTTTGCCTGTTTTTAGCAGGTGTTACTTGCCTTAAATTTTCAATTTGATTATCACTAGGATTGCGATTTATATGATCAATTTGCATTCCAGGTATTAATTTATTTCCATGCCATAACCATATCAAGCGATGAACATGCCACTGTTTATTTTTAACTTTGCATTGCCAATAACCCAATTTATTTTTACAACCTAACAATCCATTGGCTTTTCTTCCGCTACCAGTTTTTTTCCAATACAAACAACCGTCTTTGTAATCAAATAATTCACGTAATTCTTCAGTAGTCATCAGTGTGTCTCCGCCCATGTTTTTCCAACTTTACTATCTCCTTGGATAGGACAACGGAATCCAAAGAACGCACCAGCTTCTGGGAAAGCTTGCAACGCTTGTTCACGGATCTGTTCTGTGTGCTGTGGATCACAAGCAACCTGGATTTCATCATGAATCATCAGCATTTGTTCCCAGCCCTTGCCGTGTGGCAAGTCAAGGTTTTGTCTGATGTTGTTGTGTACGCCGACAACAACTTGCTTCATGATGATGGCACCACTGGATTGCAGCAAAACATTTAGTCCTTTAAAAGCGGAACGACAATGTAAAGTGCGACCATCCAGGCCGATAAGATAACCACGAGTTCCAATTGTTTCCTCAATCTTTTGTTTTAGTTTCTTAAGCGCTGGAACCCCACGCATAAATCCATCAATAGCTGCACGACCAAGCGTTGCAAGTTTGTCAGGATCTTTTTCTTCTGAATCAATAATTGTGCCAGCCTTAACAGCGCCACACCCATAAAGCAAACCATAGAGCAAACGCTTGCTGATGTCTCTGGTAGCCACACCAAATTGTTCTTGGTTGTAACTGTGGATATCAACCTCCGGGTTAATAACCATTGATGCATATTCACCGTCATCCCATAAGGCAAGGTATCCAGCCAGGCAACGCAGCTCTAATGCTTTGGCATCAATACCAATCAGATCCCAACCTTGTGGTGCATGAAACAAGTTACGGCACTCATGACCATAAGGTGAATAGCTTGCAGGTACCTGACCCATGTTGGGGTTACGGTGCGCTGCCCTACCCGTAATGCATCCATTGGTAACCAAGTCACCATGCATACGACCGGTAGTGTTGTTCACCAGCTTGAGCCAAGCATTACGTCCGTCTGCTATTTGGCCAAGACGTTTCTTAACCAACATGTATTCGGATAGAGGTGCTGCTTCTGGATAAGGAAGTGATCCAAGTACATCGTCATTAAGAATACAATTGCCTTTCTCCGTAGTAGCTTCCGGTATCCATCCGTACTTGTCTTGTAATCGTTTAACAATTTGGTCACGAGAACCAGGATTAAATTCCTCATATGAGGTTTTAATAAAAGGCTGGCCCTTAACGTAGCCTCTCTTGGCGTTATTAACTTTGGGAACAAACGTTGTTTCATGTTTGATGGGCGGAAAAATTTCCTTTAGATAAGCTTCGAGTTCTTGTTGCTTTGCTCGCAGCACATCCACAAGATCAAGGCATGCATCAACATCAAATGGAATACCTGATCTAATTTGTTCGTTAATGGCGAGAGCAAAGTCATGCTCAAGTTTGAGAGCGGGTTCCGGATAGTTTTGTGCAGCAATGAATTGCCAAAGGTTAAAGGTAACCACAACGTCTTGGACGCAGTAATCAAGCATCTCTTGACTGTATTGTGTGAAGTCTTTGAACTCAATCTTATGGCTGGCCAAGCGCCATCCCCAGGCCTTAAGTGAAGCGGATCCACGATTGGCCGGTGGAACCTGCGGATATTGTTCTGTGTCAAGGACATCGAGCACCTCCTTAGGCCAAATCA
>Ga0315909_10010220_pt1 | contig 10042 bp, 13 predicted proteins | sample LakEriMetagenome_11_FD_203527 | JGI IMG/M metagenome (GOLD analysis project Ga0315909, IMG submission 203527) | Freshwater fungal communities from buoy surface, Lake Erie, Ohio, United States - Buoy 2 MA125 | ecosystem: Environmental > Aquatic > Freshwater > Lake | place: USA: Lake Erie, Ohio...
CGCCACGCTGAGGGGGCTGTTGTTGCACTCGATGACGAGCGGCGGCACTGCGCCGATTGCGGGAACTGCTACCGGGGGAGCTGCCGGATCACCGGTTTGCAGGTCATCGACTTCATCCCGCGTCGCTGCAACAGCTTTCGATATCGGGAGGGCCTCTAGTGGCGAAATGTTCCCCTTTCGAGGTTCGTCGGAGCCCGATGATTACAGCCGCGGGGCCCGAGGAGGCGCGGCGGAAGTACGCGGAAACAGTCGTAGATCCCGCTGTCGCGGCGGCTCGGACCGTGACGGCCACCGAGGGGCTCCGAGGGGTCGGGGAGCAGCTAGACCTACCTGAGCTCATAGCCTGTCTCAAGGCGCAGGCCAGCGAGGTCCAGAAGGGAGACCTCTCGCGTGTCGAGGGGACACTGATGAATCAGGCGACTGCGCTGCAATCTTTATTCACCCGCCTTACCGAGCGCGCGATGGGAGCGACAGAACTTCCACTGTTCGAAAGCTATATGCGCATGGCGCTGCGCTCTCAGGCGCAGTGCAGGGCCACTCTCGAAACTCTGGCAGCCACCAAGAACCCGCCGCTGATCTACGCCAGACAGGCCAACATCGCGAACGGGCCGCAGCAGGTGAACAACGGGCCCGTAACGCGCACGCGAGAAATAGAAACTCCGCAAACCCAACTATCAGGAGAGGCCCATGAGCTACTACCGGACGCCCGAGCACCGGGCTTTGCGAGCCGAGCTGATTCGTCGATGGAAGCCATGGCAGCAATCAACGGGACCGAGATCTCCCGAGGGTAAGGCGAGGTCCGCTATGCGGGGGTACAAGGGCGGGACGCGAGAGTTGATTCGGGAGCTCTCGCGGATGCTGATCGAAGCTCGCTAGTTCCAAATCTGAGTATCGAAGAGGAATAAAATCTGTTCGGCTCAGCATTAAGCTAGCTCGCAGATAGTCGCCTTCGAAAGAAAGCAATTATTAAAAGGCCAGACGCAAGAAGAGAAAGCGTACCCTCTGCATCTGGCACTGTAGCCCCATAGGACATCGTATAACCCTGAAGAGGGCCGGCTAGGCCCCTCATAGATCAACGCGCTGAAAGCAACGGTCCCGATAGATTGATACGCCGCCGCCATCCCACTGCGTCAGGATGGTTGTCGTGTCAGCTGAGTTTGTTGAAAAGCAGGTCGGCCGGCGGATGATCTATGCGTCGACTGACACAACCATAGATGGCCGCTCACGCAAATGCACACGGAATCAATCACAACCCTAGAGCTTGCTCGTCTAACACTCACGCGCCAATTTCTGTGCTTCCGCTATTTGTGCGGGGGACCTAGCCGCGCGATTGTCGGATGTCACTCGAAGAATTTAAGTTGCAAAGGCGCCTTAAAACTAACAGCTTGAAAAGAGGTGATCGCAATAACTGGGAGCGGGCGATCGTACTGATATGAATATGTACAAGGACCGTTCAAGCCCGCCTCGAAGGCTCTGTAGTAGCCGCTTACTTCAAATTTCTGTCCCAACACAGCCAGCCAGATCTCGTTGTCACTACGCTGTAAAGCTATGCGATTTTGATAAACAACGCTACCCCATGGGCCGTTGTCGAGAGGTAGGACTGGGACGTCCCCATCGCAAGCATCAACGAACCCAAGAAACGGCATAGCTGGATCGTCTTTGCTGGGGCCAAATCTCCATTCATCACTCGATTGTTGGAGAAATTCCATAATGTAAACGTTGCCCGAATCATCCTTGCGATAGCCAGTGACAGTGCATAGCGGCTGCGGTTCAGCATCCCCAGTGTCAGTTCTGACGACGTCACTACAAGTGAGGCGCGCCCAGCGAGCTATTATCATCCCATCAGCGTCAATCACCGCCACATCGCCGCCAAATTCTGCACGGTCACCTTTGGGGCCTGCTGGTCCAGCAGGCCCTTGTGGCCCCGCAGGACCCATGTCCCCTTTTGTGCCCGTAGACCCTTGATTCCCCTGCGGACCAGTCGCTCCCTGCGGCCCCACTGATCCATAGCTAAGGTTCCACGTGGCGGTCTTTGTACCTTTCACGGTCAGCAGGTAATCAGATGCTCCGATAGTAAATGTGCTCGGCACTGTCGCGACAATGCTTGTTGTCGACGTGCTCGTCTTGGGCAGTGTGACCCCGCTCAGGGTCACCACGTTCGAGCTGGCAAATCCTGACCCTGTAATCAATACGGTTACTGGATTGGTTCCCGTTACGGTGACCTGGGTTATTGCCTGCGCGTTGACTACGGATGCGCCAATAGACAAGAAAATTGCCAACTCGGCGCGTGGTGCGCTTACGTCGCACACAAGTTCGTGTGCTGTACGAGCAATGCAGTCGAGAAATTTCTTGAAGAGGCGAGCCATGATCGAAGTCCTTATCGCTTATTAGGGTCCGACGTAGTCAGCGTTTTACAGCCGCTGCGCAGCAGGCCCTAATCTACGCCAGCCTGTTGCGTATTCGCTACCTGTACCTAAGTCCGACCAATAAAGAAAAAATGACCCGTTCGGGTCAATCTCGAGGTGAATGAACTCCTAAAGGCGAAACTGTCCTAGTGCTGGCGCAGGGAGCTCGCTATTTTCGGCGATGGCGACATTCGAGAGTGGCCACCCGCACGCACGGAACACTTACTCTAAGTACCGGACTAACCACCAGAACATGACTGAGCCAGCACGCACGCTCACTAATGCGTGCCATGCAAAAGCGTGGCACGATCACCCGTCAGCAGTGCGGAGCCAAGACCGAAGCGCGTGCTACCGCGAAGTTCTGCTCAGGCGCGTGCAACTATCGCCATCACAACGACGCGAAGGCTGAGGCCAAGAGGGAGGCGTTATGAGCAACGATCACGAAAGCCGCCGCAGGAGCGCGCACATCGGTGGCAACACTGGGTGGGCCGCTGACAGCCTGATCGAGCCATTCATGGCAGCCTGCGAGAAGGTCATGCTCCAGTACAAGGACATGACCTACGAGGAGGTGCGAGCCGGAATCCTGTACGACCTACGGAACGGCACCGCCCCCCCGCACCCCGAAGACGGGGCGGAGCGTGTTCACCCGATGGCCGGGCGGGAGTGGATGGCCGAGCGGAAGCGCTAGGACTCCCGCTTGCGCCAAGGCCGCGCACCTATGTGGTGCCGTTCAGGCGCAGCGTGCGCGTAGAGAATTGCCAACGAAAGCGCAACGGTAACTGCCGCTACCAATATGGATGCTCGCCCACCCCGCTAGACACTGACTGCGCGTGGCGCAGAAGCTGCTTCGAAGTGCGCTGGCGACGATCTGAGGGCAATCGGCAGCCGCACACCTGAATAAATCATGCTTTCGTACCCAAACGGGTCAATTTCGGGGGCGTGAGGGCTATGCATAGGTAGCTCGCCAGCTGGCAATCCGTATAGCCTCGCGGAGCAAATATCTTATGAGCGCGTCCGTAGAATTGGCGCCAACACGAATGAGTAAGAAAAGACTCTCGGTATGCGCCGTTGCAATACGCTATCCGTTGCCAAGAAAACGCCTCTGCGCGCGATATTAGGCGTTCTTGTATCGGCGTTCAGTATTGCGACGTAGACTTTGTGTTTGCCCCTCGCCGTCGCGCCGAGCTACCGTGACGAGCTGAATAGGGGCGGGGCAGGCGATAACTGTAATCGCAAGGATAAAGGACTTATAGTGATCAGAAACGAAAGACTGTATGACTGGCTCACGCGACAACTATATTGAAAATCGCCGACAATTGCCGTACGAAATACGGCGTAACGCGCAAAATTAAAAATTAATCGGAGTAAATGCCGGTGCACATAGCTCGGATCAAATTAATACTTGTATGGCATCTCTGTGCCGCAATTTTTGCGCCTAACACATCGTCAGCGGCATTTTTTTACGACGAGTCGATTGACGGAGACATCGCGGGGAACGGTGTGACTCAGAACTTCTTTTTGAGTGATGGTATTAACATCGTAAGAGGAAACTCTCGACAGGTCGTTGGCCCGCTTTTTCCTTACGTTTTTGGTGAGTTCGACGTTGATGATTTTTTCTACTTCAGCGTGCCAATTGAGTATGAAGTTGTGTCTATGAGGTACGCTTACAACACAGTTTTGAGCGACTCTCTTTTATTTTATGATCAAAAGCTAAAAATCTTTGGGGGGGAGCCCTTTAGCCAACTGTTCGGCGCTAATTTTACATCGTTGAGTACGGACCTGATTTTGTTCGACCAATTTAGTGTCCCTTTTATTAGCACCCCCACGAGCCGAGCTTACCTAGTTATTAATGGCTTAACGTTTGGTGGGTTGCTCGGGCCTTGGGAAATAAATACGGACTGGGAATTCCAAATTGGTCTCCAACATACCGAAGTACCCCTCCCCGGCACCCTCAGCCTACTAGGCGTCGGCCTCATCGCACTCGGCATAACCCGCAGGCGTCAAGCGTAAGCAGCCCGCGCGGGTTTCTAATGGCCGGGGGTGTTGCACCTCAGGTGTAACCCGCGAGGTGGTACACGATGAGTATGGCGATTCATGACGCGATCAAGAACACAACCCCACGAAGGATTCAGAAAAATAACTCCCGTCGCATACCGTCAACAAAACCGTAAATAGGCCCGCCAAGGTCTGACGAGCGAGGCTCAGGCGGTTTCGCTTTGAAAAAGAGAACATACCATGGAGAGAAAACCATACAGATGCTGGGTATGCGATGAGATCATCTGGCGCCGCAGCGACGAGTCCGTGTGCGAGCAGTGCGGGCGTAACCATGTGGCACAGATGATCATGGAGGCGCGAGCAGTAGGCGACAGGGAGCTGGCAAAGGAAATTAGTAACGGTTTTTGGGGTATTGCCAAGGCACCAGAAGGCCAAGGCCAATAGCCGGTCCTCCGGCGCCATAAGTCAGCATCCGTCCAGCAAGGCCGCGCACCTGCCCACTGCCGTTCAGGCGCAGCTTGCGCGTGGACAGCTGTCAGCGTTAAGCAAGGCGATGCGACGGGCCTGACGGCCGACGAGTTGCTCTTCTACGATGCGCTGGCAGACAACGAGTCAGCGGTTCGGGATTTGGGAGATGAGACGCTGAAGAAGATCGCGCAGGAGTTGACGGCGAGCCTGCGCAAAAACATCACCGTGGACTGGTCGCAGCGGGAGAGCATCCGGGCCAAGCTGCGCCTCTTGGTCAAGCGCATTCTGAGGAAGTACAAGTATCCGCCCGATCAGGAGAGCGGGGCGGTAGATCTCGTTCTGATGCAGGCGCAGGAGCTTGGGGAGGCTTGGGCGTAATGACGCCTGCCGCATAGCGCCAATGTCGGAGGGTTCTACTGGTGCGGTGTGTGCGTGAAGGGGGCTTACGCCTGCCCAGCACCACCACGCCGGGAGGTCTAAGCATGCCAGAGTGGTGGGTCAGGTGGTGGGTTGGGTAAATATCTGACCACTTAATGCCTTTAAAAACAAGGCACTAAGTCAAGGTATTGGTGGAGGCGGCGTCCACCATATCCAGAATATCAATCCCGCACGTTACGTCACACAACGCGCCGAAAATCAGAAGTTATTCTCTTTAAATCAATAGATTAAGACTATAACGCTGAGCTCAGCCTATCTCGTTGCCCCACTCCATAACACCCGCTAACATCACCTCGTGGTGGGTCAAGTGGTGGGTCAGTCGGTCTAAGTGGTGGGTCAGATGGTGGGTCAATGAAAAAACTACAGAACGACAAGCTGCTTCAGAAGCTCATCCGTGAGGCCAAAGCACCGTCAATGCTGCGGGTCGATGCTGGCTTGTATATCCAGATCGGGGCTAACCGAACCACCGCGTGGATTTACCGCTATCAGATCGCCGGTAAGCGCCGGGAGATGGGGCTCGGCACCTATCCCGAGCTATCGCTAGCAGAAGCCGGAGAGAAGGCCGGTGACGCTCGTAAGCTGATTGCGCGAGGCGAGGACCCCCTCGCCGCTCGTCAAGCCGCTAATGCTCAACCCGAGGCCGTGTGGTCATTCAAAGTGGCCGCCGAGGCCTACATCGAGGCGCACCGCGCTGGCTGGCGCAACGCTAAACACGCGTGGCAGTGGTCGCGCACGCTTGAGATGTTCGCCTACCCGAAGATCGGTGAGAAGCCTGTGGCCGACGTTAGCACCGCCGATGTGCTGGCCGTTCTGACACCCGTCTGGACTACCAAACCGGAGACCGCCACCCGAATCCGGAGTCGTGTCGAGCTGGTGTTGGACGCCGCCGCCGCTCACGGACACCGCGACCCGGTCAACCCTGCGCGCTGGCGTGGTCACCTCGACAAGCTGCTGCCTGCTAGGTCGAAGGTCGCGAAGGTGGTGCATCAGCCGGCGATCCCGTGGCCGGAGATGCGCGCCTTTTGGTCCAAGCTGACGGCAAGTATCGACACCGTCTCCCACGCTCTCCAGTTCACGATCCTGACCGCGAGCAGGACCGGAGAGGTGATCGGCGCGACATGGTCGGAGATCGACCTAGCCTCCCGTCTGTGGCGCGTGCCGGGTTCCCGTATGAAGGCTGGTCGGGATCATCAAGTCCCGCTCTCTGACGCCGCCTGCGCGATCCTGCTCGACCAGATGGCGCGTCAAGGTTTCACGTCACGAGCTGATTGGTACGTCTTTCCCGGTCGGCGCATGAAGGGCGAACACAGGCCGCTCAGCAACCTCGCCATGCTGATGCGGCTGCGTCGTCTTCGTCCCGGCTACACCGTCCACGGCTTCCGCAGCACCTTCCGCGACTGGAGCGCCGAGGAGACACACTACCCACGAGACGTTGCCGAGATGGCGCTGGCTCACGTTGTCAGCGACAAGACCGAGGCCGCTTACAAGCGCACCGATTTGCTGGAGAAGCGTCGCGCGTTAATGGCTGATTGGTCCGCATTCCTGACGACGAGGCCGGCTGAAAACGTCGTGCCGATCAAGGCCGCTGCCTCCGCCTGACCTTACAACCACCGACAGCTACTTTGAAGGCGGACCCGTGACCGAGAAATCAAGCAGATCGATATCCAAGACCCTGCAAAAAAGGAGTCATGCGGTAGATCGAAAGAATAAATTAGTGGCGCGTCCAAGCGCCAAGCAACAAGTACGGGTGGCTGGTCCATCCCCCGCTGCGGTCGTGATGACTCGACAGAAGCGGATACGTGCTTCTGCTGAGTCACTGGGTCCCGGAAACCTTACCTTTCTCATCAGCAAGGTGCGCGACGGGACCGCAACGCCAGATGATGCGAAACGATTGTTCGCAGAGTTCGTGCGGCTGATCGGATGCAAAGACCACGTTCCCGACCAGCTCGCCGAATTCGTGGCCGAGGGCGTCGCCTTGTTTCTGGCCGGGGAGGCTAAATCGCTCGACCATGCTTTCGGCTTGGTCGGTGAGGCGCATCGGCCCAAGGGAACAAATAGTGATCGTGACGTGCTGATCGCTGCGGCTGTATTGAGGCTCCGCCTCGAGGGAAGGCTACAAGGGTTCGCAGAGAGCGAAGTTGGTGAGAAATTCCATAAGAGTAAAACGGTGGTGCAAACGGCATGGAGTGAAAACAAGGAATGGGCCTATTACACCGTTCTCGTCGAACGCAACCAAGACAACGTCAAATGGCTGCCCTCTGAGATCAAAATCCTCAATAGGCTGTTCAAGAAAAAGAAGTGGTTCCATCTGCCCGGGTAACTCGCATAGTTAACCGGGTTTCGCTCCGATCTGTTCGTGTTCTCTTGTTTCTCATGCGAGGCGCGTGAGCCGCTTCGCAACAACAGGAGACCAGAAAATGACCACCACCGACCCGCTTGTTCCGTGGCAAAACCTGCGCCAGCACATCCAAGGCCGTAACGGCCAACCCATCTCGACCATGACCCTTCACCGATGGCGCGACCGTGGCGTTATCCCGGTCCATAACATCGCCGGTCGCAACTATGTGCGCTTGGGCGAGACTCTCGCAGCCATCGCCGGCACTACCGAGCAGACCGCTTCCTGAGCAAAAAAAACCCGCGGACAAGCTGGCAGGCAGTCGCGGGTTTGAAGGAGAAATCAAATGATACACGCGAAAAATGTCTGTACGAAATGCAGCGCAAAGCCACCCGTACCCACCACAGCGATTTGCGCCGACTGTCTACGTCGCGAGGCGCTCGAGCAGATGATGCTCGGATGGGCACTGCTGCGACCAGCGGAGCGCGAAATCTTCATGCGACGTGCAGGTGTCGGGAGGTTCATATGAGGCGGATTACGCGACCGTTCGCCGACACCGCAGCGACGCTGCGTAACATCATCGACCTCGGCGGCATCCCACCGAAAGACTACTCGCAGGCAGCGACTGCGATAGGAACGCTCCGCGAGTTTGCGGCCCATTGCAAAGCCAACGACGCGACAGGAATAGCGCGGGCTTTTCAGCCGCATGAGGTGGCCACCATACGGCGCTATGTCGTCACCGAGAGCGGCTGGAATCTACAGATCGACCGCAACCTCGGCGCCAGCGAATCTGAGGTGAAGCAATGAACACCACGCGCCTTCCACCTTATGCAAAACGCATCGACCACGCCGAGCGCGAGATCAGAGTCTACCTCGGTCAGCAGTCCGCATGGCGCAACGCGCGCATCGACGCCGACTCCGGCCGTTGTCGGCAGTTCCTGATGAACCCCGGCGAGCAGTACACGCTCGATGTCGTGAAGGGCCGCGAGGTCATCGTGTTTGCACTGGACGACGCCACGCTCGGCGAAGTCCGCGCGGCCGCTGACGACCTTCTCCGAGCCGGTGCCATTCACGTTGCCGCCGTTTCACCGCGTGGCATGTTCCGCGTGTTCGTCGGGGGGACGCCCGCATGATCGCGCCGGCCGCTGCCATAGAGGTTCGGGAGCTACGACAGCACTCCTCGACGGGCTATCGAGCCGTCACCGCAGCCGAATTGCTCGTGCATGAATTTCCGCCCCGCGCGCACCTCCTCGCCCCTTGGCTGCCGTCTCAGGGCCTCGCGATGGTCTACGCGCCCCGCGGTATCGGTAAAACGCACTTCAGTCTCGGTGTCGCGTTCGCTGTTGCCTCCGGTGGCCCGTTCCTGAACTGGCAGGCGCCCGCAGCCGCGGAGGTGCTCTTCATCGACGGCGAAATGCCGGGGATCGTGCTGCAGGAGCGCCTCGCTGCGATCTGCGCCAGTACTGGGCGGGAACTGACCGCCCCTCTGCGATTCATCACGCCTGACCTACAGCCGCACGGCACGCCGAACCTCGCCGACCCACGCGATCAGGAGCAGCTGGAGCCTCTGCTCGAAGGCGTGAGCTTGATTGTTGTAGACAACATCGCGACGTGCTGCTTCGGGGGGCGCGAGAACGAGACTGAGGGATGGCTCCCGGTGCAAGGCTGGGCCCTGCGCCAGCGCGCGGCAGGCCGCTCCGTACTCTTCATCCACCACAGTGGCAAGTCCGGCAGCCAGCGCGGCGCCAGTAGCCGCGAGGACGTTCTCGATACGGTGATCAACCTGAAGCGGCCCGGCGACTACGACCCGTCGCACGGGGCCCGGTTCGTTGTCTCATTTGAGAAGTCTCGCGGCTTCCATGGGGATGACGCAAACGGATTCGAGGCTGCGCTCACCACAGATTCGGCAGGGGCGCAGGCGTGGACCATAGTCAATCTGGAGGACTCGACCTTCGATCAGGTCCTCGCTCTGCTGCGGGATGAAGTCCCGCAGGCCGACATCGCCCGCGAACTGCAGATCAACCGTTCTACGGTAAGCCGCCACGCCAAGCGCGCCCGGCAGGAGGGCCTGCGATGAACTGTCCGAGTCCGGTGTTGTTGCATGTTGCGTTGCCTAAGCCGTGCAACACGCAACAAAACACCCCCACCGATGCAACACCCGATGCAACAGGCGCGCAACAACCTACCCTGAAAGCCTTGGCCCTGCGTGTGTTAGCGCGCAACACGGCACGCAACACGTCTGCAACATCCCCCCAAAAACTGTGCAACAAACCGCGCCACGCTGAGGGGGCTGTTGTTGCACTCGATGACGAGCGGCGGCACTGCGCCGATTGCGGGAACTGCTACCGGGGGAGCTGCCGGATCACCGGTTTGCAGGTCATCGACTTCATCCCGCGTCGCT
>Ga0315909_10010223_pt1 | contig 10037 bp, 14 predicted proteins | sample LakEriMetagenome_11_FD_203527 | JGI IMG/M metagenome (GOLD analysis project Ga0315909, IMG submission 203527) | Freshwater fungal communities from buoy surface, Lake Erie, Ohio, United States - Buoy 2 MA125 | ecosystem: Environmental > Aquatic > Freshwater > Lake | place: USA: Lake Erie, Ohio...
AGAGCAAAGTATGGCGAGAGCTCAATAAGGCGCTTATACTGCCTGAAGCTGAGCCTAAGCACGTTGAAGCTACTGATCCACTAACAGCTCTGCACGCTGATGTACAAAGATGGCAGGAAGGCAAAGAAAGCTGGGTAGAGATAGCAGCACCTTACAACTGCCAACGGTTATTTAGGAAGGGCATTTATAAGAAATCTATGTGGGAGCCTGAGGTATGGCAGCGCTTTGATGATTTGGCTAAGGCTAAAACTGAGGCTAAGTTTAAATCAGCTAATAGAGTAGTGTTAGGCCCATCTGCCCAAGAAGAGTTTGACAACTACCAAAAGATTGAGCTGAGCAGATTAATTTACATAGACATTATTAAACAACTAATCAAAGAATCATGACTAAAGAAAGATGGCAAGAGCTTTCAGATATGAAAGATGAGCATGAAGATTTAGAAGTTAAAATAGCGCATCTTAAGAACTGCTTAAAGAGTGATACAGCTATTAAAATGTATGCTGTAAATTACGATTTAGACTGGCGAAGAGATGGTGAGCAGCTCACCTTGGAACATACAACTAAAGAAATGCAAGCGCTATTAATTAATCATGAGATAGCAGAATGTAAAAAAAGAATAGAAGTAATAACTAAAGAATTTGAAAAACAATGATACCATTTCATAAATCAATTAAGTGCTATAGACTTTTCTACGGCTATAAGCAAGAATACATCGCATTCAAGTTAGGCATTGAGCAATCTAATTACTGCCTTAGAGAAAATGGAATTAGCAATTGGAAAGACCATGAGATAGAGATACTTAAAGAGTTATTTAAGATAGAGATAAGGGAGGAGAAGCTGTGAAAGTATTTGAATTTAACGAGCAAGATGTATGCGAAAATCCAATTCTTAAAACGCTTAAGTGCATTAAAGGATATGAGGCTCAGATTAGTGTGGCTATTGTTAAGAATGGCAAGTGGAGTTATTCTATTAGATTCCATGGCCAAGACCAGGGATGGGGACAGCCTCTAATCTATCATGCTGAGCACAATGTATATGATACGCAAGAGGAAGCTTATAGAGCAGGTGCTTTACTTCTTTACAATCAGATAAAATCTAACAATGATTTTAAAAGATATGATAGAATTTTAGATATTCTTTTATCCGATATTAGCGCTAAGGCTGAGAATCAATTAACACTATTCTGATTCAATAATCTAAATTTTTCCACTATCTAATAGAAGGCTCAGCTATACGCTGGGCTTTTTTATTAACCTTTGAATATGAATCTATTTAGAAAGAAGAAGGAGCAAGTAGATTTAAACGCTAAGCTGCTACCTGAGCTATGCAGCACATACGTTATCCAATGGAACTACTCAGAAGATATCGGCAATGAAGCTGTATTAGCTGAGAATATTCCTTTCATGTTTGATGCTCGCAAGTGCGTAGGCATTCAAGCTGAGGTAGAATTCAGAAGTGATGGTACTTACTACGTAGGGCATCGCACATTAGCTTTGATGCAAGGCATAGATAATCCAATGGTCATAGATGTGCCATACAACGAATTTAAAAAGCATTATCAGGAGTTAAAATCTAATATAATCACCAATGATTACATCATATCGCGAGGGTAGAAATGTCATAGTAACTACTTGCAAAAGTGGGGATAAATTCTTAATGATGTCTGATTTGCATTGGGATAATCCTCACTGCGACAGGAAGCTACTTAAAGCTCACTTAGATAAGTGCCTTGAAGAAAATATCTACTTCGCTGTGAATGGTGATTTATTCTGCGCTATGCAGGGCAAGTACGATCCGCGAAGAGGTAAGCAAGACATTCGCCCGGAGCATAACGTGGCTAACTATTTAGATGCGCTTGTGAATACTGCTATTGATTGGTTTAAGCCTTACGCACATCTACTTGTATTTGTGGGCTATGGTAATCATGAGACCGCTATCACAAAGAACTGTGAGACTGATTTAATTGAGCGCTTTGTTAGTGGGTTAAATCGCGAAGCAGGCAGCAATGTATTGGTTGGTGGATATGGTGGATGGTGGATACACAGAGTGACTAAGAGTAAGTGTAGCACGTTTGTATTCAAGACAAAATACTATCATGGCTCAGGAGGCGGTGGAGTAGTTACGAAGGGAGTTATTCAGAATAATAGAATGGGTGTAATGATTGATGGAGCTGACTGCATTTGGAGTGGTCACGTGCATGAACTTTACCATCATGCCGATATGGTGGAAGAGCTTTGTTTTGCTGCCAATAGTGGCTATAGAATTAACATGCGCTATGTGCATCACATTAGAACAGCAAGCTATAAAGAAGAGTATGATGAAGGGTACATGGGCTTTCACGTTGAGCGCATGAGACCACCTAAACCTTTGGGCGCTTATCTTATGCAGTTAGATTTACAAAGAGTGCGTAACCCTGTTGACTCTCAGGTTATTGTGCCTACCTTTGTACAATGGCGCGACAAATAGATTACAACTTTAAGCCTCTAACAAGGCAAAGCGAAGCACTTAAATTCTTATCGGTAGACTCAGACGTTGAAACAATCCTCTACGGAGGAGCAGCAGGCGGTGGAAAGACTATGCTCGGCTGCATGTGGCAGATTCTAAGGCGCTTAAAGTATCCAGGTACACGCTCATTGATTGGCCGAGCAAAGTTAGACACGCTTAAGAAAACTACTATGGCTACCTTTTTTCAGGTGGCTAATGAGATAGGATTAAAAGCAGGTGAAGATTTTGTATACAATCAGCAATCACACATCATTAAGTTTAGCAATGGCTCAGAGATAATCTTAGCCGATTTGTTTCTCTATCCATCTGATCCCATGATGACTGATTTAGGGGGATTAGAAGTTACAGATGTATTTATTGACGAGGCAACTGAGATAACTGAGAAAGCTTATTCTATTGTTAGCTCACGTATCCGGTACAAGCTAAAGGAGTTTGGCCTTAAGCCTAAGATATTACTTACCTGCAACCCATCTAAGGGATGGATTTATAACCAATTCTATCTACCCTATAAGAATCAGAATCTGCCTGCTCACAGAGCATTTGTGCAGGCGCTACCTGGGGACAATATACACTTACCCGATTCTTACGTAACAAGCTTAACGAGATTACCCGAAGCAGATAGGAAGAGACTACTTGAGGGAGATTGGGAATTTGATAATAGCTCAGATAGATTATACATGTACGATGAACTGATGCGCTGCTTCAGAGAGCCAATGAATGTAGGAGAGGGATATATCACAGCAGACATCGCGCGATTAGGTAAAGATAGAACTGTGCTTTGCGTATGGCGAGGCTTAAGCTGTATTGATATTGTAATACTGCGCCAAAAGAGACAGGATGAAGTTAAGGCAGAGATACAGCGCCTTATGAATCAGCACCAAGTTAGGCTAAGCAACGTGCTCGCAGATGCTGATGGGGTGGGGGGAGGTCTCGTTGACAGCCTTCGATGCAGAGAATTTATGAACGGCAGTAAAGCTGTGAGAGGAACGCAGTACATGAACTTAAAAGCTGATTGCTACTTTAGGCTTGGTGAGTTAATAGATAAGAATGAGATAACGCTGCCTATAAAGTACCAAGAAGATATAGTCAAAGAGCTTGAGTTAGTTAGGCGAGTAGATCCTGATAAAGAAGGTAAGCTGCGAGTAACGTCTAAAGATACTATAAGCCAGCGCACCGGAGGAATCTCTCCCGATATAGCTGATGCTATAATGATGCGAGCCTTCTTTGAGCTCAATCGCAACTACACTAAGTATGCTTTTATCTAATTAAAAGTGTAACGCATCACATTTATTCGTACTTAAAAGTGTAATAGAGTCCCATTAAAGTATTATTTAGCAGTCATTAGTGCCTTATATTACCCATTATGCATACTATACCATACTTTAGTATTAGTTAGATGCTATTAATAACATCTTTGATAGTAGAAAATAATCATCAGAATCAGGCTTATTGTGGAAAATACTCCCCAAAATTATATCTAAAAGCTCCTAATATTTACAACTTTTAGGATTTAATATGCAATTAGATATAAAACAAAATAGCCCTACACGTTTGTAGAGCTATCCTGCAATCAATAATCAATGTTAACCTAAACCAAAAGGCTAAATGGATGGTCAAATATACCATCTAAATACTATGTGAATAAGTATGTTAACAAGATGTTCATAGCACTTAAGTTAATTAACTAATTTTGAGCACATGAAGAATGAGGAAGCTCTAATACAAGAGGCTGTTATTAACTATTTAGTAGCACAATATCCTAAAGCGCTTTACTGTGCTTCAGCAGGTGGAGTAAGAACATCCATGCGCCAAGCAGTCAAGATGAAGAAAACAGGATATGTGAAAGGCTTCCCTGATATCTTTATTTATGAGCCGAGAAAGGAATGGCATGGCTTAGCTATCGAAATGAAAACTGCTAAAGGTGTGGTGAGTCAAAGTCAGAAGGAATGGAGGAAGAATTTAGATCAGAGAAATTACATGGCCTTTGTTTGCAGAAGCTTCGATGAGGCTAAAATAGTTATAGATGAATACCTGGCGCTCTGAATTCGATAAGTGTTATTTAGAGTGGCGCAGGGTGGCGCATAGCGTGGTGCGTGCAGATGTAGCAGATGAGTTACTCCATGACACGCTACTTAAGATATTAGAATCAGATAAAGACAAGCTGCAAGATATCCATAACAGAGGCAAGCTGAATAATTACGTGAGCAATAGCATTAGACTTGCTGCACGATGTAGTAACAGTTCATTCAACTATTCGCTTAGAAGATTCGAAAAGATACGTAATGATCTGAAAGATGATATTATTGATGACGTGAACAAGAGCGTAGGGATGCGTTTAGAGAATGAGCAGTTAGATATCTTCATCAGCAGACTTCCCTACTTTGAGCGTGAGCTATTCTTTCTCTATGCATTGGATGATTTTAGCTATCAGGCATTAGCAGATGAGACTGGTATACCTTTGAACTATCTTTACAGAACTATTAAGAAAGCTAAATTAACACTTAGAAATTCATTACAGATATGATGATTAACACAACCGACTTTGAAGCTCGCGTTAAAGTCTGCAAAGAATGCCCTGTCTATAATAAAACATTCGGTACATGTGGGCCTCCTGTTAACGCTATTAATCCATTCAAGCAGCCTCACACTATTGGCGAGGTAACATTCAAGCCATGCGGATGTCCTGTGGATCACTTAGCATCTTACGCTGCTACTGACTGCCCAGCTAAGCTGTGGCCTAAGCTTGAGGAGAAAGATTGGAAGATGCCAACGCTTGAGCATATCAGATTAATTAAGAAGAGAGGCAAGTTAGAATCAGGTGAGATGGCTAAGCTGTTTAAACTGAGAAGAGAGTATCTTGGAATCAGAGACGGCAAGAACTTCACAAGCTGCACTCCCTGCATGAATAAGCTTCTGAATCAATTAGAAGAGTCATTAGCGGAAGATTTAAAGAAAGCTGAACAAGCTCAAGCATTGATTGAATTAACGAATGTAGAGCTCACTCCTGAGCTGATAACAGAGGTAACTGCTACTCCAATAAAAAAACGTAGAGCTAAAAGAAAAAAAATATGATTATAACAATTTACTTAATAGGCTTCCTCCTGCATACGGGAATCTTATCCCTAAACATTTACAGACATCAGAGGCACTTATCTTCTTACCATTGGTATGCTTATGTAGGTGTAGCTTTTACAGGGCTTGTATGGCTGCCTTTTTGGATATACATTGCAGTGCTACGATTTCAACAGAGAAAATAGTTTTGCACAAATTAAATCAGTTACATTTCTTTGTATATATTTGTTGCAGGGTGTGATTACTGTTAGACATAAGATTTGATTTAAGGTTTTATACGCCCTTTGGATGTCCTCACCCTGCATCCTTAGGGCTATATTTTTTATGTGCGGAATCGATTAACGGCAGCATAGAAGATGAAACGAGCTACTGCGGGATAGTAACACAGCTCAGGAGTATGGCTAAGGTATAAGCTCCAGGTTACTTAGGGAGGGCAATCTCTCTAAAAGATAGATACCATGTTAGTGCACATTGCTGATCACACTAACTCATGATGGCGAAGAACTCAAGCGACAAGCAGAGAGACAGTCATTTTAAATGAGAGCCCAACACTTTGAGAAATCTTAGTGCTGGATACTTCTATCTCTCATTTAGCTCAGAATCTAAGCTCTAAGCATAGAGTTAATAGCTAAGAGCTTTAGCAAATTAGCAAAAGCTTAAAGCTATTTACACTAATAGTTATAACTAATAAAGATTAATATAAATGAGTGATAATAACTATAACTTTTTGAAGGCTCAAGTAAAAGCATTTCATCCTAACTGGACTGAAGAACAGGTTAACAAAGAATGTGAGAGGATTTTGAATGATGGTGAGGGTGGTGAAGATGAGAGCTGCCTTTATTGTGGATCATAAATGCTAAATATCAATAATCAATTATACAAACTACCGAATTATGCAATGTAATATAACATTTGATTTAGACTCACCTGAAGATGTAGCTCACCATCTTAGATGTACTAAAGCATTAGACTTAGCACTGTGCTTAAATGAATTCAGAAGCCAGCTATTCGCGAAGTTTAAGTATGATGATTTGACAAAAAAAGAAAAGCAAGTATATTCTGACATCAATACTTTGCTTAATGAGACTTTAGAAGAGTATGGTATTCACTTAGATGAACTTTGCAGATGATATTAATACCGGCACAATTAGAATCAGTAGGCACTCGCAAGGATAAGACGCTTAAACTTACATTTGGCACTAATGAGCTATCACCAGCACAGGCAGCTGAACTGTTCGGTACAGCCAATCAGTTCGGATATCTTGCATTTAAAGATGAGAGCTTCAGGAGAGAAGAGTTAGATGCTGTTGAGTCGCTTAAATCAGAGTTAGAAGATACACTTAAGAAACCATCTCAACGCTTACGCGGTATAATGTTTAGAGTTTATGAGGTTGATTCAGAGGGATTTACTACATTTGCTAAATACTATGATAGTAAGATGGAGCAATTAATAACACACTTTAAGAATAAGTTAGCATGAGTGCCAAAGTCGGAAGTAAAACAGAGCCAAACTCGGAAGGAGATAACTTACAAAGTCTTACCATTAAAAAAGCTGCTATGTATGAGGCACTTACGAAGAACTTAGGCAACGTAACTAAGTCAGCTGAGGATATCGGAATACATAGGCAGACGCATTACGATTGGATGAATGATGATCCTGAATACAAGGCAGCAGTAGACTCACTTAAAAACGTAGCACTTGACTTTGCAGAGGAGCAGTTACGCAAGCTGATGGAGGGAGCAGAGCGCCAAGCATTAACTCACGATGGTGAGGTGGTAACTATTAAGGATGCACCTAATACATCAGCTGTTATCTTCTATCTTAAGACGCAAGGTAAGCAGAGAGGGTACATTGAGCGCCAAGAGCTGAGTACAGAGATTAAGAGCATTAACATTACAATAGACGGTACAAATATCTAACTATGAGCGACAAGATAATAAGCACTAAGTACAGTGATCAGACGCTGGGCACATACGTAGACTTTATAGCAGCAGGCACAGATAGCGTATCTCAGATTCAAGCCATCACAGGGCTTAAGCGTGATGACATTCGCAAGATAGACATGCCTACAATTGATAAGATAGTGAGCGCTTACGCTAATGGGCTGAAGAACGATGAGAAGATATTTCAGAAGTTCATAGAGATAGATGGGGTGAAGTTCGGATTTCATCCTAACCTTAAAGCTATGACCTTTGGAGAGTGGTTAGATTTAACTGAATTCAGCAAGAACTTCCCTCAGCAGTTGCCTGATTTAATGTGCATTCTTTACAGACCGGTAACAGCTGAGATTAACATGCAATACAAGATAGAGGATTATGATAGTGATGTGCATCTTAAGTACGCTCCTCAGATGAGGAAGATGAATTTAGCCAATGTGAATGCTGCGCTGCTTTTTTTTTCGACACTCAAAAACGATTTAGTGAGCAATACACCCGCATATTTAGAGCAGGAGCTGGAGAGGCTGAAGAGGGAGATCAGTCAGTTAGCCGAAGAGGTGAAACATTAGCTTCAGTCTATCAGTGGTGGCACGTAATCGAAGAGATGGCAGAGAGAGATGTAACCAAGTTCGATGCAATCACTAAGACAAGAGCTTCAACAATATTCACCCATCTAACCTATGCGATGGACTACGCTAACAGCATGCAACAAAAGCTAACTTAATTTCCACTATAAAGATATGAGCACAATTAACTACACATACAACGTAATAGTAGATAGGTTTAGACAGTTCGCAGCAGGGCATTTCCAACTGCGTAGGTTTACGCATGGTGAGATTTCACAGGCCGATTTAGAGAAAGAGGCAGAGTGGCCATGGCTGCACGTTAAGCCTCGCGCTATTAACTACGCACCTGGTACTCGCAGCTTCAGCTTTGAGATATTCATTAGCGACCTTCCTCGCGATAAAGAAGATAAGACAGGCTACCAAGCTGAGAGTATTACCGACTGCTCACTAATCTTTCAAGATTTAATTAACGAGATTTACTTGGGCAATATGTTCGGCTCAGATGCGGAGCTTACTCGCCCTGTTAACTCTGAGCCATTCGTGGAGCAATACACTCACACACTTACGGGAGTTACCGGAACAATAGAGCTTAACTTAGATTACGATTGGTCAGCTTGCTCTATACCTGCGAGCTGGAACTATAACACACCTACAGATTCGCCATCAGATGGATGGGGAGCACTTCAATTTATTGAGAGCTTAGATCAGAATGGGGTATTCGTTAGCTTAGATGGTGACGTAGAAGCACCGGGCAACAGTTACTACTATGGTACTAACGCGAGTGGAGTAAAAGGATGGTATCAGCTAATAGATAACGTGGGAATCACTTGCGAAGATTTACCTGATTGCGCTACCATCATATCTATAGTAGATGACATCGCAGCGCTGCAAACTGATGTAGCACTAAAAGCTAACACAGCAGACTTAGGAGCAGTAGCATTTAGCAACGATTATAACGATTTAGATAACAAGCCTATCATTCCAGATGTTAGCGGCTTTGTTCCTTACGTTGGTGCAACAACCGATGTAGACTTAGGGACACACAACTTAACTGCTGACCATATCGGCCTTAATGTTAGCCCATCGGGCGCAGGATTTGTAGTAGGTGCAACGCAATGGAACAACACGATTGGTAGTTCAGAGACCTTGCTTAAAGGTGGTACTGTTTCATTGAAAAACGGTGTTGACTTGGTAGCGCGAGTAGTTAACAAAGTAACTCCAAACACAACGCTAACGAAGGCGGCTTATCAAGCAGTACGCGTTAGCGGAGCGCAAGGACAAAGGTTGGCTGTTGAATTAGCGCAAGCGAATAATGACAACAACTCAGCAGATACAATAGGTATTGTAACTGAAACGATTGCTACCAATCAGGAGGGTTTCATCATGACCGTTGGTAATCTTGAGGACATCAATACAACAGGTTCATTGCAAGGTGAAACGTGGACAGACGGAGACGTGCTTTACCTTTCACCAACAACAGCAGGTGCGCTCACTAACATTAAACCAACAGGCGCGACAGGACACATCGTTGTTATCGGATACGTTGAATATGCACACGCTAACAACGGAAAAATCTACGTTAAGATAATGAACGGTTGGGAGTTGGATGAACTGCACAACGTGTACATTTCTTCACCTGCGAACAACAACGTGTTGACTTATGAATCTTCAACAAGTTTGTGGAAGAATAAAACGGTTGAAACGGCTCTCGGCTTTACCCCAGTTCCAACAACGCGAACGCTGACGATTAACGGCACAACGCAAGACCTTTCAGCCAACAGAACATTCACAATCGCGACAGGCTTAACGGTAGGCACTACACCAATAACAAGCGGTGCAGTAGGTCGTGTATTGTTTGAAACAACAGGAAATGTATTAGGCGAATCAGCTAATTTATTTTGGGATAATACAAATAGTAGGTTGGGTATTGGTACGGCTACTCCTGCTTATGGATTA
>Ga0315909_10010224_pt1 | contig 10036 bp, 14 predicted proteins | sample LakEriMetagenome_11_FD_203527 | JGI IMG/M metagenome (GOLD analysis project Ga0315909, IMG submission 203527) | Freshwater fungal communities from buoy surface, Lake Erie, Ohio, United States - Buoy 2 MA125 | ecosystem: Environmental > Aquatic > Freshwater > Lake | place: USA: Lake Erie, Ohio...
GTTAGAGATTATTGGTCCAGTGATAGATCCTCAGTTTTGGCTACGTAGATTTAAATCATTACCGGCAGATCACGAATTAGTAAAAGATGTCATCAAGGAGGCCAAAATACTGTGACCGAAGAAAACAAACAAGAATTAATTTCCAGTGATGATATTGATATAGAAGTTATGAGCACAGAAGAAGACAACGAGCATTGTGTATATGTTAAGTTCTCAAATTTTGCTGATGCTGAATCTGCAGATGATTATGCACAATTTTTAGCAGAAACTCTGCCGTTGCTGTTGTTCGAAACTACAAGGATGCAATGATGAGTAGAAAATTATTAGATGGCAGTATAGTTGATGAGCTAGACACAACAGTAGAACTTAGTATCACAACTAAATGCCCAACCAAGTGGTTATTAGTTGACAGAGAAACTGGTGAAATATATACTGCATATACCACACCCGGCCCACGTCAATGGAAGAAGATCGATTATGCTACATGGAGCCCGCCTGTTGATGCCTGACATAGATATAGACTTTGTGGATAGAGATTCCGCATTGAAATTATTCAAACATATACCGGCCAGTCGTGTTGACAACGAAACATTGATCAAGCATAACACAGGTGTGTATTTGCAAAGTGTTCCAATGAATGCTGAGAAAGCTGTGTGTAGTGTGCCGTATGATCATCCGGTCGCTGAAGAGTATTTTAAGATTGATTTTTTAAATGTTGGTATCTATAAAGGTGTTAGAGATGAAACACATCTCATTCAATTAATGGAGACTGAACCGTTATGGGATCTACTACAAGACGAAGACTTTATCCAGAACCTGTTTCATGTGAATGGGCATGGGTCTATTCTGAGGCAAAGCAAACCAGAATCTATAGAGCAATTGGCCGCAGTACTGGCGATGATACGACCAGCGAAACGTTATCTGATTGGGAAAGATTGGACTACGGTGATGACGGAAGTTTGGACGAAACCTGACAACGAAGAATACTTCTTCAAGCAATCGCATGCCACTGCGTATGCTGTGGCTATTGTGGTTCAAATGAATTTAATCTGCGAGCAGATCAGTTACGGGTATAGTTAAACTATCTTTCTAACTAATGTAATTGATTTACGTTTGATTCTCTTGACAATGATGTCATTGAGACTGGTGCAAGGCCCGTGCATGAGTTTAACGTCTTTGGTTGAGAAGTTCTTGATCACGTATCTGAAATCGAGGATTTCTCGAGCTAGAAAGATATTAATAGGAATTTGCCTGTTCGATTCCCACCACCAAGCTTCTCCAAGCTCTAAAAACCGCTGTTTTTCTTCGTCGGTTTTTATAGCAGAATAGTCATACATGCTGGTGACCTGAGCATCTTGGTTAATAATGATGCCCACATATTCGTGGCTAACATGCACTATAACGCTGATAAAAGGAAAATTTTCTTGTAGGTTAGTTGTTATTCTCATTCGATAAATACTGCAAAAGGTCCGTTAAGTGTATGCAATTCAATCCTGTTTATTTATATGTCAACAAACTCGATGTATTTACCACCCCGTCGGACACTTGGTCAACTGAGAGGTATCGTAGAGTGTACAACAGAAATCTAAAAATATTCCGTGGTGTTGATAATCGCATCGATATCCAGGTCCGTAATAGTGATCAAAAAGCCAGCAACATAGTTGGTAGCACTTTGGTATTTAATCTCGTGAGCCAGGCCACTAAAGATTTAATACTACAGAAAGATTTTTCGGCCATGGACCTTAGCACAGGTAAAGTCACAGTGATACTCACTGCCGACGAACTGTTGGACCTCGACACAGGATTTTACAACTACAGCATTGTCAAAGAAATACGATCTACAGTAGATAGCACAGACTACACCGTAACTTCTAAAATGCCACTGTACATGGACAGTCAATATTCCACAGTAGGGACTTTAGAAATCACTGGGGACGTTTACGGAGGAGTGGCAGACAGCGTGATCGTAGACACCTTCAACTACACCAATCCATTCACACAAGGTGCTGTAGAACCCTTTCCGTTCTATACCAGTGCTATTATAGATGGTGGTCCTAATACCTCACCTGCTTATCCTATACACACATTTCAATTTTACACAACCAATTACACAGGCACAGTAGAGATACAGGCCAGCCTTGACGCACAGGGCGCCACTCCTAGAGAAACCAAATGGGCTACAGTAGCCACAGTAGATCTTCTTACCGAACGATATAAAAACGTCACAGGCAAGTATAATTGGTTTAGAATCAAGCACATTCCGACATTAAACAACACAGGAACCGTTGACAAGATACTGTACAGATAGTATACTTGTAGTATGACTCTAGTCGTTGATAAATTTCGAACACTGCTCCCGCCTCGTGCTAAATCAAGCCCATCGGGCTGGACATCATTTAACGCACCCTGCTGCCAACATCGAGGACACAGTCCAGACACTCGTAAACGTGCTGGTATAAGATTCGACGGTAATGGCGTAGTATACAACTGTTTCAATTGTAAATTTACCACTGGTTGGCAACCTGGCAGCTCAATCGGTGAGAAGATGAAAACCCTATGTAGGTGGCTAGGGGCCAGTGAAGATACAATCAAAGAACTGGTATTTGAAGCACTAAAAACCGAAGGCGATGAGTATCAACCCGCCGCACATCAGAATCAATTAGCATTTGAAAATAAATCATTACCAGAAGGCGCAATGTCTATCGCCGAATGGGTTAATTCTGCGTACTTGCCTGATATATCCGAAGATATAGGTCCTGTGCTTGATTACGTGTACAGCAGGGGAATGGATCCACTGACTGATGATTTCTATTGGTCTCCAGCAGCTGGTTACGAGAATCGTGTCATTATTCCTTTTAGATGGGAAGGACGAATTGTAGGTAATACTGCAAGAAAAGTAACGGCTGGTAAACCTAAATATCTATCGGATCAACATCCGCATTTTGTATTCAACTTCGATAAGCAATCAGACAAACAGCGGTATATATTTGTATGTGAAGGACCGTTTGATGCCTTGGCAATCGGCGGAGTGGCACTGCTTACCAACGAAATAGCAGAACAACAGAGTCGTATTATCAACAGTTTAGGCGCAGAAGTTATTGTAATACCCGATCAGGATCGTGCAGGGTTAACATTGTTTGATCGTGCAGCAGAACTCAATTGGGCAGTGGCTATGCCTAACTGGGACTCTGATGTTAAAGATGTAGCAGACGCAGTATTGAGGTATGGTAAATTGTTTGTGATAGTCGATGCAATAAAAACTGCACAACTAGGGCAAATTAAAATCAACATGGCAAAGAAGCAACAAGAACATAAATTGGAAATATTAGAAAATGTTTAAAAGAATAATAGATTTTCTGCTCTACCCTTGGAATAGATATCAAGAACACCGAAGGTTCAAACGTAGACTAAAAGAACTACGTAAACGTGATCCTTTTATCTACAAATGATTACCTGGGGAATCTCTGCTGCCAGCCATAACGCTGCCTTGGCTGTGTTTCAAGACGACAAACTTATTTTTGCCAGCGAGAGTGAAAGATTCAGCGGAGTTAAAAATGATCCAGATCTGGATCAAAGATTAGTAGATCATGCACGAACATTTGGCGAACCTGAGCTTGTGTGTTGGTATGAAAAGCCTTGGAGGAAAACTCTCCGTCAATTAACAGCAGGACAGGGATGGTCTGACAACAACGTAAAACGATATCTCAAGAAGTATAATATCACAGCACCTATTCGCACTGTAGATCATCACCTCAGCCATGCGGCTGCAGGATATTTCACCAGTGAATTTGACAATGCCTGTGTGCTGGTAATCGATGCCATAGGTGAATTCGAAACCATGACTCAATGGGAAGCTGTGGGTACCAAGTTAACTAAACAACGCAGCACAGAATATCCCAACAGTCTAGGACTATGGTATTCAGCAATGACTCAGAGAATTGGACTCAAACCCAATGAAGAAGAATATATCTTAATGGGCATGGCTGCGTTAGGCGATCAAAATAAATTAACCAGAGACGTGTTTAACGATTTTGTTTCACTGCCCAATGACGATTATCAATTGCCTTTCAGGATAAGACAAAATTTACATCGCGGCTGCGAATCTTGGCGGACGGATCTCAATACAATGGGCGACAGATTCGATATTGCTGCTGCTACACAGACAGTATATGAATTAGCGTTTGAAAGAATACTTCAGACTGCGATGTCCACTTCCAACAGTCGCAATCTTGTATTGATGGGCGGTTGCGCACTGAACTGTGCTGCCAATCACAGAGCCTTTAAATATTTTGATCGGGTATGGATCATGCCTGCGCCTGGAGACAGCGGTAGCAGTATCGGTGCTGTGTTGGCCAATCGTCGGCAGCATACTGCATGGACTGGCCCATACCTAGGCTACGACATGGGTCACTCTGCCACAAACAGAGAAATAGTCGAATATGTCACACAGCATAAAATCTGTGGGCTGGCCCGTGGCGCAGCTGAATTCGGACCAAGAGCACTAGGAAATAGAAGCCTTATTGCAGATCCCCGTGGTCCGCAAGTCAAAGATCGAGTTAATATGATCAAAGGCAGAGAAAGTTTTAGACCATTTGCTCCTGCGATCCTAGAAGAATATGCAGATCAATATTTCGAAATGCCCACAGAAAAAACTCCGTATATGCAGTTCACTGCTAGATGCCGACAGCCTGGATCATATCCTGCTATCATACATGTGGACGGTACCAGCAGAGTACAGACAGTAGGAAAGAATGATAATCCAGAATTTAGAGCTTTGCTGGAAACATGGTATGATCTCACCGGATGTCCTATGCTGTTGAACACCAGTCTCAACATCAAAGGCAAGCCTATGGTTAATGATCATACAGATAGACTGAATTGGCAGACCAAGCATGGTTTACCTGTGTTTAATTAGAGTGTATAATATATTATATGATAAAAGACTACGGATACGAAATACAAAAATTATATCTTGAACTCATGCTGGCAGATGCAGAAGTATTTGTTCGCTGTCAAGGTATTTTTGATCACACGCTGTTTGATCGTAAACTGCAAGACGCCGCAGAATTTGTGAATGTGTATGCCAAAGAATATTCCGTGTTGCCGGACTATGATATGGTAAATGCTTCTTGCAGAACTGATCTACGCAAACCCGAGGACGTCAAAGATGGCCACAATGAATGGCTCATGGACGAGTTTGAAAGATTCACGCAACACAAGGCGTTGGAACGTGCAATCATTCAATCAGCTGATCTGCTTGAAAAACATGACTACGGTGCAGTGGAAGTTCTGATCAAAGAAGCTGTGCAAATTGGTCTTGCTCGAGACATGGGCACAGACTACTTTGCTGATCCCCGTGGTCGATTGATGGGCATCAAAGACAAGAACGGCCAAGTATCAACGGGTTGGCCTTGTATGGATCGCAAGTTGTTCGGCGGTATGAATCGAGGAGAGCTGAATATCTTCGCAGGTGGATCAGGTGCAGGTAAATCGCTGTTCTTGGCTAACCTAGGTGTTAATTGGGCTCTGATGGGTCTTAATGTTGTATACCTAACACTGGAGCTTTCAGAAGCACTTGTGAGTATGCGTATTGATGCAATGATAACTGGAACATCGACCAAAGACATTTTCAAAGAGTTAGACGATGTTGAAATGAAAGTCAAAATGATTGGTAAGAAGTCGGGCATGTTACAGATAAAATACATGCCTTCAGGCAAGACTGCCAATGATATTCGTGCATATCTAAAAGAATATGAAATCAAAGTAGGCAAGAAAGTAGACGTATTGTTAGTAGACTACTTAGACTTGTTAATGCCTGTGAGCAAGAAGATTAGCCCTGCTGACTTGTTTATCAAAGACAAGTATGTGTCAGAAGAACTGCGTAACCTAGCAGTGGAGAAGAACTGTGTGTTTGTGACTGCGGCACAGTTGAATCGCGGTGCGGTAGAAGAAGTAGAGTTTGATCACAGTCACATTTCAGGTGGACTATCTAAGATTCAAACAGCAGATAACGTGTTTGGTATTTTCACAAGTCGTGCTATGCGTGAACGTGGACGCTATCAAATTCAGCTAATGAAGACTCGTTCATCCAGCGGTGTGGGTATGAAGATTGATCTAGAATTTAATCTAGAAAGCCTACGAATCAGCGACTTGCCCGAAGATGAACAAGAAAGCACCAGCGGTGGAAGTCGTGGAGGATCCAGTATCATTGAACAGATCAAACGCAAAACTGAGCTAACCGCACGTGAAGATTCCAATGACAGCAAGTCTGGTTGGGAACGTGCAGAACCCAAAGACGGATTCAGTCTAGATAAACCCAAGGTGCGAGCTCAGGTAGAAAGCACAAAACTACGTGAAATTTTAAATAGCATGAACGCAGATGAAGAGTAGTAGATTTGAATTATATCATTGGCACACACGCAACGGCAAAGATATAATAGAAGTAGATTGGCCCAAAGTACACAAAACTGTGGGAGTTGATCTAATAAATTGGATCAATAAACAGCCCAAGGAAAAATGCCAGTTAGTCGTAGATAAACTCAATGACGATTTCAAGCTGATAGCAGAATTCTACGATCAGCAGACATTAGTGGCCTATCACCTAATGTGGGCTAAATAATGGATGCGAGCAAAAGAGTTTATAACTGAGCGAGAAATGCCCGAACGCAAGAGTCGAGCGTTGAACACTGCCTTCGAGTTTCCCACCATGCCTAGTTCAGATGGATATCAAGCCTATAGATTCGGTGTTGCCATGGCCAATCACGAAGAACCGCCCTATGGTCCTACTTCTCAACATGCTGTGATCAGTGCCTATACTTCCGAAGAAGAAGAGATCATACATGCTGCTGAAAAGTCTACTGGGCATAAGGGCCGATTAGTAGCTGATCGCGGCAGTCGAGAACCTGACTCCACAGGCACACATAGTCCTGTGGCCAAACCCAAACGCAATCGCTACGGAGTTTGACATGCGACTACGAGAAATTTCTCAAACAGATTTTGTCACGGTAAACTCAGAACTGAATCCCAAACTATGGCAGGGCGGAAGATTAGACGGCAAGGTACGTCTTAAACTGTTGGAAATTGCCCGAGCATTTGTGGATTTTGTAGGAGTAGATCTCGACGTCAAAGATTATACCATAACTGGATCTAACGCCAATTACACCTGGAGCAAGTACAGCGACCTTGATCTTCACGTGATCATTGAAGGTGAAGTCTCAGATGCACAACGAGAGCTGTTTTCAGCGAAAAAGGCACTGTGGGCAGAATACCACGATATCACTGTGCGAGGACTGCCAGTAGAGTGTTATGTGCAGGGTGAATCAGAAACACATCACAGCACTGGTGTTTACAGCATCATGAACAACAGTTGGTTGATCAAGCCTCAGAAAACAGAACCCGACTTTGACGATCAGGCTGTGGAAGCTAAAAAAGACAGCATGCTGAGTCAGATAGAGCAGGCTCTGCTGTCGAAAGATCTGGAAAAATTACGCTCAGTCAAAGACAAGATCACAACCATGCGCCGAGCTGGATTGGATCGTGCCGGCGAATATTCTGTGGAGAATGTGGTATTTAAGATACTGCGCAATCTAGGATTGATAGATCAAATCACAGAAAAAATAAGAGAGCTGGAAGATGCCGAGCTCTCTTTGGAACAACAGACTAACGTATTAGATTAGTCTTTTCTGCCGCCGAACAGTTGCAGTAGGTTAATGAACAGATTAATAAAGTCCATGTAAAGGGTCAACGCACCCGATACTTCCACTGCAGGGCTGGTATCAACTGAAACCATTTCACGAATCTGCTGTGTGTCGTAGGCAGTTAGGCCCAAGAAGATAATGATTGCCAATGCAGAGATCACCATCTGCATTACGGTTGAGCCAATAAAGATGTTAACGATGCTGGCAATGATGATAGCAATAAGACCCACAAACATGAACTTGCCCATGCTGTCTAGGCTGCGTTTGGTAAAGTAACCGTAACCGCTCATAACTGCAAACAGGATAGCCGCACCCATAAACGCACTCACAATCGATCCCATGGTAAACACCGCAAAGATTGTGGCAAAACTCAAGCCCATTAAGGCCGCAAATCCATGTAGGCATAACTGTGCTACACCTTTGCTAGGGTTGTTACCCAGCACATAACTCACACCAAAAATAGCTGCCAAAGGTGCAAAGATCACAATCCACTTTAGTACACCTGTGAAAAAGAACTGCAACAGCTCTGGTGTAGTACCTACCCAATAACTCACTAACATCGACACTAACACAGCCAAACTCATATGGCCGTAAACACGACCCATGGCTGAGTTGACTTCTTCTGCTGAACGATAATTCAGCGTACCGTCACTGACATAATTTGATCCGAACATTTGGACTCCTTGTGGTTGATATAAGTTTAATTATACAGTATAATATTTACTAAGTCAACTCGTGAATCTACCAAAAACCGTGTTTTTTCACTGTGACAATAAATACGCATATAACTTATATTCACCATGCTACACATAATCAACGACCTACGAGACAATTTACTCACTCTGATCAAAGACGATCCTGTGAGACCCGAACTCACGCCCGAATTCCGTGTGAACTCAAACTCCAAGATCTTTGTGTTGCGGGATGATGCCACCAACGAACCCCTAGCAGTGACCTGCGTGAAGTTCCTAGACGCTGTGCCCCACAGTGTGGATGAATTAGCGGAATTGGCAGTGAATACCAATACTGCGGTGTTCTATACCATTTGGAGTTATGCTGCGGGTGCAGGCCGTAGATTGATTGAAGAAGCACAACAGCAGATTCGACAAGAACATCCCGAAGTCGACACTTATGTGACACTGAGCCCAAAGACTGAAATGGCTCGTAGATTCCACTTGAAAAACGGTGCAGAAGTGTTTAGAGAAAACCCCGATACTGTGAACTATCTATACAGATAGATCAAGCAGTTCTATACACCGAGACACCGTAAAACACAGGGCCAACGGCTGAGCGTGTAACTTCGCAAGTGATGCCTGAGACCTGCTCACGTATCTCACTGACTGTGTAGGCAGCTCGCAGCGAATTTTGAATATCTGCGTCCATGTCACTGGGAATCAGATCTTCACTGTCGGGCCTTTCAAGATCACAGACCAAGAAAGTAGGCGATAACTCAGTGATCAGTTTCCAAAAACTCGCTGTGTCTGAGAGGTGATGCAGAGCTCGACTTGACAGGGCCACATCATATGTGCCTGTGGCTGCGAAAAGATCGTCTTGGATCACTGTGCAGCGATCTTCTAACTGATGTGCTCGAATGTTTTCCCTAGCTACTAGGCACATGGCCTTGCTGGCATCGTAGCACACAGCTGTGAGTTCTGGATGCAGAGTCAGCAGTGCAACAATTTGATCTGCGGTACCGCAGCCCAAGTCCACTACAGTGCCCTGGGTGATGTTCACGGTGTTGTGATAGATATCTAACCACATGCTGACTATTTCTGGCTCCATTCGGTGCATGACATGGTAATTCCAACACTGTTGAAAATCTTGCATAAGCTCGGGTTCTGGTATTCGTTCAAACATCTGTGTTCTCCTTGAGTCGTGTTATATCCGCATAGCCCTGTGTCACATAGGCATCGGGATTAAATCTTGTGATCAGTGCTTCGTGTAGGGGACCCACTGTGGGGCCTTTCCACATGGCAGCTATGGTAATTGGTGCTCTGGTCTTCCAGTGTTGTACAGCAATCAAAGGAAACCCTTTCAGTGCATCGATGGTAAACCCAGCACCGTGGGATTCACCGTCGGTCAGCGTGGGACTCAGTTCAGTGCCATAGGTGCCCTCGCCCATCTGTATCTTGATCACGTCTACACCGGGATGTTCATGATTGGGCACTGTGGGTGTGGGATGTATGAGATAGAGTTCTACCTGAAATTGACCATGACGAAAAATGCTCACAGCAGTGGCATCATCGGATCGGAATATTTCAGCATCGGCGGGAAATCGCATGGGTGATCCCACAGCAATCCACCACTGTGCAAATTCATCAACGTTATGCCATGATTCG
>Ga0315909_10010228_pt1 | contig 10036 bp, 8 predicted proteins | sample LakEriMetagenome_11_FD_203527 | JGI IMG/M metagenome (GOLD analysis project Ga0315909, IMG submission 203527) | Freshwater fungal communities from buoy surface, Lake Erie, Ohio, United States - Buoy 2 MA125 | ecosystem: Environmental > Aquatic > Freshwater > Lake | place: USA: Lake Erie, Ohio...
TCCGGAGAGGAAAACATTTCATGCACATGCAGCGACCAGGAACCGATACCGCAGCCGATGAAAATCGCCGTGATGAACAGAAACAGGCGCGAGAGCATGTCCCAGCATCCCGCTCCGACTACGTCCACAGGGTCGAACTTCAGGTTCATCGGTTAGACGCTCAACAGTTGCTGCCAACGGGCGATTTGCTCACGAACGATGCGTGGGTTCGGGCATCCGGGATTGGTGCGGGCTGCCAAGGCGCGGGTCAGATGGAAAATTTCCGCCGTGTCGTTGCCGTAGTGCTCGCTGATGGTGGTGAGGTCGAGCTTGTCTAACGGCGTCTTGGTGGCGATCGCTGCGGCCACGGCTTTTCCCACGAGTTCGTGTGCCTGACGGAACGGGACTCCTTTTTTCACAAGGTAGTCGGCGAGGTCGGTCGCGAGCAGCATGGGATCCGCCGCCGCGGCCGCGCAAACATCCTCGCGCAGGGTCAGGGCGAGCATCATCTCGGTATTCACGGCGAGTGTGAGGTGGAGGGTATCGATGGAATCAAACAGCGGCTCTTTGTCTTCTTGCAAGTCGCGATTGTAGGTGAGGGGGAGCCCCTTGACGGCGGTGAGGATAGCGACCAGATTGCCGACGAGGCGACCGGTCTTGCCGCGTGTTAGCTCGCACACATCCGGATTTTTTTTCTGCGGCATCAGGGAGGAACCGGTGGTGTGCGCATCCGCGAGGGCGGCAAAGGCAAATTCCGCGCTGCACCAGAGAATGAGGTCTTCGCTCAGGCGCGAGAGGTGGACGCCGCACAGTGCGATCACAAACAAAATCTCAGCGATGTAATCGCGATCGGCGATGGCATCCATCGAGTTGGTGCTGACGCCATCGAAGCCCAGCTCTGCCGCAATCGCATACCGATCGAGATTGATGGTGGACCCCGCCAAGGCACCGGAGCCGAGCGGCGAAATGTTGAGGCGCTTGCGTGCGTCGAGCAGACGCGAGACATCGCGATCGAGCATTTCCACGTAGGCGAGGAAATGGTGACCGGCCGTGACCGGTTGGCCGCGCTGCAAATGAGTGTAGCCCGGCATCACGGAATCGGCATAGGCCTCGGCGCGGTTCAGCAGTGCTCGCTGCAGACCGCGGATGTTTTCCACGAGAGCATCGATCTGCGTGCGACAGTAGAGCCGCGTATCGGTCGCCACCTGGTCATTGCGCGAACGCGCGGTGTGGAGCTTGGCGCCCGCCGGACCGATGCGGCGCGTCAGCTCGGACTCGATGTTCATGTGGATGTCTTCGAGCGATGTCTTGAACTCAAACTGCCCCGCTTCAATATCGGCGCGGATGGCCAGCAGGCCGGTTTCGATCGCGGAAAATTCCTCTTCGGTCAGATAGCCTGCCACTTTCTGGGCGCGGGCATGGGCGATGGAGCCGGCAATGTCGTGAGGAAACAAGCGCCAGTCATACGAAACCGACTCACCAAACTGCTGCACCAACGATGAAGTATCCTGCGTAAAACGACCTTTCCACATAGCGCCGCGAGGATAGGGGACAAATGCTGGTGGGAAAAGCATATTGTGAGCGATCATGGTGGTTTGTCATCACCGGTGATTGCTTGTCATTTCTCTTGTTTTGGTGGCAGGGAAAACGGCTTGCCTTCTTTGGTGTTGCCGCGCATGCGGAGGGATTGGTGTTCGCCGATGCTTACCTCTCCGTGGAATTGATTGTCGAGCAGCGTGATGCTGCGCGCTTTGGCGATGCGCAGCGGGGCGTGGAAGGTGCAGCCTTCGAGGTGGATGTTCTGGATGCGGGTGTGTTCCAGCGGTCCGGCGCCACCACATTGCGCGACGTAGCCAGAGCCGCGGCCGGTGAGGAATTCGGTGTTTTTAATCCACATCGATTCCGGACCAGGACCCTCGACATTATCCTGCCGTGGCGACATGCCATAGGAGGTGTTGTAGCAGACGAGTCGGCAGTGCTCGATCTTCAGCGAAGTCTGCATCCGGATGCTGAAGGAAGCGGTGCAATGCCGCATCGTGGTATCAGGATTCGCGGCTTCTTTTGACCAAACGGTGAGCCCTGGCGCGAGCCCGGGGATTGGTTTATCGAGAAACAAGGTCACCTCCGGACACGATCCGCCGGCGACGATGGCAGTGCCGCTTTTGGGCGGGGTTTCGGTGGTGCGGGTGATGGTGGCGCTGCCCAGCACGATGTTCTCCGCATTCATCACCTGCAAGGTTTCGCCTGCCCGCAGGGGGTTGTATTGGATGGGGAATTTCTGACGGATGATGATTTCCGTGGGAGACACGACCTTGCGGATCGAAGAAGAAAGAATGCAGAAATTATAGTCATCATCGCCGATGCCACCGGTGTCGCAGCGCTCAAACAGCAGCTTCGCGCGATTCGCGGTGACGTGGAAAGCATCGCGGCACCCGCTCATGCGGCGCTGGCTGTTAGGCTTGGGTATGACATCGACATCAATGAACCGACAATTCCCCTCGCAGCGGTAGATGCTGAAAGCAAACCATGGCGCGCTCCAGACATGGACACGTTCGAGCGTCACGTCCGTGGCATCGTGGATTTCGAACAACGCGCCCGGACCATAGCGATGGGCGACTCCCGCGCGCGGCACACTGAATGCCGTTTTTCCCGGAATGATGGTGTCCGCCATGGCTTTGCTGATGGTTCCCTCACCATAGTGCACGCGCATCAGTCCGTTCTCACGCTTCTCCACACTTTTGACGGCATAATGTTTCGCGGCTTTGGGGTGGGTGCCATTTTCGCACCAGACAAATCCCCCAAACCATTGTTCGCCCTCTTGCTTCGTCGGTCCGCCGAGGTCGGTGGCATCGGCGGCATCGCTGAGGCTGACATCGACAAAACCGCGGCCGGGATCGATGGCCTGCACGGTCGTCTCGACAAACATGCTCCGCGTGAAATCGACCTGGCAATTTTTCAGCACAACGTTGCGTGCGAAATGCATGTCGGCCATGCGAATGCGAGGATCTAGCAGAAAGGTGCAACCGTTGCCGTCGATGGTGATGTCGCGGGATTCGCGCAGGGGAAACAAATAACCATTCAGAGCTGTCGCGGCGAAGATGATTTTTTCGCGTGGAAATGTCAGAGTCACCGGTTTTTCCGAAGTCTTCGCGGCATCTAATAATTTCAAGATCGCCGGACCGTCATCGGTTTTGCCGTCGGCGATGAGTCCGTAGTTTGCTGCGTTCAAGGTGAGCGCCGCGCAAGGGTGCAGGGCGAGGACGAGCCAGAACAGGGCACAGCGGACGAAGAGTTTTTCTAACAGATGCATCAAACGATTCGGGAAAAAGTGATTACGGCTCACGCATGCGGAAAGTCGGCAGGCGCAGGCCGAAGCGCATCGCCAGCAAGCGCAGCAACAGGATCACCGCCATGCCAATGAAGCGGTTGCTCTCGTTTTGCGGAAACCAATGGTGCAGCAACACAAAAACGACGGCACCGACAAAGACCGTGGTGGCATACAGATGCACTTCCGCGCGGAAGACCCAGGGAATTTCGCTGCGCAGAACATCCCGCAAGACCCCGCCCGCCACGCCCGTGACGATGCCTAACAGAACTGCCGCCACTTCGCTCGCACCGAGGATGAGCGCCTTTTCCGTGCCCACGATGCCAAACAACGCGAGGCCGAAGGCATCGGCGATGAGCAGGACGCGCCCGGTCATGTGGATGAAACGCACGACTAAAAAGGCCACCAATGCCGCGAGAGTCGCCGAGAGCACGGTGCCGGGATTTTTCAGCCAGAAGACTTGTGTATCGAGACAAATATCGCGAATGGTGCCACCGCCCACCGCTGTGACCAGGGCCAGCACCAGCACGCCGAAGAGGTCGATGCGTTTTCCCTCCGCTGCGAGCACACCGGAGATCGCACAGACGGCGCAGGCAAAATATTCAATCCAGGGTGGCATGCGCGGAACCTTATTCTTTTGTTAGGTCATTCCAAGACTTAAGTCCGGTGATGGGCAGCAAGGGCGCCGCGGCCGCATCCCACTCAGCAGTGCCGGCCTTCTGCAGCAGCGACCAGATTTGTTTTTTGCTGTGAGGATCGGCAATCGAGTGCGGGGCATTGCGCCACAGGCCCAGCCGCAGGCCACCTTCCTTGGCGTGATCGACATGGCGATGGTAAATGAAGGCATCCACCAGCGGCAGACGGCGGCATTTTTCCCAGGCATAGGCATAGGCGGCGGCTTGCAGGGCCTCGCCTTCGGGAGTCAGCAACGTGTGAAATCCCTGCTCGGACAGAATCACGCGGCGTGGAGTGCCCTGGTAGAGGAGCTGCGGTTGGCGCAGATGGCGGCAGAGAACTTCTAGATTCTTGAACGTAACCTTGTTGGTCTTGTCATCGAGGGTCACTGTTTTATCGACCCAAGCGCGGGGATTGCCGAGATCCTCGGGATACGGATGCCAGGCCACATGCCAATCGAGATCGGCCGTGCGTGAGGCAAAGGCATCGAGAAACGCGCGTCCGCCCACGGCTTCCTCCGCGCTGATGCCATGCATGCCCACGCCCCAGTGATGATCGAAGGAAATGTAGAGCCGCGCGTTTTTCGATGCCGTGCGCACGCCGCTGTGGATGATGCGGAAGGCGCTGGCGTAGGCGGCTGTGGCTTGCTCTAACGATTTTTTCCCCATGTTCGACCACATCCAGTGCGAGTTCACTTCATTGCCGACGATCCAGCCCCAGACCCTGCCGCATTCGGGGCGTGCACCACTCCAGCGCGATGCCATTTCCTCGCTGACCGCGCGCAGCCATGCCTTGCCTTCCGGTGTTGCTGCATTGAAGCCGCCCACGGTGAACTTGTAATCTTTGCGCGCATCGGGATGGATCACCAAGCCATCCACGTCGGGATTTTTGGAAGGGTAGGCGATGACAATCAGATAGATGAGAATGCCTTTGTCCGAGAGCGGCTTGATCTGGCGGTCGAGGCTTTTCAGGTAGCTCTCCTGAAAACTGAATTCGAATCCATCGACCGTCCGCTTCGGGTTCTGCGGTTTTTTTTCACGATCCACCAGTGCCGTGATGTTGATGTTCACCCCCGCGTGATGAATGCCGAGAGCGATGGCGTCATCGACCATCTGCACCTGCAAGCCCTTGATCGAAGGAGGCTGCGGAAAGGGCGTGCTGTCCTGCGCGGAAAGCCCCGTCATTCCACCGATGAGCAGCATCATCGAGCCGACGAACGACAGTTCATGAAGGCGAAAGCGGCGAGAAAAACAGTGATGAATGGCAGAGAACACAAAGATCAGAACGCTGGGGAACGATGAGAAATTTCAATCAAAATGAGCAGTGTGCGTGTTGAAAAAAATCAACCACAGAGGGCACGAAATCCACGGAATGAAGAGGAGTTTTTTCCTGTCCTCGGTGGATGGGGCAAGAGGGAACAGAAAAATGGAAACCTCCGTTTCCTTTCTTTCCTTCTGTCCATAAATTCCCCACTCCGTGCATTCTGTGCAATCCGTGGTGAAAAAACATCAACCACAGATTGCCTCAAGATGCGAGCTTGTCAGCATTGAGGAAAACCTCGATCAACCACCGGTTTTGGGCGGACGTTTTTTCGAGGGAGTCACATCGCGCAGGTTCGAGGGCTGGCCTGAGGATTTGGCGGCTTGCGCGCGCTGGAGTTCCTCTTGTTTTTCGATCATGCGCTCCATGAAACCTTTTTTCTTCGGCTTGGTGGGATCTTCCGGTTTTTCTTTCAATTGCGGCTCCGGCAGCTTGGCAGTGAGCCAGGTTTGGAAAATCGTGAAGAGGTTCTGTGTGGTCCAGTAGAGAGCCAGTGCCGAGGCAAAGGAGTAACAGAAGAAGAGGAACATGAAGGGCATGAACATCATCAAACGCTGTTGCATCTTGTCGCCGGTCTTGGGCATCATCGCCATTTGGGCGAAGCTGGTCAGCGTCATGATGATGGGCAGCAGATTGATCGGAAGACCCATGACATGGCCGATGGTATCCGGTTGCGAAAGATCCTGCACCCACCAGAGGAAGGGCTCATGGCGCAGCTCGACGGCGTACTGCAGCATGCGATAGAAGCCGAAGAAGATGGGGATTTGCAGCAGCATGGGCAGGCAGCCGCCGATGGGGTTGACGCCGAATTTTTTGTAAAGCTTCATCACCTCCTGGTTCATCTTGGTCGGATCGTCAGGGTATTTCTCCTTGATCTTGTCCATCTCCGGTTTGAGCTTCGCCATGCGCTTCATCGAGCGATTCGATTTATTGTACAGCGGCCAGATGGCGGTGCGCACGCAGAGGGTGAGCAAGACGATCGAGATGCCCCAGGACCAGGTATCGGAAATTTTGGAAATGACTTGATGAATCCAGTGCAGCACCCAGTTGAGGAGTCGGCTGATAGGAGAGAACCAGCCGTAGTTCATGATGTTGCCCCACTTCTCGCCCATCTTGCGCAGCATGTTGTTGTTCTTGGGCCCCATGTAGATCTGGTAGCTGATCTTTTTCTGTTCGCCCTGGCCCAGCGACTCTCCCGGCAGGCGCAAGTGAGCACTCACGCCTTGCAGTGGTTTTTCCACATCGGCAAAACGGATGTCGTAGGGTGAGGCGACCAGGCTGCTGGCGTAAGGTTGTTTCGTTTGCAGGGCAATGGTGAAGAACTGATCGCAGACGCCGGCGAGTTCCACGTTTTTCATGACGCGTTCGTCGGAGGCCTTGTCGCTGCCGAAAATGCCGCCTTTGAATTCCGGAACCTCGATGTATTCGTAGCTGCCGTCATCATGGAAAAAGTAGGTCGTCTGATTCGGCCACTCCTTGGCATGAATCGGGCCGGTAGAGCCGAGGGCGAGCGTCCACTGGCTGAGATTGACCGGGGTGGCGTTGGCGTTTTCGATCACGATATCGAAATCCAGCAAGTAGGCCGCGCCCGGTTTGCTGGCGTCTTCCATGATACGATAGGTTTTTTTGACAAGCAGGCCATCGGTGGTTTTTGCGATGAAGACGGCGGACTTTTGCGGCACGGACTGGTCCGGCATGTAGGCATAGACCAGCGAGTCGGTCGTATTCACGCCACGGGTCAGCGCGCCGACGGGGTTGAGGTCTTCCTTGTTGACGTGGATGGGGATTTTTTTATCGCCAATCTCGAATTGATGTTTCAAGGCCGCATACTTGATGCCCGCGCCGATATTGGTGAGCACGAAGGAAACTTCCGAGGTCTCCAAGGTGACGGTTTTTTCCTCGATCTTCGCGGGGATCTCCGGTGCGGGGGTGGCGGGGTCGGCAGGGTTGGCTGCCACCGGGGCGGCGGCCTTTTTCGCTTCTTCAGCCTGCTTCAGGTAAGCCTCCTGCTTTTGTTTTTCCTCATAGGCGATGCGCGCCTTTTTCTGGGAATCAAAAAATAGAAACGCAAGTAGAGCGCTGCAAAGGGAGACGACGACCCAAGTTTTTTTATCGTACATAGGAATCAGGAATGATGGTTAGAAGATTGATGTGAGTGTGGGCGAGGAGGTACCGGGTCTTCGCCGAATCCGCCCCAGGGATGGCAGCGGAGAATGCGGCGCAGTCCCATCCAGGAGCCGCGCAGCGGGCCGTGAACTTCCACGGCTTGTAAAAAATAATGCGAACAGGTCGGCTGGTAGCGACACCCCGAATGCGGGCCGAAAGCGACTTTCAGCGCCGGGCTGAGGAAGCGCTGGTAGAAGCGGATGAGCAGACGAATCAGATGGGTGATGGCCCGGGAGAGCATGAGTCATGAGGTGGGCGAGGTGAGCGGGCGAAGCATGCCGAGTTTTGCGGCGATTTTTAACCAATCTTGTTCCAGCTCGGCGTAAGTGGCGGTGATCGTATTGTAGCGGGCGATGATCACGAGGTAGCGGAGTGAGGGGCACACGCGATGCCAATTTGCCTGGATGATGCTGCGGAAGCGACGGCGCAACAGACTGCGGTCATGGGCTTTGCCGACTTTTTTGGTGGTGATGAAGGCGACCATGAAGTGCGGCAACGCGTTGTCTTCCAGAGTGCTTAAAACGAGAAACCGGCCAGCTTTGGAGCGGCCGGTCTCGCGGACCTTCTGGAAATCGGCCCGCTTTTTCATGGTGTGCTTCCGAGGAAGGCGCATCAGCGGGGAAGAGACTTCAATTAGTTCGAAGTATGTTGTTGGGTATGGCGCTTGAATTGCACTTCGCAACCCTTGCCCATAAGGCGTTTGCGGCCTTTTTGGCGGCGGCGGCTCAAGATCGCGCGACCTCCTTTGGTAGCCATGCGGGCACGGAAACCGTGCTGTTGTTTGCGGGTGCGCTTGGATGGACGATAGGTAGGGCTCATGGCGGAATTTGGTTACGGTAAGTTCAGCAAAAAATCAGGACCGACAAGCGGTCGGGGCGCGGAGATTAGTCAAATCCGCGACAATGTCAACACAACAAACAGAAAATTTGCGAAAATTTCTCCGAAAATTCCGATATGGCATCAAAACAACTCGGGGGAATCAGGGATTTCGAAATGCAGGCTGCTCCCAGCGGTGCAAGCCAGAATGCAACTGGCGACGTTATCACCGGTTGCCACGCATGATTTGTTGGGGCTCGCAGATTCTTTTTCGGTGTTCACGGCATATTATTTCGCTCAACTTGATAATCATCTGGATTGTATTCAGAATCATAGCCTGCAATCAAAATGCAGTCACACTTCGGGCACTTGTATGCATGACGATTGCTGGCACTCGGAAGTGAGCAGTGAGCAGGGTTACTGCGACTAAAAACTCACGCGGAAAAGCCATTGCGGATGCCGCCACCAAGGATCCTGGCCGGCCTCGTGGCGCAGCAGTGAAAAACTGCGCACTTCGATGTCGCGGTTGGGCAGGACGGTCATGAAGCGCATCCAGCCATCGCCGCCATTGCCTTTTTCATCCGAACCACCGCCGAATCCCTGCGCGTTGAAGAGCAACTGGTGGACGATTTTTCCGGCAGCATTGAGATCGCTGCGGCGGCCGACGTGGCTTCCCATCTCATGGCCATTGAGGATCAGTTGCAACTGCGGTGCTTGTCGCACGAGTTGTTGCCAGAGATCCTCGCCATCGTGGGTGTCGGCGGAGGTAGGATAGGTGTGCGGATTTCCGGAACGCTTGCGATTGCCGTCCTGCCCATCGCGGTTGTCGCCCGGAATGATGAAATCGTGGGTCAAGAGAATGCCGAAATGATGGGCAAAACGCGGACGCCGGCAAAGTTCCAGGGCCCACTCCACAACGGCCCGACGCGGTCCCCATTCGAGAGCGAGGAGCAGGAATTTCCGGCCATCCGGCGCGGCGTATTCGTAGGCGGCGTTTTCCAGTGTCTTGACGCCGAACGCATTGGCCGCGCATTCGACGAGGATGCCGCCCCCTTTGCCATCGGACACGAGCGGATTCCAGTCGAGCGGGAACATGGCGGGAAATTGGGATTCGCGCGTTTCCGCATTGCGGATGCCGTAGTCGTGATTTCCCGTGGCCAGCACGGCGGGAAGAACGCCGGAAAAGACGGACATGGCTTTTTGCGCGCTGGCCCATTGCGAGGTCGAGTTTTGGTCACCCCAGCCGCGCCCGCCACCCTCGGCGATGTTGTTTTGCTCGACAAAATCTCCTTCGTGCAGCACGAGCTGGATGTTCCATGCCTTGCGATGCTTGACCACCCATTCGGTCATGCGTTGGAAGTGCGCTTGGTTTTTTCCATACTTCGCATAGTTCTGGGTATCGGGCAGCACACAAATGGTCCAACCTTCCGCGATTCCCTCTTCGGGCTTGGGCAGCGTGGGAGCTTCCACGCCCGTGGTTTGTGCGAAGCCGGCCAAGGGCAGCGCGGCCAGGGTTTTGAGATAATCGCGGCGGTTCATCAGGAAATTTTCAAGGATTCTGCTGTATTACGCAGAATCCCAGTGGATGTTTCATTTGTCGCATGGATGGCTTTGCGCTTGTATCCAGAGATTCAGGCAACGAACCATTTAGCCATCTCAGACTTCATCGATGGAGATGCTATAGCCGAGTCTTTGCGTATGAGAATACCCGCAATAGGGACACTCTGTGATGCGATAGAGGGGAAAACAACGTGG
>Ga0315909_10010230_pt1 | contig 10035 bp, 13 predicted proteins | sample LakEriMetagenome_11_FD_203527 | JGI IMG/M metagenome (GOLD analysis project Ga0315909, IMG submission 203527) | Freshwater fungal communities from buoy surface, Lake Erie, Ohio, United States - Buoy 2 MA125 | ecosystem: Environmental > Aquatic > Freshwater > Lake | place: USA: Lake Erie, Ohio...
TATCCTGTTGTATATGCTAATTGAATATTACCATCTAATGGTCCAAGTGTTCTTGCTACCTGTACAATATTTGCAAATGCACTTGCACCTGAAGGTAGCGGAGCACTTGCCGCATTTGTTCTTAATGATAAATCAGTATCATCTACTGTAAATGCAAATTGAATTGTATCACCTGCATTAAATGCTTGTGTTATTTCAAGTGTAGTTGAAGTGCCAGTTAGTGGGGGCACATGTTCTCTTACTGCTGTACCAATAAGTGCTGTACCATTTACTTTTGCATATAATGTTCCATTTGCTGCATTTACAGCATCACTATTTTGGAATTGTACTTCACATTGTATTTTATATACTGCAGCTTCATTAATTCTAAATGTATTACCAGCAGAAATAGATACACTATTAGAACCATAACTACTTGCAAAAGCAATTATAACTTCTGTGCCTGTAGCTCCTGCAGTTTGATTAGTTGTGTCATATGCAGAAAAATAATAACCAACTACTCCCGGATCTCCTTGCAAACCTTGAATACCTTGTATCCCCTGAGCTCCTGTAATACCCTGAATACCTTGAGCCCCTGTATTTCCAATACCTTGTATACCCTGAATACCCTGAGTGCCCTGAATTCCAGTTGCACCTTGAATACCAGTTGTACCTTGCACACCTTGTATACCAGTATTACCAGTTGCTCCAGTTATACCTTGAACTCCCTGAATACCTGTACTACCTATAGTTCCCTGAATTCCCTGAATTCCTTGAGCTCCTTGAGTTCCTGTTAAACCTTGGGTACCTTGAACACCTTGAAGTATTCCTGCTACATTTTCAATTTGCAAAACTGCAGGATAACCTGTTCCAGTAGTTATTATTAAACTTGCAGAACTTGAAGTCCAAGTTGCTCTAATATCCTGATTAGAAGCAGTAATATTAACAAGACATTCAGTTTCTATAACCGTTTGCCCTCCACTAGGAACAGTAACAGTAACAGTTGCTTCAGTAATTGCAGTTACACCTTGTACGATTTGTAAAGTAGCTGTTTGAATTGATCCACTACTATTAACAACTTGAATTTGTACATAAACTCTATACCAACCAAAATTACTAGTTACAATGCCAGCATTTGTGCCATATGTACTAGAAAATGTAAATCCATTATTATTAAGAAATACTCCATCAAAAGTAATGATCTGTCCTGAACCAGGAGTAACGGGAATTAAACTTGAATTTCTATAAATAGTTGCAAAATAACCTTGAGAACCAAAACCAGCAGGTCCTTGAATTCCTTGAGCAGCAAAAGCACCATCAAGTCCTTGTGGTCCTTGTATCCCTTGAATACCTTGAATACCTTGCAATCCTTGCAATCCCGTAGCACCACCTGCTCCTACAAGTCCTTGTATACCTTGAATTCCTTGTATACCTTGACTACCTGTTAAACCTTGTAAACCTTCTATACCTTGAATTCCTTGAATACCCTGAGATCCAGTATTTCCTGTAGCCCCAGTAGTTCCCTGAATACCTTGTATACCTTGTATACCAATTCCTGTAGCACCTTGGCTTCCTTCTAATCCTTGTACTCCTTGGATACCTTGCGCACCAGTTGCACCTGTACTACCTTGAGTTCCTACGGCTCCTTGCGTTCCAGTGGCACCTTGTGCACCAGTGATTCCTTGTATACCCTGACTACCAGTGTTTCCTACAGAACCTTGGATACCAGTAGCTCCTTGTGTTCCTATCTGTCCTTGAACACCTTGAGTACCTTGGATTCCCTGAATTCCTTGTGCTACAAATGCGCCATCTAAACCTTGTACACCTTGCGTACCCTGTACACCTTGGATTCCTTGGGCTCCTCCGCCACCACCGCCACCAATAACAATACTTGTTGACATAATTATGAAATATATATGATTAGAAATTCTGTTCCTGTAGCATCATAATCAATAGCATCTAAAGTATTGTTAAGTGCACCTGCATCAAAATTAATTGTTTCATACGGTTTAATAGTTGTTCCTTTAACTGTTCCATCAACAGTACCTACATTTCCAAAGGATACACTATATTTTCCAGCAGTTACTGTTCCTGCTGCATTATCTCTAAGAACATTAGTTACTCTTGCTTCTGGATTAATATTAATAGTAACCCCGGTAATTGCACTTATTACATCTGCAATTCCCTTAAGAACTTTGTATTGAAAGGAGAAGTTATTCTTCTTATCTCCGTATGAGTTTATATTACCAACTGACATGATTAGTATGTTTTATATAAAGTAAAAATTTCTGAGTAAATAGAGTTATTTACATTGTTACTACTCCATTGTGCAGTAACTGTTAGGGTGTTAAGTATTGTTGTATCAAATGTAGTACTATTAACCACACTAAATGTATCTCCTTCAAAAGCATTTGATGCATTCTTCATATATGTAAACTGTCCTCCAGATGCTATGATTGCAGTTCCAGCAGGCCCAATTGCTCTTACTGTAAAGTCAATCCACATAGTCCAGTGTAAACTATTAATACCGGGCATTGTTATTGCTCCTGTATCTGCAAGAACAACACTACCAGATTTAACCCTTAACTCTAATGTATCATTATTATGTGCAGAAATATGTCCTGCAAATTGTGCTCTAAAACTATCTCCTACAGCAAAGCCATTTGCTGGTATTGATAAAGTACCTAAACCTGTACCAATTAATGATCCTTCAACAGTTGTTGCAGCAACTGGTGTACTATTTATTGTCTGTGTAAATAATCCATACAAACCAGATGGTGGAGAAGGTGGTATAAGTGGTATAATTTCATTAATTAAATCTTGAACTGAAATTGCACCTGTTAGATACTTATCATCTCTTCTTAGATCTCTTAAACCTACAGGCAACAATGTATCAGCAGGATCTACTGATGTAAATCTTCTACCTGACTTTATCCAAGAAATAAAATTTAAGATATCCATTCTATAGCATATAGTATAATATACTAAAAAATATCTGTAAAAACAAAAAAAGTCTTAATTACTTAAGACTTTGAATTTGTTTAGTTTATTCTTCAAGAGGTAATTGAGGAATCTCAGAATCTAATAAAACTGGTTCATTATATTCTTGACCATAGTTTGCTAGTTCAGTAATCAGTTCTTCTTTTGTTTCAAAATAAACCAGTTTAGGTTGAACTGTAGTTACTATTGCGCCTTCTGCTAATTCACTATAATGAAAAACATCTGTTTCATTTGTTGCTAAATACCACATATACATCTATTTAAATTATACCTCCATCAGCAATAGTCCAGTTATTTGGTGCACTTGTTAATATAGCTCTTGCAGCTACTGCAGCTGCTGTATATTTAAGTGCCCCCATATTAATACTTATATTTGGTTTAACTGGACGTGATGCCCAACCAATTAATAAGTTATCATAATTTGCTGGAGAATAGTTTGCAGAAGTTTGAGGTTGCATAAAGTTAGCAAATGCTGTTACGTTAGATACATTCCAACTACCAATAGGTTGATTAAAACTTGGATTATTTCTAAACATGTTACTCATATTTGTCACAAGTTCTGTATTCCAACTATTAATAGATGATGAACCACTATTATTAAATGCTACTGGTACAGGAACTGGTGTACTACTTCCTAACATATATGACATGTCAGTTACTTTAGAAACATCCCATCCACCAATATTTTGGTTAAATTTATTATTACCATGAAACATTGAAGCCATAGTTGTTACTTTACTTGTGTTCCAAGATCCAATTCCTGGATTTCCAGCATTATTAAATGATCCAGGATCAATATAATTACCCCAAAACATAAAGTTCATTCTTGTAACATTAGCTGTATTCCAACTTGATAAATCAACATTAAAGAACTTTTGATATTGGAATGCAGATTCCATTGTAGTTACATTAGATACATCCCAGTTTTTAATTGAGTCTGATCCAGCATTAGTAAATGAACCAGGTGCATTAAAACATCCTACAAAATATGATATATCAGTGCACTTATTAGTTATATTCCATTTACCAATTTCTTGATTAAAAAATCTTTGATTAAAAAATATTGTAGATATTTGCTTAGCATTAGACATATCCCAATTTTTTATACTATCAGATCCACCATTGTTAAATAAACCATATGGTAAAACTGAACTGCTTCCTCGAAACATAACCGAAAAATCTTCACCTTTAGAAGTATTCCAATTACCTATGTTATCATTAAAGTTTATAGCTTCTCTAAAGAAGTTTCTAAAGAATGTGATTTTAGATACATCCCATTTATTTACTCCTGGAATAGTTGCTAATCCTGTACATTCTCTTAAGAATCCTGTAACTTGTGTGCAGTTCTTAAAGTTTGGATAGTCTTGTAAACCGTTTAATGTAAGGTTTGTACATTGGTAAAATGCTCCTGCTATTAATGTTGAAGTAGAATATGTTACAAACTCAAGACAACCAAATTGAGTAATTGAAGTAAGTTTTCTTCTATCACTAACTACAGCCGCAGGCGTTGCCACAAATCCTGCAAAGTCCCATCCTTTAATAAAACCAGTAATAGTAACTGTATACGTTCCTGGTGCAGCATAGGTATGCGTTACTTGTGGTTGATTCCAAGTAGTAATATTATCTGAAGTATTATCACCCCAGTTTACAGTAAACTTATATACACCTGTTGAAATAAGAGGTAATCTAATCTGATTATTTGCTGTAGAACCAGTATATGTTATAGCCGTATTCCATGTTGAGATAAACGGCTTTGCAGGTATCTTTAACCTGGATGATTGATACGCTCTTGACATAATTTAGATGTTATTGTGTAACCCAGTATTCTACTCTTGTACCACCACACCATTCAGCATAGATAATATTAAGTACACCTGGTACATAAATACCACCACCTACCAATACCCAACCTGCAGGCATAGAAGGTGCAATAAGACTATTATGATAGATCTTTTGTACAATACCTAACTTAGCATTAGTAAGATCATTAGTAATGTTACCAGTTGCTGGAGCAGATGCAGTATTAAAAACTTTTTGAGTTTGAAAATCAATTAACAAACCAGTAGTTTGTACAGCACCATCAAATTGAGATTGAAGATCTCCTACTCTAATTGCTGATGGTTGATATACACCAGGTGTTCTAGAATCTCTTACACCAAGTGCAATTAGATCATCATTTCCTGCTGTTGATCTAACTTTTCTAGTAGCAATTAGATTAAAAAAATTGACAAGATTATTTAACATGATTAGTTAATTTGATATAGTTCGTAGTATACGTACAATGCTCCTGTCCAGTTATCTACTCCTGCAACTGCTGGGTTAGCATTAAACAAGTTAAAGTTTAAGCCAGATGCAAATCCTGTAGTAATAAGATATGGAATTGCCGTATCATCTCCCAATGGACTATAATATAAAGAGTACTGAACATATACATTATCTCTATTAGCTATTGTAAGATCCAACTCCGGATTATCAATAAAAAAGTTTACACTAGAAGCAAAAGCTGGATCTGGTGTAAGAACTGGGCCGGTACCTAAACCAACAATATCAATAATACCTCTTGGTGTAGTTACAGTAACTAGTGAAGTCTGTGTAATATCTAGTTCATAATGTACTGTATTTGCTTCACATCCAGATTCTACCAAATCTTTAATAGGCATAGCATATGTTTGGTAGCTATCACCTCTTTGAATAGGTCCTACATTAGCTCCTACAGCAATTAAATCTGTATCAGGATTATTAGCTTTTGATCTAATTAGACCAGCTGTTTTTAAGTAAATAAAATTTAAAATGTCCATAGCTAATTATATTTATAGATATACTCTAATTTCTATTGGTATTGTGTATAGAGAACCATTATTTGAACCAATCAATTCAATAATATTTGTATTGCCATAACTACAAATCCAATTTTCACCACTATAATAACCACCAAATAAAGGATAAGTTTTATCTGCTGTAAATAGTCCATCAGAATTAGCTGAATAATTTCCTACATCATTATAAGTAAACCAAATATTACCAATAGTATTCTCTAATACTGTTGCTACGGGTGCGCCGATGTTTAAAGAAAATATAGTATCATTATCTAAATTACTTAATGTAATATCCTGTGTTAAAATAAAATATGTACCAACATTACTATTTGGAGCACCTATTGAACTATAATTTATATTATTTATGTTAGCAAATATTTGAACAGTTGTTCCTTTTGTGGCACTACTTATATCTCCGCCTCCATCTCCCTGCATAAATTTAAGGTCATCCCCTCCACTCTGCGTCAACAAAGCAGTGAATACTTTATAAGAAGGAGTAGGAGTAATTTGAGTTACTAAGTCTTCAACAGAAATTGCTCCTGCTAAATAGCCATCATCTCTTTTTGGATCCTTAAGACCTACAGGTAAGAGTGTTTTAGCAGGATCTACAGTAGTAACTTGTCTACCACCTCTGATCCAAGAAATAAAATTTAAAATATCCATGGTTATAAATATTAAATGTATACAGTATAATATACAAAAAATATTTTAAATAACAAAACCTCTTCCTAATTAAAGAAAGAGGTTGTGTAATGGGAGGGAGAACTTTCTTTAAGGTCTCCCCAAAGGGAGAACTTTCTTTAAGGTCTCTCCTAAGAGAGAACTTCCCTTAAGGTCTCCCATGTATCTTATGTAATTACAACTCTTGAAATATTATCTGTTGTAAATTTAGGCTTACTATCATTAGCAAATCTTAGTACAAATGTATCACTCATAGGTCCTATTAAATAAGGAGCATCTGGAGTTGGGTTTGGATTATCAATTACAATAGCTACTTTAAATTTTTGCTTTTGAGAGGAAAGACCAACACCACTAGCTACTGTAACACATGCACCTGGACATTCAATTTCTTTATAAGCGCTTTTTTTAATTTTACCAGATATCTGGAAATAATAACCTAAATTATTAGTATCATTTCCAATTTGTTGTGGGTTGAATGAAACATAATCTGAAGCAACAGACTGACGTCTTAGGAATGTAGGTTGTACAGTATTAACACTAAAAGCTATAAATGTTGCTTGTCCTGTATTATTTAGCAAAGTCCAACCACCTCCAGAAACTGGACAATCTCCTGTAACATTTGATATAATATCCTTTTCAGGATCTGAAGTAGGATGAGCAGACCAATTGTCTCCTATATCCCAGTATAGTATATAGCTTACTGGTCCTGATGGCCCCTCAGCATCAAACTGATAATATGGTTTTCCATTAATTGTTCCCACAGCATCGTAGTCACCAGCAATAATTCCATCTGTTGTTTCTGTGTATATGTAAACTCTATCCAGGCAAGATGGTGTAGTGTTTTCTACAACTGTAACCCACTCAAGTGCATCAAGACCAAGGTCAGATAAAAGAAACTTTGCATATGGTGTGTATGTAGGTAATGTAAATTCTGTGTGTCTTATGATTGGTAACTCTCCATCACTAGTATATCTTTGAATTCCACCCCAAAATCTAGTACCATTACCATCTAAGTGTGCTGTATGAACAAAACCAGATCCTGTCACAATATCTGATTTAATTTTTTTGCTTTTTTGTCTAAATAAAAAGAGTTTTGGATTATACTGTTGCCAATCAGTAGTTTGATAGAAATCAAGTTGAGCTTGTACATTTCCTTGTACAGGTTTTATAATAACTTTAGGAATCTCAATACTTCCACCACCAATTTGTGCAGCTAAATCTTCTATAGAGATACCACCAGCTAAATACTTGTCATCTCTTCTATTGTCTCTTACACCTACAGGAACTAAAGTAGTAGCCGGGTCTACATTGGTAAACTTTCTACCACCTCTAATCCAAGATATGAAATTTAGAATGTCCATCTTTTATTGTCTATAGTATAATATACAAAAAATTTCTTAAATAAAAAAATCCCCAGATAAAATCTAGGGACTTTGTTGACAGGGTAGAGGATTTACTAAAGAAGAAGCTATCCTATCATATATCCTAAAAGAAAAGCTACAATTATCATGGCAAATATAGTCCAGTTTGCAATAGCTCTTCCTTTCTCATCATCTTGATACATATTGTGCATCTTATTATATACTGGTCTTGTCATAGCATTAATAACAATCCAAAAGAAAGCTAGTGTGCCAATAGCAAAGGAAGCTATAAGTATCTTTAACCAAATCATAATGAGTCAATTCTTCTTTGTAAATATACTAAAGCTTTTTGTAAGTCTTCTTTTGTTGTTGTCTTACTTTTCTTTCCAGCTCTAGCTAGATATTTAATTACATTACCAAGATAAAAATCTTTATCCAATCCCCAAGCTTCTAATACATTGAAGACTTCATAGGGATTGTCTTTTCCTCCGTAGTGATCAGGTCTTGTAGCATCATTAACAATAATAATACGAGAACTAATATCAACAGGGGTACCAGAGATCTCCTCTTTAGAGCAGATGACTTTTTCATACTCTTGGGCTTCTTGACTAAAATTTACCATGTGATTGCAATATCATGCTCTCTGATCATAAGCTTAAGAGCTCCTTCAACATCAATTACTTCTGCTGTGTTAAGCGCATTCATCTGGAGATATACTTTATCCCCGACTAAAAACTTCTCAACTTCATCTCCAATAGCAAAGACTTCAAGTGCTGTCCACTTGCTTCTCATCTCTGCTTCTAACAATGCTTTATCTTTTTCAGATAATTCAAAGGCTGATTCTTTTACTTCAGGTTTATTTACTAGTATTCTCTTTCCGTGTAGTTTCATGGGTTTATTTTAGTGTGATTACTTTTACTACTGCCATCTGAGCATTAAGAATCTCTCCTACTGCATGATCAAACAACAAACTCTTTACTGGCACTTTAGCATCTGTAGAATATCTACGTTTTAATATCTCTGCTACTTGTGCCATTAGTTCTTTTACCTTTTGTACATCCTCATCTTCATGAGATGCATCCGGATCTAATCCTACTAACTGTTCTCCAAAACTTGGCAATCTTCTTTCTTCAATGCCATATTGTACTTGTTCTTCCATATATTTATCATATTTAATACGTGCTTCTAAGTTAGATTCTGACTCAGCCGTTAGTTTGCGCCATATGTCCAACTGTTGTTGGGTCATGGTACAGGTTCAAACTCTTTAGTAAAATCTACGGGATCATATACCTTAATTACTTTATCTTCCGTAAGTAGTACATAATCATCTACATGAACTCTCTTATGACCGTGTGGTAAGAATACCCATAACCCATTACTCCTATTATGAAAAGCATTATCTCTTCCAATAAAATCTAATATCTCATCTGCATTCTGTCCATTGAACTGAATGGCTTGCAACTTGCACATGATTGGTTTATAGATATATACCATATCACAAATATAAAAAACTTTTTGAAATAAAAAATCCCTGGTAGTAATTGTTGATCAGACACACTTACCAGGGAGTAGTTGAACTAAATAGATATCAAGGTACCATCAACCCATATCATTCAACTCAATGTCCTTGACCTCTATACAACTTCTTGTACTTCTTAGAACTCTTAAGTTTGGAGGTTTTTGTTTTAGCATGAATGCCCGGACGAGAAACTTTCTTCTTCTCTAACTTAGTAGATACATCTTTAATCTTTGCCATAGTATATTAGTTTATACTATAAGATACAAATTATTCTATTTCATAGAACATATTTTCGGTATCTTCTGTGCCCCATTTAGTATGACTTTCACAATGATAGAATTTTAGATTTAACTTATAATCAGGAATTACCTTAAAAGGTTGTGATACCATACTAGGCTCATTCCATAAAATTCTATTATTAGGATATATACAAAAATGTCCAGAGTCTAATTCTATAACATGACCCATCTTATGTTGACTTGGTTCTTCAGCATAAGAAGTAGAAATACTAGCACTACTATCCGCATTCCAATCTAAAGTAAATCTATATCTACCTTCTACCTTTTGTTTATTCTTCAAGTATACCTGGCATCTCTTTCCTTTAAGAAACATAAACTGCGTTACGCTAGGTGTATAAGAAAAACAATCCCACAATTGTAAAATGTGAAAATCAAGATGG
>Ga0315909_10010231_pt1 | contig 10034 bp, 11 predicted proteins | sample LakEriMetagenome_11_FD_203527 | JGI IMG/M metagenome (GOLD analysis project Ga0315909, IMG submission 203527) | Freshwater fungal communities from buoy surface, Lake Erie, Ohio, United States - Buoy 2 MA125 | ecosystem: Environmental > Aquatic > Freshwater > Lake | place: USA: Lake Erie, Ohio...
TCATGTACACACTCACAGTCTCGCTCGCCACGCTCCGCGCCGCCCGTACCCACGCCGCCGAAAAAGACGTGCGCTACTACTTGCAAGGCGTCTATCTGGACACGGCCGCCGGTAAGGTCGTCGCAACCGATGGTCATCGCCTGTTCGCCGCCAACGCACGCGGCGTCAAGTCCAACTATCCGGCCGTTATCATCCCTAACGAGACGATCGACGCCGCGCTAAAACAATTCACGGGCGAATATGCGCGCGGTAAGTCACTCGGCGCCGTAGACGTGACCGTGACCGTAGACGAGTCCAATATCGCTATCGGCACGCCCACGGGCTCAGTCACGGGCAAGGCGCTCGACGGCCGGTTTCCTGAGTGGCGCCGCGTGGTGCCGAAGGCCGAAGACGTAGGCGAGCACGTGCCGGCTGTGCTCAACACTCAGTACCTTACCGACGCATGTGAGGCGCTGTCGATCGCGCGCAACCTATCAAAAAAGGCGACCGGCCAACATGCTATCCGTATCCACATGCGCGGCGAGTTTCCGACGATCGTTACGGATAACACGATTGGCGTGCTGGCGCTCGTGATGCCCATGCGTAACGACCTCGGCGCCGACGTGGCGCGCATGGCGTGCCGCATGGCGCACGACGATGCGCTCGCCTACAGTGCCGAGACGGCCGCCGACGTGGCCGCCGAGGCCGCCTGAGCAACCCATCACACGGGCGGCGCCCACGGCCGCCCATACTTAACTAACCTACAGGAAACTAACATCATGCAAGCTATCCGAACCCGATACCACGGCCCCACCAACGTGCGCGGCTCGCGCATTATCGCCAAGTGTGGCGGCGGCTCCGTCACTATGCCGTACAACCACGCCCTTAACCTGGACGGCAACCACGCCGCCGCCGCGCAGCTATTGTTGCAGCGCATGGGTTGGCCTGGCGTCTACCACGGCGGCCAATTCGAGCACGACTATTTCTGGGTTGTGCCTGAGCGCGGCGATTCTGTATCGGCAACCATTGACGGCGAACAGGTGGCCGCATGAGCGCCGCCAGCCCGCGCGCCTGGTACATCGTCGACGACGTGCCCGACGCCGCCGTAGGCTACCGCGCGATTATTGACGCGGAGGGCTACATTGTCTGCAACCCTTCGCCCATGGGCGCCGCTAACGCTCGCCTAATCGCCAACGCGCCCGCGCTCGCCGACGCGCTCGCATGGGCGCTTGACCAAATAGACGACGACCTAGACCTAGACCATCGCGCGGCGCTTGATCATGCCCGCGCGGTACTGACCCAAGCACTTAACACAACCGCTGGAGACAATAGACTATGAAAACTGCAATCATCACGGCCGTACTGGCCGCCACACTCACCACGGCCGCACACGCCGACACATTCGCCGTGGGCGGCGTCAAAGGCGATAGCAAGGGCCGCACGGTGCTCACCACTGACCCGTGCGAGTTCAAGGCCGACTCATTCCAGCAAGGCGTCAATAAGGCGCTACTCGGCAACATGCGCCGCGCGTTTTATTACACTAGCGACGGAATGACCAATGAAGGGTGCTGGAGACACGACGCCGGCACGATCGTGCTGGTATGGCCTACCGAAAACATCATGCGCCGTTGGCCCATCGCTAACTTCAAGCTGGCAGAGCGCAAGGCCGACGCGTGGGAAGTGCTGCGATGAGCCGCGAGCCGCAGTACGTCATACGGTACACGGGCGGCGGCCCTCAGTACGAGGGCCGTTATCTCAGCCTAGAGCGTGACGCTACGGGCACGTCTAAGCCCGTTGAGCGTGCCGAGGACGCGCTACGCTTCACCAAAGAGCAAGCCGACTCCATCGCCGAGGGTAAGCCTTGCGAGGTCGTCGCACTGCCCGAGGGCGGCGCGTGAGCCGTTGGCTCGCATGGCTGAGAGGCGCGCTGCGACGGCTCGACGCCGTGCGGCGTGACGAGTGGCGCCGCGTGCCGCCGCCCAACTGGGCGTGCAGCCGGCGGCGCTCCGGTGGTAACTACTGGTGAGGCACATAACTATGGACATGCGTATGACGTTTGACGAGTGGCTGGAGTTTGCGCGCGACATGGGGCGACCGCCTGACGTGCCAACCGTAGACCCTGAGACCATGTACCGAGAGCCTGAGAGCCGCCTAGAGCAAGCCTGTAGGCTGACTAAAGAGGAGCTCGACGCCGTGTTAACTGAATACAACGCGTGGCCCTATGGGGCCGACAGTACGCCCGATGCGATCAATCCAGACCACTACAAGGTCGGAGGCATCGAAACGATCGACTACATGCGCGCCAAGAGTACGCCCGAGGAGTTCGAGGGCTATCTGCGCCTATCGGCGCTCAAGTACTTGTCGCGCGTAGGGCATAAGCACGGCGACCACGACGCCGCGCGGGCTGAAGAGTACCGCAAGGCGCTGTGGTTCATTGATCGACTGGTGCGAGAGGTGGAGCAGTGAGCGCCGTTAACCGTGACGAACTGAGCCGCGTGGTCAAGCTCTACACCGAGGCCGTGTACAAGCTGCTGCACTACGAGGCCGCGCTGCACAACATCGCCAACATGAGCCGCGACCAGTGCGAGGACGCGCACGCCATCGCACGGCGCGCACTGGAGCGCACAAAGGACAGCCATGCCACGGACAACGCTCACTGACTGGTGGACGCGCCGCATGTGGCGCTGGATCGACCTCACGCGCAAGGACGTGCGTAGAGGTGTGGGGCGTCGGTATAAGACGCCCACACACCTAGAACAAGTCACTAAACGATACAATCAACTAAAGGCCAATAAGCGTGATCTACTTACTCTTGACTATCGGCGCCGCGATCCTCGTTGACTGGCTACTTGACGATTGAGAGCGCCGGCGCCTTGTCCTCGGCCATGCGTCGCAGCTCTGAGCGCGGCAACGTGGCGAACTGCGGGTGACTGAACAAGTGCTTTTTCGTCGGGAACTCGCGCGAGTGTACGCGCCCACAATCGACCCACTCAGCCTCGCGTAGCGCGTGCATGAGCGCCGGCGGTACAACCTTAACGCCCGTAGGCGCGAGCCCTTGCAGCCGGTCGCAGATGGCATAGAAGGGCGAGGTGATGACGCCACGGGCAAAGTCACCCTGCCGCGTGCGGATCATCTCGACCAAGAACGACTCGGCCGTGGACATGGCCGACTCGATCATAATCATCTTGGCCTCAGTCATCGGCGGCGCGGCGCCTGGGTTGAAGGCCGACACATCGCGCGCGTCAAGCCATGCGGTCACGGCTTCAAACCCACCGGCATAGTACCAATTCCAAAGGCGCGAGGCCTCGGCCTCCTCCATGCGCTCGGCGTGCGACCAGACGACGAACCATCGGCGGTCATCGCGTGGGAGACTGATCGCCGCGCGCTCGTTTGAGAACGACAGTACGAACACACGGTTCAACGCCTCGTACGGGTGCAAGCCCTTACGGTTGACGGTCAAAAGCTCAGGCGGCGCGGCGATGACAGGCTTTAGGCTGTTCTCCAACGCTCGGCGGTCTTTGGCCTCGGCTTGTCTGAGCTCGTTAATCACGATCACCTCAGATTCAAACGCATAACCCCACTGCGAGTTAAGCTCCTCGTTTTTGACGATGGCCACGTTGGTCAACGACTGACCGCCGATCGACCACAGGAACGGCGCCCAAAGCGTGTCCTTGCCACTACCAGGGCGACCGGCGTGCAGTACGGCGTGGTTGATCTTGTGGTTCGGGTGCTGGCGCTTATAAGCCATCACGTTAAAAACGTGCTCGCGCTCGGCGGCGTCGGGGATCATGCGCTCGGCATGAGCGAGCCACGCCGACACGTCGCCCTCGGCCGCAGCGGGTCGCGCGTCGCGCCAACGGTTGCCGTAGACGAGGCCGCTACGCGCGACGAGGATGTCTTCGCCGGCGGCGAACGTGACGCCCGTAAGCACATGCGCGCCCATGGCCTGCCGGTTCTCGTCATAGCAGATGGACGCTTCGATACGCCGGTTGTTGTGGATGCTATGGCACGTCACATGCCGGAACGTCGCGTTGAACGCGCTGCGGCTGATCTCGCGGCGCTCGACTAGATCAAAGTAAGTGTCATCTTCCTGCACGTAAGCAAAGCGTTCATACCACTTGGACTTCTCCAGTCGGCCAAGCGTGCGGCGTTCGACCTCCTCGACGACTTTGGCGGCCTCATCGGGATACTCAGTATTGGGAGTAATTTTACTCAATGCGGCCTCCATCTTCTTTGCCAACAGGTCATCGCGGAGGCCGTAGCCCGTCTTGGGGCCGCCCTCGGTTTCAACCCACCGCAGGAACTTTTCGCTGTTCCACTCGCCGCAGTGGCCGTGGAAGCAGGTGTAGCTACGGGATACGGGATTGTACCGCCCGCCGGGGTCGCCCGTGGTGTGCTCGGCGTGGTTCGGGCAAACAACGCTATACCAACCCTCGCCGTTGGCCTTCTCCAGCAGCAACCCGCGCTCCTGCACCCACTCCAGCACGGGGTCGAGGCCGTCGTCTTCGAGATATACGCCGCGTATATACGCCGTATCAACGGGACCAGGCGTGACGCCGAGCGCCCCGCAAATCTGCGCAAGCGTGTACTCGCGCTCGGGGTGGAACTCGGTCAGGATGGCGGCGAAGTTATTGCGGCCTTCCTTTAAGTTGATGCTGCCTTCGATGCGGAAATTACGCACCGGATTCACCGCACCAGGGTCGGTGAATCCCGCCTCGGCAACGGCTTTAATTGCAGCGGCGAACTCGCCCTTAGTCGGCTGATCGTCAAGGCCGAAGGTGTAGCCCCACTGGTAATTGCCGGGACTTGTCTCCAGCTTCCACGTCGGCTCCAGCGGCGGCACTTTGGACTTGGTGCCGACATCATCCAGCACCATAAACGCGACGCGCTCGCAGTTGGCCGCAGACGCCGAGAGGCCATCGGCCATGCGCTCGACGATGAAGCAACCCGTGTTGGCGTACCACGCGCCTTGCGGGCGACGCTCGTAACGCTCGAACAAGGCCGGCGGCCAGGTGTACTTGAGCGTGCCGTCCTTGTGCGCCAAGTGCTCGCCATTGCGCATGATCGGCTTCTGGCGGACGAAAAGGATAACTTCCCCTTCCGGGGCGATACTGTTAATATATTCAGCGAATCTCATCGTGACTTCTCCAGTCCCCTATTAGCCCGGCCTAACCCGCCGGGCTTTTTTTAGCCCTTGCCATACCGCTCCATGACCTTTAAGCCGGTCTTGAGCGGAAACCCCGCAGCCCATTCGGGCGCTGTACACATTACCGTGTTCAAAATTTCGGCCACCGTCTCGGCGGCCTCGTCTGCACATTCGATAACGATTTCGTCATGCACGTGCATTACCACACGCAAACCCTGCCGATCTAACTCGCGCAGACTGTGCCGTAGCAAATCATTGGCCGTCGCTTGCGTAATGTTCTCGCACGCCAAACCTTTCCACAGACGCGCGCGCGGCCATTCGGTCGCATCTTGCGCAGGCTTCCAGGCGGCTTTGAGATAGCTCACTCCGTCCGACTCCAGACGAGCGAACGGGTAACATAACACGCGGCCCGAGGGCAGCGCGTACCAAAGGTGCTGACCGTCGTACATGTACACCACGCGGCCAGCGCGCACTTCGGTGTTGACATTACGCATGGCGCGGGTGTAGGCGTCCTCTAATCTTTGCCAGTAGCGCACCGCCCAAGGATTAGCACGGCGCCACGCGTCAACAATACGCTGCGCGTTGGCCTCGCTCATCGTGACACCGTACGCTCGGCCCATGGCGCTGAACGCGCCGACACCGCCTGCAAAGCCAAGCGAGAGGATAGCGACCTTACCGATCTGGCGCTGCTCGTCGTTGACGGCCTCGGGGGTAGTGTGGTAGATGCCGGCGGCCTCAACCTTGTAAATGTCACCCCCGGTACGGAAAACTTCAAGGATATCGTCCGCCAGCGGGTCGGCTGAAAGCCAAGGCGTCGCCCGCGCTTCGATTGCGTTCCAGTCGGCAACGACAAAGACGTTGCCCTTCTCGGGGATCAACGCCGGGCGCAGCATGGACTTGAGCACGTCCGTCACGCGGATTCCGTATCGCGGAACGATACTATGCCCACGCACTAGTGCCTGGCGTACCGCGTCGGGCTCCTTGTGGCACTTGCGAGTGAAGTTATGCACCTGCGCGCCATAGCTCGACGCACGGCCGGTGGCGCTGCCACCTGCAAAGATAAACGCACCGCGCACGCGGGCGTCCTCAACATCGGCCAGTTGGCTTAGTCTGTTGAACTTAGCCACCGACGACGCCCACAGGTCATCGGCGCACTGCACGACATCGGCGACATCAGGCGGCACCTCGTCGGCGTTGTCCATGGCGAGCAGGTTGGCGCGCACCGTCTTGTCAATGCTGTACTTCTTCTCGCCGTCCTTGTAGACGGTCATCAGCTTCTTAGCCTCGGGGCCGACGCGCTCCAGCACCCACTCGCGCATCTTGGGCGAGCGTACGGTCGTAATCACGCCCTGCGTAACCTCGGCGACAATCCGTTCGATCTCTTGTAGCTCGGCCTCGGCGTAGCGCACGGCGGCCTTACAAAGCGGCACGTCCACCTTGACGCCCGCGTCGTTGATGCGCTCGTTGACGTGGTAATCGGCAAGCTCTGTATCCGATAGGATACGCATGGCCTTGCTGATCTCGCGCATGGTGCGCACGTCCTGCTCGCAGTAGGCGACCATCTCGGCCATCAGCGTCGGGTCGCTGTTAAACGTGCCATCGGCCTTCGGGATCGACAGCAGGCGGATCAACTGCGAGCCGCGATGGTCTTTCTTCATCTTAGACGAGAGCGCGCGGCCGATGTCCTCAAGGCTGCCAGGCAGGCAGTTGGCGCGCGCCTGTGCGGCCGTGCAGAAGAACTGCTCCAGCTTGAACGGCATCTCCAACACATACCAAAAAATAAGGCGCTCAAACGCGGCGTTATGCGCACGGATTTGGCCCTTGAAGTTAGCGACGCGCTCAGGGAACGGGTGCATGGGGCGCCACGTCTCGACCTCGCCGTCATCAAACGCGTAGGACATGCAAAGCACCTCAGTGCTCGCGTCCAGCGCGTAGTTGTACGCACCCGCCGACGGTAGGTCGCAGCGGCTACGTGTCTCAAAGTCTAGCCAAAGTATTGCCATAAAGATCGGGGGCCACAGGCGCCCCCGCTCCTTTTACGCAGCGCGACGCCGACGGGCCGCAGCGGCCGGCGGTGGCGTGTCGTCACCCTCCGGCTCCGACGTACCCTCGCCATCCATGGACACCCAATCGACGATCTCAAAGACCGGCGTAAAGATGCGGCCATAGGACTTGTGCTGATAGTGCTCCTTCTTGAGGATCACAACCGGCACCGGCTTGCTCTGGTCACGCTCGACCTGAGCGGCAATGGCTGCCGCCAAGGTTTGCACGGCACGCTTGCCGCCTACGGACGTGGTGCTATACCGGCACTCAAGGCCGGCGTCCTCGCCCGTAATGCACTTCAAGCTCATGCCGACTTGGGTTTCCCAGCCCTTCTTGCTCTGCGGCGGCGCTGGGTCGAGCTCAGGCAACGGCTGTGACACCGACACCATCTTCTCGCCGAGCACCTCTCCGTCGCCCCAGGCAATGAAGCCATGGACAAACGAGAAAGGATTGATTGCCCACCGACTGTTCTCCTCGACCTCGGTTTGATCCGCGCCGAAGACCCAGTGACCCGTCTTGTCCATCTTGAGGATGGCCGACCCGACAGGGCCGACCTCCACTTCGATGTTACGAAGGGCGGTGGACAGGGAAGTGACCGCAGGCAGGCCTGCTTTGCTGAACGCAGTGATATTGGACATTACTCTACTCCTTACACTAGTTTAGAAAGGGCCGCAGTTAACTGCTGCCCGATTTGCAACACGGCGGGCCGAGGATCGCTCTCCGGCGCCAACGTGGTGCCCGATGAGACGGAGATAATCTGATCGTCCGGCAAGGGGAGCTTCAGCTTCTTTAGCTTCTTCTCCGCCTGTGCTGGCGAAACCAGATACGTCTCCATCACGTCAGTCATGGACAGGTGCTTCAAGAGCGCCTGTTTTGCTGATTCTTCGTCCTTCCATTGACGCGTCGCGCGTTTCTGTACGAGCTTGTAGCCCGGTACAGGATTGCCCGACTCTAGCACTTGCAGCGCGAGCGCACGCAAGTCGCTGATCCAATCCTCAAGCATGTCCGCACGCTGGAGCATATCGCCCAACTGCTTGACATCTAGCTCTTTAATCTGCGTCTGCGCTGCACGATCGACCGCACCGGTCATCAGCGGGCAGATGGGCTTGGCCGCACACCAGCGGCAATGATCGCCGATCTTGAGCGGGGCGTCGGGCTTGGCGGACTGTTTAACGGCATGCGTTAACTCCCGCTCAAACAACCGCACGCGATCGAAGGACGTTACCCAGCGTTTGATCTTCGGCGGCTGGACAATGACGCACTCAATTTCTTTAACGTCTTTGAATACCCATTCCAACGCCGGCGTGCGAATCGCCGCAGCCGTATAGAATAGTAGCTGAGGGTTCTCCTCAGCTTCGACGGCCACACCATCACCGAATTTCCAATCCAATATAACAGCGCGATCACCAATGCGGCCGATAAGATCGCAAGAACCAAAGACACCCGGAATAAGATCACCGAAGCTGACGGTTTGTTCGACTGCGAATTCAAGCTGCGCGTCTGGGTCGATTTCATTGATAGCATCCAGTGCGGGGCGAATCTTCTCGTCAAGCAATTCGCCGGTGAGTTTAAGGCCGTTGTACTCCATGTCGAGCACATGCCGCAATTCTTTGTCCTGACCGAGTAGTTCGGCCATGACGTTATGCAGCAGCGTGCCTTCGTCGGCGTATTTGCTGGAGGGCTTCGGCGGGACTTTTTGGCAGAGCGCGACACTGCCGGGGCAGTTGATGACGCGCTTGGCGGTGGAACCGCCGACTATGTTGCTATGACTCATCAGTGGACTCTCCTTTAGTGTGTTTGCGCTAGCCTAGAGCCGTCCCTTTTACTTGTCAAGCATTGTTTTATCGCATAGGATTCTCAACATGAGAGAGAAGACGATCGAGGAATACCTGACCTGGGCCGTAGAGCGCGCGGGCGGCGTGACGTTTAAGTTCCGCTCGCCCTCGCAGCGCGGCGTTGCCGACCGGATCGTATGCCTGCCGAACGGCGAGACATGGTTCGTGGAGTTGAAGGCGGAGCGAGGCCGACTGTCGCCGCTCCAAAAGGTGTTTGCGTCCGTGATGGCGCAGACGAATCAGAAATACAAAGTGCTTTACCGCATAGAGGAAGTCGATGCTTTCATTGCGTCCGTATCAAGAGAGCGCGGCTGACTTCCTGTACGAGCACGATCGCGCAATGGTGCTGGCGCCCGTAGGCGCTGGCAAGACGGCGCTTACGCTCACGGCCATGCAGGACGCGCTGGAGGACGGCGTGGTGTCGCGCTGGCTCGTCGTGGCCCCGCTACGGGTGGCCCAACACGTTTGGCCAGCGGAGGCTGTCAAGTGGGCATCCGGCCTCAAGCTCGCGGTCGCCATCGGCGCGTCCACTTGGCGGACAAAGGCGTTGGAGTCGGATGCCCGCGTGGTGGTCACGAACTACGACAATTTGCAATGGCTAGCCAAGCAAAAGCTCAACTTCGATGGCGTGGTGTTCGACGAGCTCACGCGCCTGAAGAACCCCTCGGGAGTGCGGTTTAAGGCGATTCTGAAGGCGCTGGAGCCGGTCAAGATTCGATGGGGGCTGACGGGCAGCTTTACCTCAAACGGCCTAGAGGACGTGTTTGGGCAATGCAAGATCATCGACCAAGGCCTACTCGGCCGCAGCAAGGGCGCCTTTTTGCAGCAGTATTTTATCTGCCTCAACCGGGAGTATGGCGAGTGGATACCCGCTACCGGCGCGTTGTCGCAGGTGATGGCGCGGATCAAGCCCGCGACGTTTGTGTTAGAGCCTGGCGAGTACAGCGACAAATTGCCGCCCTTGCATACGGTTCAGATGCGCTGCGAACTGATCGACCGCGAGCCGTACGAGAAGATGCGCCAGGACTTTA
>Ga0315909_10010234_pt1 | contig 10034 bp, 7 predicted proteins | sample LakEriMetagenome_11_FD_203527 | JGI IMG/M metagenome (GOLD analysis project Ga0315909, IMG submission 203527) | Freshwater fungal communities from buoy surface, Lake Erie, Ohio, United States - Buoy 2 MA125 | ecosystem: Environmental > Aquatic > Freshwater > Lake | place: USA: Lake Erie, Ohio...
TATCCATACCTGTGTAAAAAAGTGAGAAGAAAATACATAACGCTAATTAGGCTGCCGACGCATCGTGAATTAACTTGCCACAATGGCCTGTGCAAGGCGGGTGTTATGCAAGCCAGCGTTTACGGCGACGATAAAATTTCATGTCACGAAAACTGGTGCGGCCTGCGCTGGACATGCCCAGATAAAATTCTTTTACATCTTCGTTGGCAGCTAGTTCGGATGCAGCACCTTCCATTACTACGCGACCGTTTTCTAATATGTAGCCAAAGTCTGCGTACTTAAGTGCTATCGTCGTATTCTGTTCGGCCAATAAAAATGATACTTGTTCATTTTTATTTAAATCTTGAACAATACCGAAAATCTCTTCAACGATCTGAGGTGCTAATCCCATCGAAGGCTCATCGAGCAAAATCATGGAAGGTTTAGCCATCAAGGCCCGACCAATAGCGCACATTTGTTGCTCGCCACCCGAGGTATATCCTGCCATGGAGCTACGGCGCTGTTTTAAGCGTGGAAAATAATGATAGACACGCTCTAATTCATTTTTAAGTTCAGTACGATTAATTTTGCGTGTATATGCACCGGTGAGTAAATTTTCTTCTATAGTTAGATGACCAAAACAATGTCGTCCCTCCATTACCTGGGACAAGCCACGTTTAACTAACTCATTCGGAGTGAGTTGATCTATGCGTTCATTATTAAATTCTATGCTGCCTTTGGTGACGTCGCCTCGTTCTCCGCGTAGCAATGTTGAAATCGACTTTAGCGTAGTCGACTTGCCAGCACCGTTAGCGCCCATTAGAGCAACGATTTTTCCTCTGGGTACAGACAAGGATACCCCTTTGAGTACAAGGATAACGTGGTCATAAATGACTTCGATATTGTTGATGCTTAAGATGGCAGAGGCAGTCATAGGAACATAAAATTGATCAAGCAGTAAAGTGCAGACATGTGGACATGATGATCATGGAAGGAGTTAGTCCATGATCATCATGCTTATTATGTTGTCGTCACAGATTCAAACACTAGCCCTATTTCAGACAGGCTGGTGTAATACCTTTTTCTTTTGCATAGATGGCAGAAGATTCTTCAAGCAGTTTACGCACAAGCGCTTTATCACCTGTGATCCAGGTTTTGGACAACGCTACCCACTGCTTGCCATCCCATTGCACTACTTTGACAGCGCCTGAACCTTCATGATCGTCGCATGATGTTTTGATCGTTGGGAACATGTCAGTCACACCTAAGGCCTTTTGGCGCGCTGCATCGATATTCAGATTTTCTAATCCCCAGCGCACTTGCTCGCCGTTCATTACTTTGCCCTTACCGTATTTGCCTTGCGCAGTACGCAATGCTTCAACCGTCATGACGGCTGCAGTAATGCCGCGTATGTACATGACATTACCGACACGATCGAGTTCTTTCAGATTGCCTTTGCCTGCAGCGTAAACCTTGTTACGGATTTCATCGATGAGCGGAAAATTACCCGGCGTGTTGTAACTCATTGCTGAATAACCTTTAGCCGCTTCGCCCGCGGGTTCGGTATCTTCTTCAGAGCCCGCCCACCACACACCTAAAATTTTCTCGCGTGGGAAACCATTCCGCTGCGCCGTCTTGAGCCCGACAGCACTCATGACGCCAAAGGTCCACATAATCACGTAGTCAGGATTGGCCTGACGAATTTGCAGCCACTGAGATTGTTGTTCATTGCCGGGTGGTGCGATAGGGATTTTAATCAGTTCAAATCCATACTTTGCGGCTTCAGCTTCTAGCACAGGAAGCGGCTCTTTACCGTAAGCAGAATCGTGATAAAGATGGACAATTTTTTTCCCTTTGAGCTTATCCATACCGCCGGATTTTTCACCCAAATAAACCACCATGGCAGCGGCTTGATTCCAATACGTAGTTACCAACGGAAAAACATAAGGGAATACTTTTCCATTCGCCGCATCTGAACGGCCATAACCTAGCGTGGTCATGGGTATCTTGTCGGTAGCAACGCGATCTAAGATGCCATAAGCAATACTGGTTGACAGTGGCTCGACGATAGATGCACCACCGTTTTTACTTTTCAGTCGTTCGTAGCATTCAACACCGCGCGATGGGTTGTATTCCGTTTCGCATTCTTCCCAAACGAGTTTGACGCCATTAATGCCGCCATTCATATTGACCAGATTCATATAGTCAATCATGCCGCCAAAAAAAGACGTGCCGTTGGATCCGTAAGGACCAACGCGATACGACAGCAAAGGCACAAACTGATCAGCAGCCCATGCAAAGCTAGCTGATGCGGCTAGTACAGCGCCGAGCACTAATGATTTCATCAATTTCATAACTTCCTCCTTACTTGAAAACAGGGTCAGTGCGGGAACGGCCAGAGCCGTAGTTTTTCCTTGGCGATTTGCCACAGCCTGGCTAAGCCATGGGGTTCGACAATCAGAAAGAAAATAATCAGTGCACCAAACACCATGAGCTCCAGGTTGGATGCAACGGCTGTGGAGATGTTGGTAACGTGCGCCAAGGTATTCAATACAACAGGTAGTAACACGATGAATGCGGCACCTAAAAACGAGCCCATGATAGAGCCCAGTCCGCCAATAATCACCATGAATAAAATGCGAAATGAAAGATCTAAGCTGTAGGCTTCAGGTTCGACTGTGCCCAAATAAGCAAAGGCATACAAAGCTCCGGCAACTCCGCAGTAAAACGAACTCACAGCAAACGCTAGTAACTTGGTTTTCATGAGCGGTATGCCAATCACTTCAGCGGCCACATCCATGTCGCGTACTGCCATCCAGCAACGGCCTATATTGGAACGAACCATATTTTTGGCTAATAGCGCGAGCGTACTAACAATGCAAAGGACGAGTAAATATTTGGCTACAGGGGAGTCGAAATCAAATCCCAAAATAGTCATTTTCTGGGCTGTGATAACCCCGGATGAACTGTAATTGGTGAACCAGCGGACTTTAGTTAACGCCCACACCACGAAAAACTGTGTAGCCAGCGTGGAAGCTGCCAAATAAAAGCCGCGTACACGCAAAGAAGGTAAACCAAATAACAAACCAACAGCGGCTGCACACAAGCCACCCAAAATAAATGCAGCTAACAGCGGTATACCGGGAATACGCAACATAAAGTTGTAAGCGCCAAAAGCACCCACGGCCATAAATGCCGCCGAACCTAGTGAGACTTGACCTGCATAGCCAGTCAGAATATTCAGACCAATTGCTGCCAGTGAAAAAATCAGAAATGGAATCAGAATCGCAGAGAAAAAATAGGGCGAGGCAAACAGCGGTACGCCTATAAAGGCGATAACGACCAACAGCAGTATGCCTATTCTGTCTTGTCGTATCGGGAAAATCTGGCTGTCGGTTTCGTAGCTTGATTTAAATTGTCCGGCTTCACGGTAAAGCATGAGATTAAATCCTTCGTATGATTTTTTCGCCAAACAATCCTTCGGGGCGCACTAATAAAAACAGCAGTGCCAGCACATATGGGAACCAACCCTCGATGCCGCCGCCAACAAATGGACCTACATACACTTCAGCCAGTTTCTCTGAGGTGCCTATGATTAAGCCGCCTATGATGGCACCTGGCACTGATGTGAAGCCGCCCAGTATGAGTACGGGTAGCGCCTTGAGTGCGACAAAGGTTAAGGCGAACTGTACGCCATTGCGTGAGCCCCACAGTAAGCCTGCAACCAGTGCCACGAAACCGGCAACGCTCCAGACGATGGCCCAGATTTGCTGCAGCGGTATGCCTACTGCCAGGGCTGCCTGGTGATCATCAGCCACTGCGCGCAGAGCACGACCCACTTTCGTGCGTGAGAAAAATAACGCTAAAGCTGTTACCAGCAAGGCGCATATGCCTGCAGCAATGACATCAAATTTTGAAATGATGATGTTAAAGCTGTCCATCAGGCTTTCCATGGGCACGTCTTCTATACCCAGGTCTAGCCGTTTAACATCCGACCCCCACATCAATTGCGCCATACCTTCAATGAAGAAGGACAGGCCTATCGTTGCCATAAACAGGGAAATTTCTGGCTGATTGACTAAGGGTCTGAGTACGACGCGTTCTACCGCTATGCCCAGCAGGCTCATGATGACGATGGTAGCCGCAATTGCGACCCATAACGGCCAGCCAAATTCTGTAAGCGACACGCAGGTGAGTGCCGCAAAAAATACCATTGCACCTTGAGCAAAATTGAATACACCAGAAGCTTTGTAAATCAGTACAAACCCCAGCGCTACCAGCGCGTACATGACGCCGGAGAGCAAGCCGCCTATCAGCACTTCAAAGAAAAAATTCAGACTCATGTGGATACTTTCAATCCCGTGATGGAGATATGTTTATTCATATTTAGTGCGCTACACCTAAGTACGCATTAATGACATCTTGATTGCTGCGTATTTCATCGGGTGTACCATCGCCGATTTTTTTTCCGTAATCCAGTACAACTACGCGATCGGATATATCCATCACCACGCCCATGTCATGTTCGATCAGCACGATGGTGGTACCAAATTGTTCATTTACATCGAGTATGAAGCGACACATGTCCTGTTTTTCTTCTACGTTCATGCCAGCCATGGGTTCATCGAGCAAAAGAATTTGAGGCTCAGCGGCTAATGCACGTCCCAATTCAACACGCTTTTGCAAGCCATACGGCAGACGTCCTACAGGTGTTTTGCGTATATGTTGTATTTCAAGAAAATCGATGACTTCTTCAACTTTAATGCGATGAGCATTTTCTTCGCGCCGAGCAGGTCCTACATACAGCGCTTGCATTAAGAAATTGGATTGCATTTTCAAATTACGGCCAGTCATGATGTTGTCGAGAACCGTCATGCCTTTAAACAGCGCAATATTTTGAAAGGTGCGGGCAATGCCACTTTCTGCCGCAGCATGAGTATTCATGTCACGCAGGTGCTGACCGCGATAAATGATTTCGCCCTGTTGCGGACGGTAGACACCATTAATCACATTCAGCATGGAGCTTTTGCCAGCACCATTGGGTCCGATGATGGCGCGGATTTCATGTTCGCGTATGTCGAATGAAATATCCGTTAACGCTTTAACTCCACCGAACGACAATGAAATATCTCGTAAATCAAGGATGACATCGCCCGAGCGACGAGCAGCAGTAGTGGTATTCATCAGGCAGCCTTGCGGGTGGCGCTAAAGATTTTGGCATTACGAATTTCCAGATCAGCGCTGATGATGCCTTGCCGCCCATCTTCGAATTTAACTTGTGTTTCTATGAACTGTCGTTCACGACCGTCGTATAACGCATCAATTAAAACAGCATATTTTTCGCTAATGAAGCGACGTCGCACTTTGCGTGTACGGGTAAGTTCATCATCGTCCGGATCAAGTTCTTTATGCAATATAAGAAAGCGATGCACTTGTGAGCCCGACAGCAGCGCATCATGCGCCAGATCGGCATTCACTTTTTCTACGCATTCACTAATGAGCTCGTACACTGCAGCTTGACTGGCAAGATCGCTATAGCCGCTATACGCCAGATTACGCCGTTCAGCCCAGTTGCCGACAGCTTCCATATCAATATTAATAAAGGCAGTACAGCTAGGGCGACTATCACCAAAAGCGACCGCTTCTTTGATAAAAGGGAAAAACTTTAATTTGTTTTCTATGTACTTAGGAGCGAACAGCGTACCGTCTGCCATTTTGCCGACGTCTTTGGCGCGGTCAATAATTTTGAGATGGCCATCATTATCAAAAAAGCCCGCATCTCCCGTGTGAAAATACCCTTGGCTATCAATAGCTTCGGCAGTGTCATCTGCTTTTTTGTAATAGCCCACCATCAGGCCCGGCGAACGTACTAATACTTCACCGCTATCAGTAATTTTTACTTCAACGCCAGCCATGGGCCGACCCACCGTGTCTAGTTTTACATCCCCCGAGCGCTGCATGCACACGGTGACGCAGGTCTCCGTCATGCCATAGAGCTGTTTAAGATTAATTCCTATAGAGCGGTAGAAGTCGAATAAGTCAGGGCCTATGGCTTCGCCACCGGTATACGCTACTTTAATGCGTGACATGCCGAGCACATTTTTCAATGGACCGTAAATTAATAAGTCGCCAATGGCATACAAAGCTTTGTCTATCAGGCTTACCGACTCTTTGCCATCGAGTAGCTTTAAACCGACGCGTCGTGCTAAGCGCATGAAGTAATGAAATAGCGAGCGCTTGATCGCGCTGGCATCTTCTATACGTATCATGACTTGGGTCAGAATGTTTTCATAGATGCGTGGCGGCCCGAAGTAATACGTGGGCCCTATTTCACGCAAATCACTAGCTACCGTGGCAGGGGATTCCGGACAGTTAAGACAAAAGCCAGCGATGTGAGACATCGCGTATGAATAAAGAAAATCGCCGACCCACGCCAGCGGCAGATAGCACAACACTTCATCGTCTGCTGTTATGTGATCGAATTCAATGAGCGTATGACCCGTAGCAATCATCGCGGCATGCGAGTGACACACGCCTTTAGGTTTGCCCGTTGTGCCAGAGGTGTACAGGATGACAGCGATATCGTGAGTATCACCTGCATCGATTTGTTGTTGAAAAAAATCGGGGTGATCTTGATCGTGTGCTTTGCCTAACGCTTGTAGGCTATCGCATGAATGTACGCCCGCTTGTGTGTAATTGCGCAGACCACGACCATCGTCAAACGCTATGTGCGATAGGCCAGAAATACTTTCGCGTATCTCGAGTAGCTTGTCGACTTGTTCCTGATTTTCAACGATAGCAAAATCAATTTCAGCATTTTCCAATACATAGGCCATGTCTGCTGCCGGAGCATCCTGATACAGGGGAACGGCAACGCCACCCAAGCACTGAGCAGCTGCCATCGCCCAATACAAACGAGGACGATTGTCACCAACCACGGCGAGATTCATGCCGCGTTTAAAACCCAGTGCGGCCAGTCCACAGGCGAGCAAACGAACGTGGGTTTCTACTTCTGCCCACGTGCTTGTTTGCCAGATACCTAAATGTTTTTCGCGAAATGCCGGGTGCATGGGTCGCTGCAACCCATGCTGCTGCAATAAGCGCGGAAACGTATCCGCCGCTTTTTTATTGGTCTCCACCATGATCTGCCTTCTTATAGGTAGTAATTGCTGAGCGGGCTCGTCATTGTGGACGGCTTTACCCATATTTTTTGCCTAATGATAACCAGCTTGGGCTTTTTATAAGTATGTTCTGAAGCGTAAGGACCAAGTTTCTATGATGCAATGCACAAATTGCATGTCAAGTGGGCCTTACCACTCTTGTTACTTCCTGGGTAAAGACCAGTAAAACGCGGCTCGAGGTTGAGCAAAGCGGGATAGAGATCCGTATCTAGAAACTGGGATCTGAACTTTTAGGTCAACTGGAATGCGCCACTGATTATTCAGCCCATGCGGGCGTCATTTCTCAACCTGACAACTTGCTAGCGATATGCGAGCTTCATTTCCTCACGACGTGGATTTAGCGACCTGATGCCCTTGCGTTTTTTAGGGGTTTCGCTGCGTTTTATTCTGCCACTGGCGCTGATTTTGGGTTTGTTTGCTTTGGCTTTATTGCCATTGGTAGATGAATTGACTCAGCGCTGGTTTTTACGTGACTTAAAAACACGATCGCAGATGGTAGTTGCTGCATTGAGTGAGCCGGCAAGGGTGGCGTTGTTATCTCGGGATGCGGTATCGGTCAGGTTACCGTTTGAAAGTGCACTACGAAACGGACAAGTACTTGCATTTGGATTGTGCGACACCAACGGACGACTTGTGTATCGCAGCGACCCGACACCAAGGACCTTGGATTGCCAGACCAAGACAGACTCCGGCGTATTGGTGACTGAAACCGTCATTGAGCAGGACGGGATAATGCTGGGCAAACTCATACTCGCTCAAGACACCCGCTTCATGGAAAAACGCAGCACCGAATTCAGGCGCTATTTGATCATTGCATTTGTATTGATGTTCGTTGTGATATCTACGCTCAGTGCCTGGATAACGCATTGGAATTGGCTAAGTTGGGTAAGTTCATTAAAAAGTTTATTGAGCCGAGAAACAGGCAAGGCAATCAAGCAGGCTCCTCCTGAATTTAGGCCACTGGTAGGTGATTTGCGAGCGATGATTATAGAGATGAATCGTGAACGTCAATTGCAGAGGCAGTCACCGCAATCATGGACACCAGAAAAATTACGCTCACTTTTGCATGATGAATTAGCCGGGGATGAAATTATCGTGGTCTCCAATCGTGAACCCTATATTCATGAGCAAACTGAACAAGCGATAGTCTTGCGTCGACCAGCTAGCGGGTTAGTAACGGCTGTAGAGCCCGTCATGCGTGCTTGCTCAGGAACGTGGATAGCGCATGGTAGTGGTTCTGCAGATCGGGCAACGGTCGATGCAAATGATCATCTCCGTGTGCCTCCTAAGCATCCGGAATATACCTTGCGCAGAGTATGGTTGTCGGACGCAGAAGAGATGGGCTATTACTATGGATTTTCAAATGAAGGCCTGTGGCCCTTGTGCCATATGGCGCATGTACGCCCCGTATTTCGTACCTCTGACTGGGAGCACTACGTAGCGATTAACCATCGTTTTGCAGAAGCCGTTATTACAGAGGCGCGCACAGATGATCCCATTATTCTGATACAGGATTATCACTTTGCACTTTTGCCACGCATGATAAGAGAACGATTACCCAAAGCTACGCTAATCATGTTTTGGCACATACCGTGGCCCAACCCAGAATCATTTGGAATTTGTCCGTGGAGGGAAGAAATTTTGCAGGGTTTATTAGGTAATACCTTGCTGGGTTTTCACACGCCATTTCATTGTAAAAATTTTTTAGAAACCATAGATCGGTATCTCGAAACACGTATTGAATATGAAGCCTCAACTATTTCTCACGGCGGTGACTTGACCCAGGTAGAGCCTTATCCTATTTCAATTGCCTGGCCAGAAAACGATAGGAGTATAGATTTAGTTCAGTATAGAAAAGCATTCAGGCAAGAATTACATGTGCCAGATACGCATGCTCTTGCGCTGGGTGTAGATAGACTTGATTACACTAAGGGCATCTTAGAACGGTTTCATGCGCTTGATAGGCTATTTGAATTACATCCGGAACTAATAGGTAAATTTTCTTTACTGCAGATAGCTGCACCCAGCCGATCTACGCTAGAGGAGTATCAAAATTTAGAGGCACGTGTGCGAGCATTAGCGATGGCTATTAATCAGCGCTATGCAAATGCAGAGGCTCCAGCAATTTTTTTACGAGTTGAGCACTATGACGCTGAACAACTTACTCGTTGCTATCGCAGCAGTGATATTTGTGTTGTAACAAGTTTGCATGACGGAATGAATTTAGTAGCCAAAGAATTTATAGCAGCCCGTAATGATGAGCTGGGTGTTTTGATTCTTTCACAATTTACTGGGGCTGCCAGAGAATTGCATGAGGCGTTACTCATTAATCCCTACCACGTAGAACAAGGGGCGCAGGCATTGTATCGGGCAGTTACTATGCCTGAATTGGAACAAAAAGAGCGCATGCGCAGCATGCGTCAACGAGTCAAAGATTTTAATGTCTATCGCTGGGCAGGATTGATGCTGCTCGATGCAGCGCGATTGCGGCGACGCCAGCGTACGAGTGAAAAAATTCATTTACACAGTCATCAGGGATGTCGATCAACATTATGAAAGAACTATTTACACCGTCGGGCCGTCAGATATTAAAAGAATTTGTGCGCGATGATTTGCTCTGTTTGTTTGATTTTGATGGAACATTGGTTCCTCTGGAGCCACACCCGGAAAAAGTTCGCGTGCCAGACATCGTTCTTCATCGTTTGCAGCAGCTGCAGGAGCGCGCGCGTGTTGGCATTGTCACCGGCCGTGGCTTGGCCGACATGCATCGTATGCTGGAATTCAAGCCTGATTTTTTATTAGGAAATCATGGCATTGAAGGTTTGCCTGGATGGGAATCACACACCGCAGAGTTTGAGCAGCTCTGCGAACATT
>Ga0315909_10010235_pt1 | contig 10033 bp, 1 predicted proteins | sample LakEriMetagenome_11_FD_203527 | JGI IMG/M metagenome (GOLD analysis project Ga0315909, IMG submission 203527) | Freshwater fungal communities from buoy surface, Lake Erie, Ohio, United States - Buoy 2 MA125 | ecosystem: Environmental > Aquatic > Freshwater > Lake | place: USA: Lake Erie, Ohio...
TTAACTACGCACATTTCAAAATACGCTAAATATTGTATAATTGGGAATAGCGTATGTCAGCAACTGATAGACAAAACAGATTACTAGTAGCCGAAGACTGGAAAAGAATTTATCAAACATTCCGTAATGCGGATTTTCAAAGTTATGATTTTGAAAATCTCCGTAGGGTGATGATTAATTACATTAGAGAAAATTATCCAGAAGATTTTAATGATTATATCGAAAGTTCTGAATATCTTGCTTTAATTGATTTAATAGCTTTTCTAGGGCAGAGTATTAGCTTCCGTACAGATCTTAACGCACGGGATAACTTTTTAGAGTTAGCTGAACGTAGGGAAAGTGTATTACGTCTGGCTAGATTATTAAGTTATAATCCAAAAAGAAACATAGCAGGTAGTGGATTACTAAAATTTAGCAGTGTGAGCACTACTCAAACTGTGATTGATTCTAACGGCAGAAATCTTTCAGGACAGATTGTTTTATGGAACGATCCTGCTAATGTTAGTTGGTACGATCAGTTTATCAAAGTAATTAACGCAGCTTTACCATCGAGCAGACAGTTTGGAAATCCAGATGACAAGTCTACGATTTACGGTATTCCAACCGAGCAATATAGATTTCAAAGTGCTAACACAGATGCTCCTGTTTATAGTTTTCAAAAATCTGTAGACGGTAGAACTATGCCGTTTGAGGTAGTATCGACCATTTTTAGAAATTCATCAGATATCTATGAAGAACCTCCAGCGATAGGCAATAGATTGTCGTTTATTTTTAGAAATGACGGTAAAGGAAATGCTAGCACCAATACAGGATTTTTCTTACATTTTAGACAAGGTATACTAAGTCAAGGAACTTTTGACATTACACAGCCTAGTACAAGTGAAAGTATTGATATTGATGCGGTGAATATCAATAACACTGATATATGGTTATATCGCCTTGACCAAAATGGCTTGGAAACTGAATATTGGCAGCAAGTTCCAAGTTTAGAAGGTAATAATATCATTTATAACAGCCTTAAAAAATCTGTAAGAAACATTTATAGTGCTATTACTAGAGCAGGTGATAGAGTAAGTCTGCTGTTTAGCGACGGAACATTTGGTAATATACCAAGGGGAACTTTTAGAGTTTACTACAGAACTAGTAATGGTATAAGTTATACAATTAATCCAAAAGATATTAGAAATATCAGCATCGGTATTCCTTATATTAGTAATAATGCGCAAGTAGAAACTCTTACAATTAATTTAAGTTTACAATCAAGTGTTGATAATAGTTCTGAAACTGAAAGTAATGACAGTATTAAATCTAGAGCTCCAGCTACTTATTATACACAGAATCGCATGATTACTGCTGAAGATTATAATATTAGTCCGTTAAGTGTTAATCAACAAATTATTAAAATAAAAGCAGTGAATAGAAGTTCTAGCGGGATTAGCAGATATTTTGATTTAGTAGATCCTACAGGAAAATACAGCAAGACAAATTTATTCGCCGATGACGGCATTATCTATAAAGAAGAGTTTAGTGATAGTTTTAAATTTAGCTATCAAAATAGAACAGACATTGAAGCAATAATTTATAATACAGTTATTGAAGCTTTGAAATCTGACACGCTAAGAGATTTTTATTATAGTAATTTTACTACAGTTATTACTGATTCTTTATCTGTAGCATGGTATAGAAGAACAGTAGATACTAATCTTTGTACAGGTTATATTAGTGATATTAGAGACCCGAGCATTGCTTATGATACAGATCCTATTCCTTATAAGTTAGGCTCTTTTACAAGTACAGCTTTGAGATTCTTAACATCAGGAGCACTGGTTGAATTTAGACCACCTGATGGTTACTATTTTGATAAGGCTGACGAAAACAAATTAGTTAGGGGTACAGCTAATGTCAAAAATTCTGCTACAAGTTTATGGTGTAAAGTTGTAACCGTTAGTGGCGACGGCGCAGCAGGCGGCGATGGAATTTTCGCTGACGGAACAGGCCCTGTTTCCTTTAATGATATTATTCCACAAGGAGCAATAATCTATCAAATTATACCGTCATGGAGAACCACAATAGACAATAATACAGTGTCTACAATGATAGATTTGATTTTTGCTAATAAGCCGTTTGGATTACGGTACGATATACAATCTCGTACATGGAAAATTATTTTTGAAGTTAATTTAAATTTAAACAATAGATTTAGTTTAGGGAAGCAGGGAGATAATAGTAATCAACAATTAGATTCTAGCTGGTTGTTATTGTTCACTACCGATACTGAATTTTATACTGTAAAATCTAGACTTTTACGATATATTTTTGAAAGCGAAAATCAAGTAAGATTTTATTTTGATGCTAGCGATAAAATTTATGATACAAGAAACAATACCACTGTTAAAGATAAAATTAGAATCTTAAACATAAACACTCAACCTGATAGTATTGTCCCTTTTACTATTGATAGAGACTGGGAAGTTTCTGAAGAGTTTAAAGGATTAGACGGATATGTCGATACTAAAAAGATACAAGTTACATTTAGTGATACTGATGACGATGGGGTAGTGGATACTCCTACTTTGTTCGAAGAAATCGTAGCTCCGACTATAGCCACTATTAACAAAAAAATAATATTAGAAAAGTATGAAATATCAGTAGGACAAGAAGATTATCGGTGGGTAGATAATAGCGATCAAAAAGTTGTGTTTACGCCATCATTAAATTCTTTTACTAACTTGGCAGTAATTGCTGATGGACAATATGTATATTCTGAAGATACTGATACTGTTTATAAATTTTCTTTAGCTAGTGCTACTTTTGAAATAACAACTGATTATAAAGTTTATATAGGAAGAGCAGGTCTAAAGTTTCAGTATATACATAATGCCGACTACGAGTCAAGAATTGATCCAGGTATTACAAATTTGATAGACATATACGTTCTTACAAAACAATATGATCAAAACTTTAGACAGTGGTTGAATGGCTCTTTAGATACCGAGCCCTTGCCACCTAGTCAAGATACATTATTCAGTATAATGAGTATAGATTTAAACAAAATAAAATCAATTAGTGACGAAATTGTTTATCACCCAGTGAAATATAAAATTTTATTTGGAGAAAAGGCAACCCAAGATGTACAGGCAACATTTAAAATTGTAAAAAATTCAGAACTAGTAATCAGTGATAATGATATCAAATCAAGTGCTCTTTCTGCTATAAATGAATTTTTTAGTTTAGAAAATTGGGAGTTCGGAGAAACTTTTTATTTTACAGAGCTAGCTACTTATGTAATGAATAGACTAAGCCCTTATGCTGTAAATTTTGTAATAGTGCCAAAACAAGCAGGACTTACTTTTGGTGCTCTGTATGAAATCAAGTGCGAAAAAGATCAAATTTTTGTAAATGGCGGCACAGTATCTGATATAGAAGTGATTACAGCAGTTACGGCAAGTAAGTTAAAAGCAAGTGGTGCTATCATAGCAAGTCGCACAGCGACAGGACAACAGATTATAACTAGCGCAGGAATTGAAGACTAATGGCAACTAACGATCAAGAAGAATCTGGATTACCAACAACTGGTAACGAACCAAGAAGAACTGCTGACTTATTACCAAGATTTTATAGAACATCTAGTAATAAAAAGTTTCTACAAGCTACACTTGACCAATTAACACAACCTGGCAAAGTACGAAAAGTAAATGGGTTTATTGGTAGACAAAATGCTAAATCAGCAAAATCTGATAACATATACATTGATGCTACTGACAAGAATAGACAAGATTACCAGTTAGAACCTGCTGCTGTAATTCAAGATAAATTTGAAAATGTAACTTTTTATAAAGATTATATTGATTATATAAATCAGATTAATGTCTTTGGCGGGAATGTACAAAATCACGAACGTCTGAATAAACAGGAAACTTATACCTGGAATCCTCATATTGATTGGGATAAATTTGTTAATTTTCAAAATTACTATTGGTTAGCTTATGGGCCCGATGTCATTAAAGTATTCGGACAACAATTAGAAATAGAAAGCACATATACTGTAGATCTTGTAGACGAAGACGACAACTATGCTTTTTTATTCTCGCCAAATGGATTAACTAGAAACCCAACTTTAAGATTATTTAGAGGTCAGACTTATAATTTTACTATCAATAGTGTCGGAAATCCTTTCAGCTTTAAGTTATCAAGGACTGGTGGTGACTTAGACAGATATACAAAAGGAGTTAGTGCGGTTTCTGTTGAACAAGGTGTTATTACTTTTAAAGTTAGAAAAGACGCACCTAATTTATTATATTATGTAAATGAAAATGATCCTACCGCTGGTGGTGTAATACAAATTTTAGACATAGAAGAAAATACATTTTTAGATTTAGATAAAGATATTTTAGGAAAGAAGGACTATACTTTAACATCAGGAATTAAGTTGTCTAATGGAATGAAACTTAATTTTGAAGGAAATATAAATCCTGCTGAATATAAAGAAGGAAACTGGTATGTAGATGGTGTTGGCACTAGTATTACTTTAATACCAGAGTCAGCTTTAGAAATTATCAGTACTTACACAGAGGAATCAGAACTATTATTTGACGATACAGCATTTGATAAAGATCCGTTTAGTGTAGCCAGCGCCTATCCACGAGATAACGATTATATTGTTATGGCAAGAGGATCTAAAGATAGAAATCCTTGGAGTAGATATAATCGGTGGTTCCACGAGGATGTAATAAAAGTATCAGCAGAAGCTAATGGAAAAATTCCTGACACCGATCAGTCTTTAAGAGCAACACGCCCTATTATAGAATTTGAAGCAAATTTAAAATTATACAACTTTGGACAAGTAGCTAAAAAAGATATTGATTTAATTGATACATTTACTACAGATGTGTTTTCTACTATCGAAGGAGCAACAGGGTATAATGTAGACACTATTGATTTAGCACCTGGCATGCGAGTTTTATTCACAGCGGATAAAGACAGATTGGTTACTGGTAAAATTTTTAAAGTAAATTTTGTTAAAATCACTGTTCCTCAAAGACAAATAGAATTTGTAACAGATAGTACAGTTAATCCGAATACAGACGTCATTACTTTCACTACTGACCACTTTTTAAGTACAGGCTCTCAAGTAACTTATTTAAACAATGGAAATAACAGTATTAATGGATTAAGTAACAGACAACAGTATTATGTATTTGTAGTTAGTGCTACTCAAATTAAGTTGTTCAATGATAGTAAATTGACCAAGCAAGTGGATTTATTATCTAGAGGCACAGGTGTTCACAAATTCGAAGTATTTTCTGGAGTAAGAAGACAAATTAATCTAGTAGAAGAGCCAGATTCTACTCCGTTACATTATGAAACAGTGTTAGTAAAAAATGGAAATACTAACAAAGGAAAAATGTACTGGTATGACGGGGACAGTTGGAAATTAGGGCAAACAAAAGTTAAAGTTAATCAAGCAATACATTTTGATATATTTGATTCTAATGGTCATAGTTACGGAGACAACTCTGTATATGACGGTTCTACATTTAATGGTAATAAAGTTTTTAATTATAAGACAGGTAACGGGTCTAATGATAAGATTTTAGGATTTCCTTTAAGTTATAAAAATATTAATAATGTAGGAGACATAGTTTTTACATTCGATCTTTTACAAGATTCTTTTACCTATAAGACTTTTACGTCCGTACAAACTAAACGTACAGATATTGGATATTTGAGAAAATATTCTAGCTTAGACTCTTGGACTTATGAAAATGGTTGGAAAAAATCAGATATTCCTAACATACAACCTGTAGTTAGAATTTTTAAAGAGTCTGGACTAACAAATAATTTCCCAGTCGATGTGTACGACAATACCGACGATCTTGCTGATTTGGAAGTAAGAGTATATGTTAATGAAAAAAGATTAAATCGAGAACAATACACTCTAGAAAGGGGAGTTGTAAGATTTTCAGTAGTTTTAGATAATGATGTTTCTTTAACAGATATCGTTACGCTCCGATGTTTTTCAAAACAATCTAAAAATAATAATGGGTATTATGAAATTCCTGTTTCATTGCAGAACAATCCTCTAAACAAGAATTTAGAATCTTTTACTCTAGGCGAAGTTGTTGATCATGTAAGTTCGATAGTAGATAATATAGTTGATTTTAAAGGAACTTTTCCAGGTAGCGGTAATTTAAGAGACTTGGGAAATTTAACAGCTTATGGAACTAGAATTATACAACATAGTAGTCCACTAAATTTACCTCTCTATCATTTATCAAAACCAGATATAAATGTTATAAAGTCGATCATACAATCACAAGAAGATTATGCAACTTTTAAAAGAACTTTTTTAATCACAGCATCTAATACGGGTGTTGAAATGGATGCTCGTAGACATGTGGATTTAGTGCTTGAAACAATGCTTAAAGATAGGCCTAAAACATCGTCATATTATCTTTCTGATATGTTTGGGTATGACGGAGCGACGAGATTAGAATATCTTGTTGAAGATGGCAGATTTCAAAGAATTTTTTCTATTTCAAGATCATTTAGTTTAGATACGTTGAGTAATAAAGCCGTTTACGTTTACAGAAACGGAGAACAGCTAATTGAAGGACAAGATTATGTTTTTGGAAACGATGACGTATTTTTTAATATAGTCGGAGAGTTAAACGACGACGATATAATCGAAGTTTATGAATATGAAAGTACAGACGGTAGTTTTTGTCCACCTACTCCTACCAAATTAGGACTATATCCAAAATTTAAACCTAGAAAATACATCGATGACACTTACTTAGAGCCACGGTTAGTAATACAAGGACATGATGGTAGTATTACTCTAGCCTACAATGATTACAGAGATGATTTATTATTAGAACTAGAATTAAGAATTTATAATAATTGCAAACAAACTTACGATCCAAGTATGTTTGATATCTACGATTATATTCCTGGATACAGTAGAAAAACTGCTTATTCTAAAGAAGAATTTGAACGTGTTTTAAGTCCTAATTTCTTTCAATGGACTAATAATATTAATCAAGATTTCACCAAACAGACTTACTGGGACAGAACTGAACCGTTCACCTTTAACTACAGAGGCAATTATTATCCTGACGGTACTGATAGTCAAGCATTTTGGAGAGGAATTTATTGTTGGTTGTTTGATACAGACAGACCACATACTAATCCATGGGAATGTTTAGGATTTTCTAGTGAACCTTCTTGGTGGAAAGAGGTTTATGGTGTAGCGCCTTACACTAAAGATAATCAGCTATTATGGGAGGATTTAGCACAAGGTATTATCAGAGAGCCTGGAAAACCCCCAAGATATAATTTAAAATTTGCTAGACCTATATTATTGTCTAGTGCTCCAGTAGACGAGTTAGGCAATTTAATCAGTCCTTTAGATACAAATTATGTAAGTGGTCCTATTAAGTCCACTGCTGAAGGATTTTATTCGTTCGGAGATAGAAGTCCTGTTGAGAATGCTTGGCGTAAAAGTAGTTACTATCCGTTCGCCTTATTAAAGACTATATTATTATTGTGCCCAAATTCTGTAATGGCAACTTGTTTTGACAGAAGTAGGCAGGTAAGAAATCTAACAAATCAATTAATATATCAGCCAACCGGGCTAAGAATAAAATTATCTGACATTATATTACCGTCGACTGTTAATTCTACTACTAGAATCTTTTCTTCTGGTTTAGTAAATTATATTGTTGATTATGCTACTTCAGATATAACTTTTAAAATTGATGAATATATACAAGATTTACAATTATTAACTAATAAAATTTCTTACAGATTAGGCGGATTTACAAGCAAAAATAAATTTAATATTTTGTTAGATAGTAAAAATCCTACTAGTTCTGGAGGTGTTTTTGTACCAGATGACAATTTTAATGTATTTTTAAATGTTTCAAGTCCTATTAAAAAATTAGCATACAGTGGCGTTATTGTAAGTAAATTTTCTGATGGATATGAATTACGTGGATATAATGTTGATGAGCCTTTCTTTACTTACTATTCTTTTAGACAAAACGATAGAACAGTAAGGATAGGGGGAATTTCAGAAAGTTATGTTGAATGGGATACTAATAAAACTTATGTAGCAGGAAAAGTTGTTTCTAATGGCAATGTGTATTATAGGGTAAAAACAACACATCAGTCAAGCGATACGTTTGATGAAAGCTTATATGCTAGATTGCCAGCTCTTCCAATGATCGGCGGAACCGAAGCTATTCTACGTAAGGGTTGGGATAAAAATCAAGAGTTGTTTTTAGCTTATGGAACTAGATTTTCTACAATTCAAGAAGTAGTTGATTTTCTACAAGGATATGGTGTTTATTTAGAAGAACAAGGTTTTGTATTTGATCAATACAACCCTCAAATTAAAGCTATTGCTAATTGGGAAAACAGTGTAAGCGAGTTTTTATTCTGGACTACTCAAAGTTGGGGAGAAGGGTCAGCAATATCCTTAAGCCCTTCGGCTACAAAATTAATTATATCTAGTGAGAAGTCTGTAGTAGATGATATTAGAAATACATTTTATGGATATAAAATTTTTAGAGTAGACGGCCAGTTATTGTCAGCAGACTTTACCAGTACGTTTAGAGAAGATAATACATTTACCTTAATTCCTGAAAATACAGCTCACGGAATATACGGTGGAATTTTCTACTTAATACAAAAAGAACATGTTTTGTTGTTAGATAATACTACCTTGTTTAATGATATAATTTACGACCAAGAACCAGGTTACAGGCAAGAGCGTGTTAAAGTAATTGGATATGTGACTACAAATTGGAATGGTGCTTTCGATATCCCTGGATTTATATTCGATCAGGCATCTATAAAAGATTATGCGCCTTGGACAGATTATAATTTAGGAGATATAATAAAGTACAAAGAATACTATTATAGCGCCAAAAAATTTGTAATAGGAGCAGAATCATTTAACTCGAACGAATGGACATTATTAAGAGAAAAGCCTACTCCAGAATTATTGCCTAATTGGGATTATAGAGCAGAACAATTCACAGATTTTTATGATTTAGATACTGATAATTTTGACAGTGAACAGCAGCGTATGGCGCAGCATTTAATTGGCTATCAAAATCGTCAGTACCTTGAAAATATTATTAAAGATGATGTTAGTCAATATAAATTCTATCAAGGTATGATTATAGAGAAAGGTACGCAAAATGTCTTAACTAAATTATTTGACGTACTAAGTGCTGATAATCAGGAAAGTTTAACATTCAATGAAGAATGGGCTGTACGTGTGGGTGAGTACGGAGCAAGTAATGTTTTTGATGAAATAGAATTTAAATTAGACGAATCGGCATTTAGATTAAATCCCCAACCAATACAACTAGTAAATGAAATAACATCGAATACTGATTTAATTTATCGTATAAGATCGGGAGAAGTATATGTTAAACCAATAGGATTTAATAATAATCCATGGCCTACAACTGGTGTAAAGAAAACTCTTAGATCTCCTGGATATGTAAGATACGATGACGTAAAATCAAATGTTAATACATTAGATGATGCGACAGCTATCGACATTAATGAATTTGAAGAGGGCGATTATGTCTGGGCTGCTTTTGAAAACAGGGACTGGAATGTTTATAGATTTACAAAAAATACTTTTAGTATAGAAGATGTTGAATATGCCGACGGAATTCTTACTTTACAGTGTAATCAATTTCCTAACATACAAGTCGGAGAAATTATAGGTATTGTTCATTCTGAAAAAATAAAAGGATTTTATAAAGTAGATTCTCTTTCTGCTAGAAAGATAGTAATTAAAACTACAATTAAAGATTGGAAACCACCTTTCACTGATAGTAGTCAAATACTCACATATAAGTTTATTTCAAGTAGAGTAGATTCTATTGATAATGCTAATGAGAGTCTTCCTCCTTATATTAAAAATAAAGAACTCTTATGGGCAGATATAGGTAGTAGGAATTTATCTTATAACGGTGCTATTCCTTATACAGTATATTCTAACGAAAAA
>Ga0315909_10010237_pt1 | contig 10033 bp, 10 predicted proteins | sample LakEriMetagenome_11_FD_203527 | JGI IMG/M metagenome (GOLD analysis project Ga0315909, IMG submission 203527) | Freshwater fungal communities from buoy surface, Lake Erie, Ohio, United States - Buoy 2 MA125 | ecosystem: Environmental > Aquatic > Freshwater > Lake | place: USA: Lake Erie, Ohio...
TAGGCTGTATGAAAAATTATACCTATTTTAGCTTTTTCAATTCTTTTGCCTAATTCACTGTTTACAGGCACTGCATAGGTAATAGTATTAGGAGTAAAAATATAGCATTCTTCAGTGCCAGCACCGCTGGGCAAAGGAGCAGTCGTTACGTCCCCAGGAGTAAACATTAAGTCGCCTTGCAGCACATTGCCTATGCCTAATTTACTCAAATATTTTAAGGCAATAGTAAGTTTGTTGGCTAGACCTTCCTGAGCTCCATAAAAGTTTCTAATATCTTTTGCACTTTTGCATAGTTTAGGTTCATTTTTAGAAAATACGCTTTTTGTGCCTACAAAAAATTTGCCATCCAATGGATCAGTGCCGCAGATGATAGCAGGAGCTCCGTCCCATTTTACTGTAACTTTAACTGGTTGACCTTCCCCTTGTGCAAACATTCTGCGAAGGCCTTCCATGTAGTTGAGTGCTTTTTGTGCGCCCAAATAACCCTCATTATAGACAAGGTCTTCCACATGTTCTAAGTGTACATTTTTGCCTTCTGCTGCTTCACATAACAGCCATTCCGGCGTTACTACATTTTTAATTTCGTATAGTTTCATGATATGGATTCTAATTCTGTTTGCAAGAAAGATGCTAATGCAGTATTAACAGTCTTGCCACGTCTAACATCTACCCACCTACCATCATCCATCAGTGCAAATGGGATATTCTGATATGTTATATAGGTAGGGGTGGGCTGTCCTGCATTATCTCGCCCAGCAGAGCGAGTCAGTGTCACTCCGCCTGCCGACGTCGGCCGTGCTTGTTGTGCTTGTTGCGTTTGTTGTGCTTGTTGAACAGCCTGTGATGCTTGATTTTGAGCTATCCATAAGACTGCATTAGATCTTATTTTTGTTATTTCTCTAAAATAATTTAATGCAGTCTTTCTATCTATTTTATTAGGCAGTGGTTCAAAAGGCAAAGTTTGTGCTATATAGGATTTAACTTGCTCCTCTTCGCCGCCTGCAAAAAATTCGAAAGCAAACGCCCGCATATCATTTCTAACAGCCGTCGGATTAAAACTAGTGGGATCATCTAAGTTCATGCCTTGTTCTGCTAATCGGGTTTGAAAATATGCCAAAGCTTGTTTAGGTAATTCTTTGTCTATCTTAGCTAAATTGTTTTTAAGTAAGTCTGTTTGGCGCTGTGCCCGCTGTGCTCTAGTTCCTACATCACCCGATCCACCTGCAAGCAAATCTAGCCCCTGGACTGCTTTAGTTGCGGCGCCTCCTGCTATTTGGCCTAGTCCGCGACCCACATTCTTAATACCTTGCCATACTCCGGCTTCAGTGATAACTTCATTTACTTTCATTTGAAATCCTTTTAACACCGCGGCTAAATTTAGCTGTGTCCTGCGACCTAATGCTGTTAATTAATCTACGTTCTAATTCTTCTGCTTGTTCTTTATCGTAGTTTTCACGAATAAAGTTAATAAGATTTATGGCGCCAGTGATGACGTGATTGGCTCGACTTTCCACAAGATTTTCTTTATCTTTGTGTAACCGTAACGAATCTAGTTCTTCCAACAAACTACGAGTCTTTTTTTGCAAAATATAGCTCCGAATTAAGTATATTTATTTGAACTAAAATATTATGGTTATAAATAAAAACAAATATGGCAGTGAATCGTAACATTTGGAGAGCTCAACAATTTAGCGGCATTGGGTTGTCTGGCAGGTCGCCTATTATATTGCAGCAAGAAAAAATAATGTTAGACTTTTTATTAAAATTTCCAGAAATTACTTGGAAGTGGGCGGGTGACGAATCGTCTTTTAAAGAAATTTGCAAAAATTATCTGTCTTTGGATAACCATGTTTATACTGGTATTATCATATTTGGGGGGATTCTTTCACACCTATCAACCCCACAGTTAATTGAAAAAATACAGTCTAATATCCAATCACTGGAATACGCTTACATCGGAATCAATCGTTATGAGATAGTCAACAAAACTACTGACAGCAATCTGCCAGATTCAATCGATGATAGCTTAGATTATATACTGCAATCAATTAATCCCAAAATTAAACGATTACACACCTTTGACAAAGTAACCGGTGATCAAATGGTAGGAGTTCATCCAATGGATTGTTACGGTTTATGCAAGTAGTTTCCGGATATACCGATTCGACGCATCGATCTAACCTATTTAATTTTAGGCTATATCATTTGGCTAGGCCCAGAGTTAAAGATTGGCGGCGTTCTAGACACGGAGGCGTGTATCTATTAGATCCAGTAGATCTTTTAATTATGAGCATGACTAATAAGATTGTTGCGGTTGATTGGGCAGGATGGTGCTTAGAGCCGTTTAGTATTTCGACTCAATGTGTAGAAAGTAGTGATATATCTAAATATTATTGGCCAAACTGTTTTGTTGAATTTGACTTATTAGTCCACAGACCTACATATATCAATAACGACCTTATAGTTGTAAAAAAGCCTGCATTTCTAAGGTATGCAACTATAGATACTTTAGTTAAATTTTTAGAATTATGGTGTACGAATCTATTGGTAATCAATTTAGAACGTAGGTATATACAACATAATCATTTAAAATTTAAATTATTAGACTTGGTTAAAGACAGATCATCATTATCTATTCACGAAGAGTCAAGTGACATCTGGGTGGTATCTAAATGAGAACTGTTATAAGTTTTAATGAAGGATGCTCGGGTAATTTTTTAGCCGCAGCTATGAGCAACTCGTCAATTTGCGAATATAAGAGAATAGACACAGTAAATAATGTGTTAAATTATTCTATAGTACCATCACTATCTCATATACCTAAATTTCTGTCAGATATTGTGGTAACTCATAGCAATGATTATTATGGAATAATTAATAAGCTATCTGCTAATAGAGTTATTAGAATAGAAGCTATTACAGGAATCTATAATGCAATCTATAATGTATTCACTAAAAAGCATACCACCGAGCAAACATCTATATTGAAATTTTGGCCTGAAAAACCTGCTTACTGCTATGATATGACCTTTGAGCATCTTAAAGATTATTACATAAAATTTTCTCATCTTAATTTTTATCGAGGAGAAATATTATTTGATTTTGGGTGGACTCTGGATGTCGATAATATGGTTAATTTTTTAACAGGGTTAGGCATTCAGCCTAACCTAGATTTAATAAAAAAATATATTATGCATCAATATTCAATAATATTGAATCAGGATTTATCAGATATGACTGATATTGTAAATCAAATTACAGATAGTAATTTTATAGATTCTCCATGGTGGGCATGTTATTGTATATTTCAATTTGAAAAAAATAATAAATTGTCAGAGTCTAATAGAAAATGGACCATAGATTCATTACCTATATTAACTAAATCAAATTTAATCAATCTTTCTAAATTATATGATTAAAAAATGTGTGCTAATGAAGCACGGATTAAACATCAGTGGAACTAGTAACAATCTAATAGGCAATTGTTGTTATACTCCATCTACTAGATTTAATCAGTACGAAATCGATTCTGTTGCCTGCCAGGCTTGCATTGATCAAGAAAACAATAATATTAAATCTTATAGAATGGGGGTAAACGAAAAATACGGAATAGAACAGTCTCATAACGGTATATTGGTATTAGATATCACTCCTAATCTGACTTGTAATTTAGCCTGTAAAATTTGCAATGAATTTAGCAGTAGCAGTTGGGCTAAATTAAAACAAATTCCAATTAATAAGAATTATAATACATCACCACAGAATTTATTTGACATAATTAAGCAATACGATTTATCTCATCTTAAAGAAATTAATATGTCTGGAGGCGAGCCTCTCTTAAACAATAATCTAATAAAGTATATTTCTAATTTAGACAAGATCGTTGATTTTTCAAAAGTTAATTTACGATTTAGCAACAACGGTACTATACAACTCAATAGCAAGACAATTAATTTTATGTCTCAATTTAAGTTAGTACAAGCTAGGTTTAGTCTAGATGATGTGTATGAAGGGCATAACTATCACCGATATCCCCACCGGTGGGAAGATTGGATTAGCAATTGGGAGACATTCTTAGAAAATATGCCAGTTAATACCTTGCCAAGTATTAATCGAACTGTTAGTATACTGAATATCAACAGATTAGATGAATTGGAAAATTGGCACAAAAAATACAGCTATACCAAATTGGGTGACCCAATTGAATTAATAGATCACTTTGCGTTTGGAGACCTGAATATTTTTCAAATATCACAAGATGTTAAAGATCACATACTAACTAAGTTTGGGGAAGAAGGTCTAGCATGGAAATACATTAAAAATGTACCAATAAGTAAAGATATCAAACAGTGCCTAGATTATATTACTTACTTAGATAATCTACATAATCAATCGTTTAAGGAATACGATCCTATTATGTACTCAATATTATTTAAGAACTGCTAGTTTTTAGTCCAGCCAGCATCTGTTTAAGCTTTGCATTTTGAGCAGCACCAGCGCCACCAATTCCACTGCCTGCAGGTTGTTCCCACGCTGGTATGCCCGTTGCTCTTTCAAATTTCTTCGAAGTATCTGTGTCATCTGCACTAGTAGATCTAGTTTTAATACTGTTCATGATACTGCCAACTTGAGGTTTAACTGTACCCGGAGTACCCTGCGCTTCTTCACCTGGGTCTGTGATACGTAATGTATCAATGTCATAGTCTAAGTCAACTTTCATTCCTACACCGCTGCTACTACGAGTTTTCATCAGCTGGATTTGATAGCGACCACGTTCACGCATAGCTCTGGATGTAAAGATTCCAAATACATTGTCTGCGGTATTGATCTTACTGATGCCGCCGCTGATATGACTATGATCAAATTCAATTTCTTCCACTGCACTGCGATTCAACTGTGACGCAGTGATCATTAATATATTGAACTCTTTAGCCAAGTTACGCAACTCTTCACTGACATATTTGTCTTTGACGAACAGATCATTGGGACTTACCTTGGCACTGACTGGCATGACGAGGTCCAGATAGTCCACCATAATAAAATCTGTTTTACGTCCGGTTTGTACTTCTAATTCTTTGAGATACGCACGAATCTGATTAACATTACTCTGCGCTGGCATATATTTGATGCGAAGATTACCAGATTTTTTACCCAACATACCAATTTTAAGTTCCACTGTGTCTAGTTCTTTAAACACATCTTTAGTACTAACATTAGCTGCCATACTGTCAATTCGCATAGCACATAATTCTTCACTGAGTTCCAAAGAAAGATATACTCCGTTTAATCCAGATATAATCCAGTTTAATGCAATATTTTGCATAAACAAACTTTTACCGGAACCCGATCCGCCAGCGAAAATATTTAATTCGCCGCGATTCATCCCCCCAAACAAACGTTTGTCCATGGTGGGCCACCCAGAACTAACCTGTCCGTTATTACTTTTAATTTTCATTAATCGTGTTCGGGGGTCCGCAAAATAATCTGTGCCTAAGTCTTTAGTTAAACTAATTTGTACGGCATCTTTAATAATTTTTTCGATTGGATCAAAATCTCCTTTTTCAATCATATCTGCGGCTTTGAGCACAGCACGTTCGAGTTCATATTTCTTAGTAAAACCTTCAAATTCTATCATGAACCAGTCGTAATGATTTTCTCCCAAGTCGGGAATGGGTTTTATTTCAATCGAACTAACGGCTTTAATTTGCTCAGGTGTAGGAACAGCTTTATGATTATCAACGTGCTCTTTAATAAACTTTGCTGCATTTCTTAGACTACGGTCAAAATTTTCAGGATTGTAAATGTTTTGCACTCGCACGTAACTTTCTGGATTCTGTATCATCATTTCCAGAAATAGTTTTTGTAATTCAGCTGAATATTCTTTACTCATATTTTATTATATGCTTTTATTTGTAAATTTGTCAAAATTTTTATCTTCGATGCCGTCAACATACATCACTTTGCCATTAAGTTCGGGACTGGGCTTTTCTAATAGATTTAGAATATTTTTTAAATTAACCTCGTTATCTAAATTACCAGGATTTATTCCCATAAAACAAGCACGTTCAGTCTGACTAAAATTTTTCATTATTATATAGTTTTGAAATTTATCTCCCAAGTAGTCAGCATATCCGATTTCCGCATGAAAATAAATGTAAGAACTCAACATCCAAATTACTTTAGTAGAAGTACTTAGTTTTGTATTTTGTATAATATGATATGGTAATATACAACTTATAAAATAGCTTTGTATCCAATGCTTTTCCAACTTCAGTGCATCTAATTTAGACAAAGATTTAAATGATGTATCACTCAGTGAAGTAGAATTTTGATTGAAGAACACAAGATCTAATTCTGGTAAACCGTTTAAAAATTTTTCAATAGTGGCTTGGTTACATGTACCCCAATTTACTATTAATTGATGTAAATTTTCATGCGGCAAAATTTCTGACCCTGCTATAGAATATATAGCCCAATTGTTATTGAGTAATTCTTTTAACATCCTTAGCCCGAATTTAGACCCACATCCCACTAATAATGCTGTTTTCATGCAATTTCCTTAAATATCTGTCGCCAATTAGTGCCTGCTTTTTTATCTACTGCATCAAAATATTCACCATAATTAGGCTCCCCAGGCAAGTTTAATTCTGTTAAACAATTTTCAAGTTGCCCGTATAAATTAGTATTGCTTGAATATTTGGCTTGATGTTGTTTAATATTTTCTATACAAGTTATTTTATTGGTAGGGGACAAATGTCTACTACGTATATCATCATGACCCATTCTTTCTTGGTTAATTGTAAAATCTCTAATACCAAAATTGTCAATAAAAAACTCTTGCGTTTGTGGTAATCGAAGTGCTGTGGCTACAAAAAATACACTATTAACTCTCCAACGAAAATGCATTTTATGAAGTTCTGTCAAGTTATTAATGAAAAGATTCCAATCTGCTCCTCGTCGAATATAGTTAAATCGATCACCGGTTGCGTCGGCACTTATTGTAAATAAAACATTTGGAAATTTTTTAAGTTCTGTAATTACAGGATTTTGCAAATCAAACATCATATTTGTGTTGATTCTAATTTCAAAATTTAAATCTTTCCGCAATCGTTTTAACAGTCTTAAATTATGTTTAATTAACGTTGGCTCGCCTCCGCTTAAATAAATTTCTTTTAAAGAGTGTTGATTATCAACTATAAAATCAATTAATTTGTCTGCATGTTCAGTGGGTGTGTTCCAAATTGGTTTATTTTCTTCTTGGGCAATACTGCTACTTTGCCCTGACCAACAAGTAATACACTTAAGATTGCAAGTGCTACTCCAGTGCAAATCTATACCAGATAACACAAATGCTTGGGGATTATTGTAATCTACATCAACTGATTGAAACATAGGATTGTACAATCCTCGAAAATACTTATATTCTTCTCCTGTTTCGTATTTTTTACAAGTTTGGCAATTGTCATGCGGAGAATCTGTAACTAATGTTGAACGTATATTTTGTAAATTGGTATTTTGTAAAATTTCTTCTATTGTACTTTCTGTTAATTTTCCTAATTTATTTTCCCCCCAATTACAAGTACTAACGTTCCCAGTCATATCTACTTTTAAATAGTTCCACGGAACACTACAAAAATTTTTACTCTGTTTAAACAATATAAACTTTTTTTTAGGTGTTATCATATTTTATTGCCTAATAATTTAATTTTTAATGGATTAGATTCTCTTGCAGCAAGAATAGCTTTCATAACAAACAGTTTTCCATACAGTTGAACTGCATGATTAATATCTTTTGCAGTGTCTTTCCAAATTGGAAAACTCACACTCCATCCGTATTCTATTGCACGATTAATAGTTTGTTGCCCGGGCCAAACTTCCTTGCCTTGTTTGTTGACATGTTTGTCGAAGTCTGGAACTACAATTACTTCTCGTCCCAATGACTCTATTAGTTCTGCCTGCTGCTCACTGATATCATTGGTCTGTGTGCTTACTCCATCTACGCTCATAGCATCAAACGGCCCTTCGCAGACAATTACAAATTTGCTGTCCGGTTTTTGTTCATCTAAATTAAAAACAAAATGGGCAGGATGATCACTGTGATATTTGGGTTTAACATCATCATTTGATGCTCTTGCTGTGTAGCCTACTACGTCGCCTTTGTATTTAAAAGGAATGATCACACGATGTGATAATTTATATTCTACTTCGGGAGTCCAATAAAATTCATAACGTTGCATATCAATTTTTCTTTGATATACATAATCAACTGCATGTTTAAAACCTTGTGGATAGTCAAGACTATCTGCTAGTTCATAAAATTCAACTAAGGCCATAAAACTTAACGCTTCATCTGGTAATTTTCGAGCAGTGAACGTTATTTCTTCTTCGACTACAGCTTTGATGTCTTCGGGTTGAATTAAGTCTTTGATCCTCAGTGCCTCAACTACTAGTCGTTGTATTTCGTTGACATCTGCTCCCAACCAACTCAGAAATTTTCGATATTTGAAACTCAGTGGTCTGCCAGGTTGATAACCAGTCTTAAATCCGCAATTAAAGCAATGGTAAGACACTCCACCATCTGGATTGGTAATAACTCCGCCGCGGCCGCGGGTATCTGTGTTATCACCGTTATGATGGCAGCAGACTGCATTAAAACTTAACCAACCACTTTGGCTGCGTTTCTTCTTAGGTGGTAATACACTCAGCGTGTAATCTTGAACCGCATTAAACATCAGTGTAGTTTATATGATTATTTGATAAAAATCAAATAGTTTGATTATGAGAGTTCTTGCCATTCAATACTAGCATACACATCTTGATTAGTGCCAGTGGTAGCCATTGTTATACAATATTCATAGGCAACACCAGTAAATGGTTCTCTTTCCAATTGATATGAGAATGTAAACGCTTCTTGAGTCGGTGCTCCTGTACTTTGGTTAGTAGAGTTCAAAAATGTCTGTTCTGCAATATCACCACTGACTAAAGCTGTGGGTGCGAGATTATACTCTACAGAACTATCCGCGGCCGAACTAACCCAAGATCCACCCGAGGTTACGGCTTTTTTATACACTCGATATTGAAATACACTACCTGCTATAGGAATAATGGAATAGTTTATAGGTATAACCACAGCATTTAAGTTAGTGCTTTTGAGTCTAATAGATATAATCGGTTTAAAACTTTGATCGTTAGGTAAACGAACGGGAGTTCCTAATAAATGAGATGCTGCTCTTGGATTACCTGAGCCCGACAACTCAAAACCACCTTCACTGATTACACTGCTACAAATCTGTGTCATCATGCTGGCACTAGCAGTAGCACCAGTGTTTGTAATTTCATAACGAACAGGCAGTGTGGCAGTGGTCATGTAGACTTTGGTATTGCCGGGCTGGTTGGCGTGATTAAATATGTGACAAATTTCATACGCACCGTTGATTACAAATCCTACTCGCACTGAACCCACACCCAGCCATTCTACATCAGCAAACATGATCTGAGTGCGATCAACATGCAGTGTATAGCCTGACGGATTAGTTACAGGACCTGTACCATTTAGTTGATCCACATTCCATGCATCTTGACGCACACGCTCTTCTACTCCGGTAGATCCTGACCGTATCACAAAGTAGTTGTAAGTGCCGTCGTTTTCAAAGTAAACACCATCATTGGCATCGAATAATCCCAAACGCTGACGCAAGTTAGTTTTGGGGGTATTCATACAAAATGTGCTCAGCGTAAGTTGGCTTTTGCCTGGCTGATAAGGAAAAGCTTTTAGTGTTTCACGCAACACACTGTCTCCTGACGCTGATCCAACATTTAATTGATAACTGCTTTGATTTTGTACATAGACAACATTGGCTGTACCAGTAATACTATTTGCAAACTGATTATGATCAAAGTATCGAGCCTGTGTTTCAAATAATGTAACTGGATTGGAAACACGCAATCGACCAAATGCATCACTGGTTGCTCCTGCAAACCCAGAAATAACGACATTTGCATCATCTGCTAAAAGAACATTTGCTGTACCAGT
>Ga0315909_10010238_pt1 | contig 10033 bp, 11 predicted proteins | sample LakEriMetagenome_11_FD_203527 | JGI IMG/M metagenome (GOLD analysis project Ga0315909, IMG submission 203527) | Freshwater fungal communities from buoy surface, Lake Erie, Ohio, United States - Buoy 2 MA125 | ecosystem: Environmental > Aquatic > Freshwater > Lake | place: USA: Lake Erie, Ohio...
TTCAGGAGGTTAGCTCAATAGGAGTCTTGGTTCATGATTGGGACACGCTCTCAGAGCAAGAGAAAGCCAATTCAGAGAGAATTTTTCAATATTGGTTGCGCAACTTCTCAATTAGTTGTGCTGGATTTTCAACCTACAACCCAAGAGATTTAGAGACGTATGCAGACATGGTTAATTCAGAACGAGTTTATCAAACCCCAACCAACATTATTGATCAAAGGTTTCAGTCTGGCTTTATCGATAAAAACTCTAATCTTAGAAATATCTGGGTTCGTAGTATCTTTTTACAGGGGATATTGCTTGACTGTGAGCCAAAAATTGAATCAATTCGTCATCCGGCATTAGATCGATTTAACGATTTTGCACGAGAGTTAAAATTGACTCGACTACAGTGTTCAATGAATTTTGCTAAGTTCAATACTTACGGCTCTAAAGTAATTGTTGGGATAACGCAAAAATCAGAGTTAGAAGCAATTGTAGATTGTTGGAATCAAGAAAAAACACCAATCGATTTTAGTTCCCTGGCTTCTACCGATCAAAAGTTAATCGATCCAAGATGTTGGAAAGTTTAATTCATGGGATTAGGTAACCTAGCGGTTCTGCAAGCAAGAATGTCTTCTAGCCGATTACCTGGAAAAGTCCTTATGCCGATATTGGGTAAACCAATGATCCGCTGGCAAATAGAATCCATTCTTAAATCTTCTTTAATAGATGAATTTCTAGTAGCAACTTCGAAAGATTCATCCGATGACATACTTTGTGATTATTTGAGGCATGAAAACATTAATTTCACTAGGGGAAACTTGGTCAACTTGGTTGATAGATTTAGTCAAGTAATTCTCATGAAGAATCCCCAGAACGTGATCCGCTTAACAGCGGACTGCCCGTTGCTTTCGTGGCAAGTGATGGATGAAGTAATCGGTCTTCACCTAACGTCTGGGGTGGATTACACTTCAAATGTGAATCCACCGACCTATCCTGACGGACTCGATGTTGAAGTGTTTAGTCGGGCCGCTTTCGATCGTTTACAAGTTATGCCACTTTCAGATTATCAACTAGAACACGTTACAGCAGGCTTTTATCAGCAACCTGAATTCTTTTCATTGGCGAATCTTGAGGCCAAAGAAAACTTGTCTCACTATCGATGGACAGTTGACACAAAAGAGGATATGGATTTTGCAAGTGAAGTCATCACGGGACTTGATGCCACCAAAGAAGGCATTAGCTTTTTGAATATTCTTTCTTTTTTAGATTCTCATCCAAATCTACATAGAATTGCAGCTCGATAATTGATGAATACTGTCAATTACAATGAAAAATCATTGACACACCCAGGTTTGCAGAGATATTTACAGTCAACAAGGATGTTAACCAATGCACAAACATACATACCAACAGCTTCTCAAACGTTTAGTAAGTCCAAGTTTCAATATCCAGTAGGGGCCGCCCCATTGTTCGCGGATAGAGCTAAAGGCGCATACCTGTGGGATGTTGACGGAAACAAATATGTAGATCTAGTTTCTTCATTAGCCGCAGTAACACTTGGATACGCAAATCCAGGACTAAATAGAGCAGTAAAGAAACAGATGAGAAGTGGAGTTATTTTCTCGCTACCACACAAACTTGAATCGGAAGTGGCAGAAAAGATTGTCGAATTAGTGCCTTCTGCAGATATGGTCCGATTTGGAAAGAATGGAAGTGACGCAACATCTGCCGCAATTCGTATTGCCAGAGCACATACTGGAAAAGATCATGTAATAGTTTGTGGTTACCACGGCTGGCAAGACTGGTTTATAGGCTCAACCTCTCGTGATGCTGGAGTACCTCAGTCTGTTAAGGATTTGACGCACGCCATCCCATTTAACGATATGAATGCGCTATCCCAAATAGTTGATGTATTGGATAACAAAGTTGCAGCTTTCATGTTGGAGCCAATGAACTCCACATGGCCAGATCCTGGCTATCTAGAAGCTGTCCGCGACTTCTGTACCAAAAGAGGGATAGTTCTAATTTTCGACGAAACCATTACAGGATTTCGATTTGCGAAGGGTGGAGCACAGGAGTTGTTTAAAGTCACTCCTGACTTATCTTGCTTTGGAAAAGGATTAGCAAGCGGCTATCCATTAGCTGCGATTACCGGAAGAAAAGACCTCATGATGCTGATGGAGAAGATCTTCTTCTCAGGAACATTTGGTGGGGAAGCACTTTCTTTGGCAGCAGCTAATTATGTTTTAGACCAGATTAAATCCGCCTCTGTGATTGAAAGAATTGAAGAGAATGGTAGAAGTCTTGCTGAGAGCGTAGAAAGTGTTATTGAGGAGATTGAATGTGATTTTCTACATCTGTCTGGGCATGACACCTGGAGATTCTTAATTTGGAATGCATCTAAATTCTCAGACATTGATGTTGCTAAGACATTTTTTCTGCAGGAAATGTTTAAAAGAGGAGTTCTAATCCTTGGAACGCACAACGTCACTACAGCCTTCAGAGAGAAGGAGATAAAGCATGTAACTAGTGCGTACCGTGAAGTGCTTAAATTGATGCAGATTTGCCAGCAGGAAGATTCATTCCTCGCAAAGTTGGAATGTGAACCAATCAGGCCTTTGTTTAAAGTTCGTTAATTTCGCGCTTCAGTCTGAGTGTGGCTTCAGGGAAACCGGTTTCTAAATCAGATCCAGGAGTAATCTCTTTTTCAACAAAGAAACCAGCTTTTTGAAAAGCCTTGGCAGACGCTAAATTTATCGAGTAGCAACCAGCACCAAAAGTTTTTAAGCTTAACTTCTTATCCCCAAACTCCACAACCAAATTGATGGCTTCAGTTGCATACCCTTTCCCCCACTCGCTGGTTTCACCAATGAGCAATCCAATCTCACCAAACTGAGTATCAGCATTTATGCTGTGTAGACGAATGTTCCCTATATGAACATCTCTGTTCTTTAGATAAATGCCAAACAGGTATTCAGTCGGTGATTCATTAGCACTGTTTATAAACTCCCGTACAGATTCATGTGAATGTTCTATATGTCGGGCCTCGAGCATGGAATTTACCTTTGGATCGTTTAGCCATCCAACGTAATGATCCAATTCACCATAAGCATCTAAACTAGAAATATAGATTCTTTGTCCTAAAAATTGACTTGATAGGATCATTTTTTATTCATCATTCTCATGTTGAGAAAGTGTAGTAAGTATCTCACTTGAAGTTATACCCTGCTTCTAACAGCAACAGTTGTATTTCGTTCTCGATGTTGAAATATTGCTAATTTCTCGCTAACACGAGCCAGCTCCTGTTTAACCTGGGCTAAATCATGATTTAACTCAATGATTCTTTTAATACCTTCATGATTAACACCCTCTTTAACAAGTGCTGCGACATAGCGCGCAAGCGCTATGTCTCTAAGGGAATAAAGTCGATGTTTACCGTTTCTAGACGGTACTACTAAACCCATTTTGTCGTAATGACGAAGTGTTTGTGGATGCATTTCAGCCATCTGGGCTGCAACAGATATTGCATACACGGCAGTGTGCTCATCCATTGGAACCCCGTAGCGCATTATTCGTCCAAACTCGAACTTGGACCAGGTTGAGCCACAATTACTTGAGCTGGGCGAAGTAAACGATCAGAAATCGAGTAGCCACAACGCAGCACCTCGATCACAGTCATCTGCTTATGCTCTGCACTATCAATCATTTGTAGTGCTTCATGCTGCATTGGATCAAAGATATCACCAACAGCCCCTACTTCAGTCAATCCAAATTTAGTAACTAACTTGCTTAATTTGTCTGCAATAGCAGCAAAACCACCATTGAGTTCTCCATGACTCTTAGCATTGTTGATGTCATCAAGAGTTGGGATCAACTCCGAAAGAACTGTTCCAATTACTAAGTCACGTGCTAAGAGTCGGTCCCGGTCAACTCTTTTTCGGTAGTTCGCATATTCAGCAGTGATTCGCTGAAGATCAGCAGTCAACTCAGTAATTGGATTCACCTCTACTGATGCTGACTCTAAAGAATCAACAACCGACGAATCTAGCTTAGATTCGTCGGTTGTTGTTGAGTCTGTGGTTTCACTCACGCTTTAGTGCTCTCATCAACCACTTCAGCATCAATTACATCGTCTTGTGGTGCATCTGCTTGAGCTTGCTGTGCTGATTCATACATAGCAGCACCAAGAGCCTGACTTGCAGTTGCTAGTTTCTCAACTGCATCCTTTACTCGGTTTTGAGCAAACTCATCAGTCACATCAGCATTTGCTGTTTCTTCGAGTGTTTTCTTCAATTCTGCTAGCGGCTCTTCAACATTTGATTTGCCTTCAGCAGGAATTGTGGACTCGTTATCTTTAAGGAACTTCTCGGTTTGATAAACCAATGATTCAGCAGAGTTGCGCAACTCAATTGCTTCCTTGCGCTTTTTGTCCTCTTCGGCATGTGCTTCAGCATCTTTGGTCATACGCTCAATGTCTTCCTTGCTAAGCGAAGATCCGCCAGAGATAGTCATAGATTGCTCTTTACCAGTGCCTTTATCTTTGGCAGTTACATGCACAATGCCGTTAGCATCGATATCAAATGTAACCTCAACTTGAGGAATTCCCCTTGGCGCAGGTGGTAAGCCAGTTAGCTCAAAGGTGCCAAGCTTTTTGTTGTAGGCAGCCATCTCACGCTCACCTTGGTAAACCTGAATCATTACCGATGGCTGTGAGTCTTCAGCAGTTGTGAAAACCTCACTTCGCTTGGTTGGAATTGTGGTGTTGCGCTCAATTAGTTTGGTCATGATGCCACCTTTGGTTTCAATACCAAGAGATAGTGGTGTCACATCAAGTAACAACACATCTTTAACTTCACCCTTTAGTACTCCAGCTTGCAATGCTGCACCAACAGCCACAACCTCATCTGGGTTAACAGATTTGTTGGGCTCTTTGCCACCAGTTAGTTTCTTAACTAATTCAGTGACAGCAGGCATACGAGTTGAACCACCAACTAGAACTACTTGATCAATCTTGCTGATTGGAATACCTGAGTCCTTTAATACTGCTTCGAATGGCTTGCGAGCTCGTTCCATTAAATCAGCAGTTAACTGTTCAAACTGAGCACGCGTTAATGACTCATCAAGATGTAGCGGTCCAGCAGCACCTGCAGTGATATATGGCAAGTTGATGGTTGCAGTTGTTGAAGAAGACAACTCAATCTTCGCCTTTTCAGCAGCTTCCTTTAAGCGCTGCAAAGCCATCTTGTCTTGACTTAGATCAATGCCGTTGTTGTTCTTAAATTTCTCAACTAGCCAAGAAATTACTTTCTCATCCCAGTCATCGCCACCTAGTTTGTTGTCACCACTGGTTGCTTTAACCTCAACAACACCATCGCCAATCTCAAGAAGTGAAACGTCAAACGTTCCACCACCTAAGTCAAAGACCAAAATAGTTTGTTCCGTGTCTGCTTTGTCTAGGCCATAAGCCAAAGCTGCTGCTGTTGGCTCGTTAATGATTCGCAATACATTGAGGCCAGCAATCTCACCAGCTTCTTTAGTTGCTTGGCGCTGAGCATCATTGAAGTAAGCTGGAACAGTAATTACGGCATCTGTTACAGACTCACCTAAATAAGCTTCAGCATCGCGTTTTAATTTCATTAAAACGCGAGCAGATATCTCTTGTGAGGTGTATGCCTTGCCTTCAAATTTTTGGGTCCAGGTTGTTCCCATATGGCGCTTCACCGACCGAATTGTGTGTTCTGGGTTGGTGACAGCTTGACGCTTGGCAACCTCTCCAACTAGCACCTCACCATTTTTGGCGAAGGCCACGATTGATGGGGTGGTGCGATTTCCCTCAGCGTTAGCAATAACGGCTGGTTCGCCACCCTCAAGTACTGAAACCACGCTATTGGTGGTTCCTAGATCAATTCCTACTGCTCTACCCATGATTACTCCTTAATCAGGGTTGAAAGATATGCCCTTAATCCTGATTTGGGTAATAAACTAACAGACCCAACTCAAGTAGATTGAGTCGGGTCTTATCAAGTTATTTAGGAACCCCTCAATAACTGAACTGATTCCGCTGAGATACCCTTGCCAAGTCTTTCAAGCCCAGCTTGATTGATGGCTCCCTGCCACTGAACGTCAGTGGCCGCCTTAAGTCCAGAGGGGGATTTATTCGGTATGCGCGTATATGAAGTTATGGTCATTCTTGACCCAGATTTAGAAGAAAAAACAGTTGCCCCAAGCCTTGATACGTTTCTAAACGTAATCAAAAAAGATGGCGGCTCTGTTGAGAAAGTTGATATTTGGGGCCGTCGTAGGTTGGCCTTTGATATTGCTAAGAAGAGCGAAGGCATTTATGCCGTGCTTGATCTAAAGTGTTCAGCAGCAGCAGTTGCAGAACTTGATCGCCAACTAAACCTAAACGAAGCAGTTCTCCGTACCAAAGTTTTGCGTCACGAGGATAAAGAGTAATGGCCGCCGGTGATATCACAGTTACCGTTGTTGGTAACTTAACAAATGACCCAGAGCTGCGCTTCACTCCTAAAGGAGATGCAGTCGCATCTTTTACAGTTGCATCCAGCTCTCGAATCTTGGATCGCACCACTAATGAATGGCGCGATGGCGACACTGTTTTTATGCGTTGCAATGTTTGGCGCCAATATGCTGAAAACGTGGCTGAGTCTTTAACTAAAGGCACACGCGTGATGGTTACTGGTCGACTAAAGCAGCGTTCATACGAAACTAAAGAAGGACAGCAACGTCAAGTTGTTGAACTTGAAGTTGATGACGTTGGACCAGCATTAAGAAATGCAACAGCCAAAGTCACCAGACTTTCTAGAAACTCAGACGCAACTTCAAGTGCTGCTGCAGCACCTGCTGCAAATGACCCATGGGCAGGTGGCGGTAACGCTACTGATTCATGGGGTGGCGGCTTCTCAGACGAACCACCGTTTTAACCAAAAAATTCATATTAGGAGAAAATAATGGCTAAAGACTCAAAGTCCAACAGCAATCGTCGCCCTCGAAAGGACGACGATAAGAAGAAACCGTTCAAGAAGGCAGTTCCCATTTTGAAGGCGGACGTAACAACCGTTGATTACAAAGATGTGAACTTGCTTCGCAAGTTTGTATCTGATCGTGGCAAGATTCGTGCTCGCCGGGTAACTGGGCTTACTGTTCAACAGCAGCGTGCAGTTGCAACTGCTGTTAGAAACGCTCGTGAAATGGCACTACTTCCATACGCATCCGGCTCTCGCTAAAGATTAAGGAAACCAAGAACTCATGAAGATAATTCTTACTAACCAAGTTGATGGTTTAGGCGAGCCAGGAGACGTTGTTGATGTGAAGCCTGGCTTTGCTCGCAACTACCTCCTACCTCGAGGTTTTGCAACCTTGTGGAGCAAGGGTGCCGCTAACCAAATTACTGCAATTAGACGTGCTCGCAAAGAGCGCGCCATTAAGAGCAAAGACCATGCTCAAGAGGTTGCTAACTGGCTTGCAAACAATGTTGTCACAATCAAGACCAAAGTTGGTGATTCTGGCAAGTTGTTTGGATCTGTTGGTACAAGTGACATCGTGGAAGCAATTGCAAAGTCTGGTGGAGACAAACTAGATAAGCGCATTGTGGTCTTAGCTCATCCAATCAAACTTGCTGGCAAGCATAAAGTTGAACTAAAAGTTCACCCAGATGTGAAAGCTCAAGTTGTTGTGGAGATCGTTTCAACGTAAGTAGTTTTCAACCACAAAGGCGCCTAAGAAATTAGGCGCCTTTGTGCATTTATTTTGTTTACACATCCTGTGAATGAGCAAAGACCTGGTCAGGCTTGAGTTGGGAATTGAATCAAGGCCTTCATCCACATTTCTGCCCACAACAAATAGCCAGTTAGCCACAGTAATAACATTTTTACCCACAGGCCTTCATACCCTTTACCCACACAGTAGTTCGCTTCTGTCAGTCATAACCTAGACAATGTCCTCATGAGTGTGGCCGAATTTCCTTCATCAGCAAATGAGTCAGGGTATGACCGACTGCCGCCACAAGATGTGGCGGCAGAAGCTTCTGTCTTGGGAGCAATGCTTTTAAGTAAAGATGCAATTGCTGATGTTTTAGAGAATTTAAGAGAACAAGATTTTTACAGGCCAGCTCATGCAACGATTTATGCAGCAATACTTGATTTGTATGCCAGAGGTGAACCAGCAGATGCGGTAACAGTTGCTGCAGCATTAGGTAAGAACGGTGAGTTAGTTAGAACTGGCGGTGCACCATATCTTCACACTTTAGTTTCTGGCGTTCCAACTGCTGCTAATGCTGAATTTTATGCTCGAATTGTTCGAGATAAAGCAATGCTTAGAAGGCTTGTTGAAGTTGGCACAAAAATTACTCAACTGGGATATGCCGGTGAAGGTGATGTTGATCAAATAGTTGATCAAGCACAAGCAGAGGTTTATGACGTATCTGATACGCGGTCTAGAGATGACTACCAACCACTTTCTGCTTTGCTTAGCGGTGCCCTTACAGACATAGAGGCTCTGGGCTCTAGAGATGGCATCATGACTGGTGTTCCAACTGGAATAGCAGATTTAGATAAATTAACTAACGGATTGCACCCAGGACAATTAATAATTCTGGCTGCACGTCCAGGTGTTGGTAAATCAACCTTAGGTCTAGATATGGCGCGATCTGCATCTATTAAACATGGTCTAGCAAGTGTGATCTTCTCGTTAGAAATGAGCCGCTCAGAAATTGTGATGCGTTTACTTTCCGCTGAATCAAATGTGTTTCTCACTAATATGCGAACTAACAAAATGACTGATCAAGAGTGGCAGCGGTTAGCTAGAAAGATGTCAGCAATATCTGATTCACCACTATTCATTGATGACTCACCAAATCTCACCATGATGGAGATCAGAGCAAAAGCTAGGCGCTTAAAGCAAAGGCATAATTTAAGGCTTCTAATTGTTGACTACTTACAGTTGATGACCTCAGGTAAACGTGTTGAATCAAGACAGCAAGAAGTTTCAGAGTTCTCTAGGTCTCTAAAACTTCTTGCTAAAGAACTAGATATTCCAGTAATTGCGATCTCTCAATTAAACCGAGGACCAGAACAGCGAGTAGATAAGAGGCCTTTGCTATCTGACCTTCGTGAATCAGGCTCTTTGGAACAAGATGCTGACATGGTTATGTTGATTCACCGAGAAGATATCTATGACAAGAGTCCTACAAAACAAGGTGAAGCAGACTTGATTGTGGCTAAGCACCGAAATGGTCCTACAGCCAATATCCAGGCAGTATTCCAGGGCCATTACTCACGCTTTGCTGATATGGCTAAGGAAGCACCTGCAGAGACTAGATCTATTGAAGCAGATTAAGCCTTTAGCTCAGCCAATGTGCTCAATATCGACTTAATAACCTTCTGCTGACTCTTCAATGAAAGTCCTGGGAAAAGCGGAATGGTTAAGGCTTGGTAGTAGTAATTTAGAGCGTTAGGAGTTTCGAGGCTGTTGTAACCCAACTTTTGATAGTGGGGCTGCGAGTTGATTGGAATATAGTGCACTTGAGTGCCAATGCCAACTGAGCGAAGTTTCATCATTAAGTCATGCCTTCCTGATTTCAAAAGGTCAAACCTAATTCTCACAGGGTAAATATGATTGCCGCTAATTTCCTTGCTTTCAAGCTGTGCTGGCGTAATCACTGGATGATTTTGAAAAGCTGCATCATAGATTTTAACTAGCTTTCTGCGTTTCTCCATAAATGTGTCAATTTTCCTCATCTGGGAGATACCAAGCGCAGCTTGAATTTCAGTTAGTCTGTAGTGATAGCCAAGCTCTTGCATCTCGTAATACCAGATGTTTTGTACCCCATTGGTATAGGCAAGAAACTTATTTTGTAATTCATCATCCGTCTTATTTATTCCATGGCTTCTTAGCCGCAGTAGTTTTTTGTAGAGATTGGCATCGTTAGTTGTGATCACACCTCCTTCACCGGTGGTCACACTCTTAACTGCATGAAACGAAAATACGGTCATATCAGAAAATTTGCAGCTACCTATTTTTTCTCCTGATG
>Ga0315909_10010240_pt1 | contig 10030 bp, 16 predicted proteins | sample LakEriMetagenome_11_FD_203527 | JGI IMG/M metagenome (GOLD analysis project Ga0315909, IMG submission 203527) | Freshwater fungal communities from buoy surface, Lake Erie, Ohio, United States - Buoy 2 MA125 | ecosystem: Environmental > Aquatic > Freshwater > Lake | place: USA: Lake Erie, Ohio...
TTGATCCTGCTAACGGTTCAATTCAAGTAGTAACTCTAGGTGCTAACCGTACACCAGCAGCAACTAACTTTGAAGCAGGTCAGGTAGTGTTGCTTGGTATTGATGATGGCACTGCTTACACAATTACTTGGACTACTGTTAATCCTACCTGGGTTAAGGTTGGTGGTACTGCTTCTGCACCAACATTGGCTACTACAGGATACACTTGGATACTGTTATGGAAGGTAGGCAGCACTGTTTATGCAACTGAAGTTGGTAAGCCATAATGAGTAATGTATTAAAGATGTTAGCAAGAGGAGGGGAAAGTGCTACCGTATCCAACGCCTGGGACTTAGCCTTTGCTACCTTTGAAGGAATAGCGCCGAGTGTTTCTATTGCTGGATATGAAACCAGCCCTACAGACGTAAAGTTTAGTTCTGACGGCACGAAGATGTACGTCCTTGGTGATACAAGAGACGCAGTTTTGCAATACAACTTATCTACGCCGTATGAACCAAGTACGGCGGTGTTTCCTCGTAAGAGTGTGGCTGCGGAAGAAACAGCCCCGACTGGAATAGAGTTCAAACCTGATGGCACGAAGATGTACATCATTGGAACCCAAGGCGATGATGTTAATGAATATGACTTGTCAACGGCATGGGATGTAACTACAGCATCTTATGTTCAAAACTTTTCCGTATCTGCACAAACTGGAACAAGTCCAGCAAAAGTCAGATTTAAAGACGATGGAACAAAAATGTATGTTCTATCTAATACCAATGACACGGTCTATCAATATTCTTTATCGACCGCATGGAATATCAGCACCGCGTCTTATGACTCTGTAAGCCTAAGCGTTACCAGCCAAGAAGCAACGCCTAGAGGATTATTTTTTGGTGACTCAGGAACTAAGATGTATATCGTTGGAGATACAAACGATACGGTATATCAATATACGCTTACAGGCGCATGGGACTTAAGCACAGCAAGTTATGCAAGCCTATCTAAAAGCGTTGCAACAGAAGAAACAGTTCCTTATGATGTTTTTTTTAAGTCTGACGGAACAATAATGTATGTTATGGGGCAATCTGGCGATGATGTAAACCAATATGCTCTTTCATCTGCTTGGAATGTTTCTACCGCCTCATACACAAAAGTTGCGGTACCTAGTTTTGGTACTTGGTATTCAGACCTTTTACCAAATGGTTTGTATATTAAACCAGATGGAACACAACTTTATATTATAGGAGATACAACAGACTCCGTATGGCAGCAATCTATGTCATCTGCTTGGGATGTTGCGACACTTATCCCTGGGTTGTATGTAAACGCACAAGAGGCTTCGCCTGATGGATTAGCGTTTAAGAGTGACGGTACAAAGATGTATGTTGTTGGACAAGGCAACAAAACTGTTTATCAATACTCTTTAGCGACTGCTTGGGATGTACTAACAGCGACTTATGACTCTGTAAGTTTTAGCGTAAACGCACAAGAAACAAATCCTAGAGGTCTTGCCTTTAAGACTGATGGCACGAAGATGTACATCATTGGAACCCAAGGCGATGATGTAAACGAATATGCTTTGTCAGGAGCCTGGGATATATCTACCGCATCTTTTACAACTAACTTTTCTGTCTCGGCACAGACAGGAGCTTTACCAGTAAAAGTGCAGTTCAAAGATGACGGTACTAAGATGTATGTCTTGTCTGATACTAATGACGCGGTTTATCAATACAGCCTATCTTCGGCGTGGGATATAAGTACTGCCAGTTACGACTCTGTGTCTTATGCGTTTACAGCAATTACAGGAGAAACCAGTTGTTTTGGCCTTGCCTTTGCTGACTCAGGTACTAAGATGTATATGATCGGCATAACCACAGACCGTGTATGGGGCTTTGCACTAGGTACTGCATGGAACCTTGCGACTACTAATGCTTACTATAGAAGTGTAGCGGCAGAAGAAGCAAACCCACAGTCTGTTACTTTCAAGCCAGACGGGACGGAGATGTACGTTCTCGGAACAACTGGCGATGATGTCAATCAATATTCCGTTTCTACTGCGTGGCAAGTAGATAAAGCATCTTATGTGCGTGTGTTTGGTGTTGCTACTCAGACTGGTACTTTACCAGTAAAAGTTCAATTCAAAGATGATGGTACGAAGATGTATGTGCTATCAAATACGAATGATGCGATCTATCAATATAGTCTTTCAACTGCTTGGAACATATCTACTGCTACTTACGATTCTGTTAGTTTTAGTGTTACATCTCAAGAGGCAACACCACAAGGAATGTTTTTTGGTGACGGTGGAACAAAATTATATGTAATAGGAACCACAAACGATACGGTGTACCAATATACTTTATCTTCTGCGTGGGACTTATCTACTGCATCCTATGCAAGCAAGTCTTTTAGCGTTGGTTCACAAGAAATAAATCCGCAAGCGGTTTTCATAGGCAACAGCGGATCAACAATGTATATTGTTGGAATAACTAACGATACGGTTTACCAATACACTCTAGCAACACCGTGGGATGTTTCTACTGCTTCGTATGCAAGCAAAAGTTTTTCGGTTGCGGTTTATGAAACTAACCCAGGTGCGGTATGGTTCAAAGACGATGGCTTGAGTTTTTATGTTGTTGGAACGACAAACGACGTCGTATGGCAGTTCACAATTTCCTAAAAAGGAAAGATCATGCTTTATGTAAAAGTATCTAATGGTTCTGTGCAGTTCCCTTACACCATAGGGCAACTCCGCAAAGACAACCCAAACACGAGTTTCCCTGCCTACATCACCGAGGCTACGCTTGCGAACTACAGCGTATTCCCTGTTGCCGAGGTTGCGGCTCCCGTAGTCAATCCTCTTACACAAAGGCATGAGCAGACCACACCAACACAGGTAGATGGCAAGTGGACTCAGGTCTGGCAAGTGATAGACCTGCCAGAAGATCAGGCTGCGGCGAATGTTCGTGCGGAGCGTGACCGTAGGCTTGCAGATACTGATTGGACTCAGGTTTTGGATGCGCCTGTAGATAGGACTGCCTGGGCTACCTATCGCCAACAACTTCGTAATGTCCCTCAACAGGAAAGTTTTCCTTTTAATGTTGTATGGCCTACACAATCTTAAATATTTCTTGACAAATTAAATAGGATCGAGTACAATGGCAATTGGACATGAAACTACTAAAGCTGCTGGCGATGCTGTATCAATAGTAACTGTAGTAGGTACATTAGCAGAAGTATTACCAGCAATTGCTGCGCTACTTACTATTGTATGGACTTGTTTTAGAATCTACGAATTAGACACTGTGCAACGCTGGTTAGGAAAGAACAATGTCAAGAAAGATTAGTAAAGGCAAGACTAAAACCACTGCTGCTAAGGAAACTATCTACACAGTTCCTACGCACCAGACAGCATTATGGACATTATTGTATGTTGCCAACATCGGTGCTAACAACAAAACAGCAACAGTATATTGGTATGATAAATCTACCAACGAAGAATACGGCATAATTAATACTTCATTCAATGCTGGTACAGGGTTAGAGTGGGGTGGTGATGGTAAGTATGTTGTACTAGAAGAAGGTGATGAAATTAGAGTACAACAACAAGACAGCTCTACTACCTTTAGTTTTATTATATCAGTAGAGTTAGATCCTAAGTTAGCAGTTCAGTTTAATACTTAAGGAGTTACTATGTTTAAACCTTGTCCTGGTTGTCCTAGTCCAGCAAAGTGTAAGAAAGCTGGTAAGTGTATGAAGAAGAGTGGTTATATGAAAGAGAAGAAGGTCAAGCGTGGCTACTAAACCAGGACTATACGCTAACATTCAGGCCAAGCGTAAGCGCATTGCTGAGGGTTCTGGTGAGCGTATGCGTAAAGTAGGTAGCAAAGGCGCACCATCGGCACAGGACTTTAAAGATGCTGCTAAGACAGCAAAGAAAAGGAAGAAGTAATGCCACTAAAGCAAGGATACTCTAAGAAGACTATCTCTGAGAACATCCGTAAGGAAATGAAGTCAGGGAAGCCTCAGAAGCAAGCAATTGCCATTGCCTTATCAACAGCAAGAAAGGCTAAGAAGAAAAAATGATTAAGAACAAAACTTATGCAAAGTTAGATAAGCAAGAAGAAGCCATCGAAGATAAAAAGAAAAAGATTAAAGAAGCAGAGATGGAAAAGAAGATTAGAGCGATTGTTCGTAGCGAGATGAGCAGGAAAGTTAAAAAATGAAATTCTTTATCGCTGTGGTTGTTTTCTGTGTTGATGGTCAATGTGCCTTCTGGAAGTCTGATGAAAACTTCTACAGTGAACGAGAGTGTCAAGCCGTTGCTATGAAGGCTATACACAACATTGAATCAGAAGTAGATGTAGACATGATTGAAGGTGTTTGTCTTCCTATCAGTAAAAAGGATCAAACATAATGGTTAAGAAGGTATATCAGAACAAAGAAGGTGGTTTAAACCAAAAAGGTCGAGATTACTTCAAGCGTACTGAAGGTGCTAATCTTAAACCACCAGTATCAGCCAAGGAAGCAGCAAAGTCACCCACTGCTGCTAAACGAAGGAAATCATTCTGTGCAAGGATGTCAGGTGTGTCTGGTCCTATGAAGGATGAAAAAGGTAGACCAACAAGGAAGGCACTGGCACTAAAGAAATGGGATTGTAACTAGTGGACAGTAAGTATGTTGAAAGAAGTATATTTGGAAAACTTGCTGAGTTGGAGTTTGAAAAAGAGTGTTTAAAAAGAAACTTGTTAATCGCTGCTCCGGTGCTAGATAACCAACCAGGATGGGATTACATAGTTGATTTTGGAAGTGGTTTAGTTAAAGTACAGGTTAAAAAAATAGGAAGAAACACCACAAATAACGGAAGAGAATATAAAACTATCCAGTTAAATGGTAGGTCTTCTTATAAAAAGAAAGACGGTTCTTGGAACCATAGATCTTGGAAATATGATGAATTTTCTTATGATTTCTTGGTAGGTGTTGATTTAGAACTAAATGATATGTACTTATTTCCGTATGATGTGTTAAAATCTTTAACCAGGACACAAACACCTGTTGACGGACAAAGCTATAAACCAGGTTTGGACTGGAATATTTATAAATGGAAATGATTAATGGCTAACCAAACTTATCTCCAAACAGTTAATAATGTATTAATTAGACTTCGTGAAAACGAAGTTAGTGCTGTTACTGACACTTCCTACTCTAAGTTGATTGGTAGGTTTGTCAACGATGCAAAGCGTCAAGTAGAGGATGCTTATAACTGGAACGCTCTAACAGAGACATTAACAGTTACTACTACTAATTTGTTATTTAACTATGTTCTAACTGGTGTTGGTCAGAGATTCCGTGTTATTGATGTTATTAACCAAGAGAAAAATTGGTTCCTTAAAAACGAAACTACTAACCGTATGAATGAATTGTTTCTTAATGATACTGTTCAATACGGTCCACCAGAGTTATATAACTTTAACGGTGTTGATGATGGTGATACACAGGTAGATTTGTATCCTGTACCTGATGGTGTTTATAACATCTATTTTAACGTCATTAAACCCACAGCACCTTTGGTTAATAGTTCAGATGTTATTAAAGTTCCAGCAGAGCCTGTGGAGTTTTTGGCCTATTCCAAGGCATTGTTAGAGCGTGGTGAGGACTCTGGTATCAACAGCACTGAAGCATATCAGTTGTATCTTCAGTCACTAGCAGACCATATCTCTGCTGAGGCTAACCGTTATCCTGATGAAATCACTTGGGTTGATTACTAATGAGACCGTTACAGACAGGTAGTATAGCTGCTCCAGGGTTTCTTGGGTTAAACACTCAAGACAGCAGTGTTCAACTATCTTCAGGGTTTGCTTTAAAAGCGCAGAACTGCATCATAGACAAATATGGTCGTATTGGTGCTAGGCGTGGTTGGGTTCCTGTAAACACTACAGTCAATACTGATCTTGGTAGTGCTAACCCATTACAATTCTTGTTTGAAGTGTTGATTCCTGGTAGTAATGTGTTAATTAGTGGTGGTAACAATAAGTTGTTTACCGGTACTACCACAATGACTACTGCTGTTGTTAGAAACTCTACTAACAGCGGTAACTTAACTTACACTATCACAGGTAACCACTGGCAAGCAGCAGCATTGCCGTTTGGTGATGGTTCAGCGGCACTGCCACACGCATATTTAGTACAATCAGGACATGAAGTATTGGTGTTTCACAACCTAAGTAGCTCTGGTCATAACCATGATGGATCTTATGGTTTTCAGCGCTTAGGCGATGTTGGAACAGTACCATCTGGTTACGCTACAAACACCTTTAAGCCTAACTGTGCATTAGCAGCCTATGGTCGTATATGGATGGCTGATATTGTTGGTGATAGGCAAACAGTCTATTTTAGTAGGTTGTTAGATGGTTCTGATTTCCAAGGTGGTGATAGTGGTTCGTTGTCCCTTAATGCGGTGTTTCCGAGCAACGATAAGATAGTAGGCCTTGCTGCGCATAACGGCTTTCTTATTATTTTTGGTAGAAACAACATTGCTGTTTACGGTAGCCCAATTGATGTTACTCAATTAACTCTTATAGACTTTATTCCTAATGTTGGTTGTATCGCTAGAGATAGTATTGTTTCTACAGGAACAGATGTTATCTTCTTGTCTGACTCTGGTGTTCGTAGCCTTCAAAGGGTTGTCATTGAGAAGTCATTACCCTTCAGGGATCTATCTAAGAATGTTCGTGATGAGTTGATACTTAATGTTGCATCAGAAACACCAGCAAACATTAAAGCAGTTTATTATGATAGAGATGCTTTCTATTTGTTAGCGTTACCTACTACTGGTATTGTATATTGTTTTGATACTAGGTCATCGTTAGAAGATGGCGCTGCTAGGGTTACTACTTGGACTAAAATTGATCCTAGGGCTTTCTTTGTTAATGAAGCAAAAGAACTGTTAATAGGTAAACCAGGACGTATTGGAAGGTACTCTGGTTTCTATGACAACAATGCTGTATATCGATTAGAGTATTTTACAAACTACTTTGATATGGGTAGTCCTACTACCTTAAAGATACTAAAGAAGATAGGCTTTGTTGTTATTGGTGGTGGTGGGGCCAGTGTTGCTGTCAAGTATGGTTTTAACTACGAAGATAACTACCTATCACAAACCAAGGTACTAGCAGGTGGCTCTGCTTTTGAATACGGAACTGCTGAGTATGGACTAGCAGAGTACTTTGGTGGTATAATTATAGAAAGATTTGTTGTTAATGTTACTGGTGCTGGATCAGTGATTCAAATGGGATTAGAGACTGATGTCAATGGTAATCCCTTCTCTATTCAGAAAATAGACATCGCTGTTAAAACAGGTAAGACAGTTATTTAAGGAGATATAAATTGGCATCCTATGTAAAATCTACTAACTTTGCTGTTAAGGACTCTCTTACAACAGGAGATCCAGCAAAGGTTGTAAAAGGTACAGAAATTGATGTAGAGTTTAACAACATTGCTTCTGCTGTTAATTCTAAATCTGATGCTATTAGCCCTGTCTTTACAGGTACACTTACAGCAGATAGTATTCTTTTTGGTACACAGACCAACAAAGCTACTCTTACTTATAGCACCAACACTGCAAGGACATTGACTGTACCTGCTGTGTCTGGTAATAGAACCTTTGCTTTTATTGACGAAGCACAAACATTCACCACTAATCAGACTATCGGTGCAAACCTTATCTTTAGTGGTAATGCTCGACGGATTCAAGGTGTTTTTAGTACGTATAGCAACAATTCAACAATTTTTCAAAACAGCACGACTAACGCCACCACAGCTCTCAATGTTATGCCTAACGGTACAGGTGGGGCATCAGCGATTCATTTAAGCTCGACAAGCGATCTGACGGATTCTACTCAAGCAGCGTTGTTTGTTGATGCAGATTCTGTTGCATTGTTTTCTTTAGCAAATGGTACAAAGTCTCTTAAACAATTACGTCTTGTAAACGGCGGTATTGCTAGGCTTAATATAAATCCTGATGGTGCGGTTGCCGTTGGTGGCGAGCCTGTAGCTGGGTATAGATTAAGTGTTGATGGGCCATTAATTACTAACAATGCTGTGCTTTTTACCGCTGTATATGGCGTAACCGTAGGCGGTTCATTTAGAACAGTCTACATAGATTCTAATGGTCAACTTGGTGGGTTAAGCTCCACCAGAGAATCCAAAGCGAACATCGCCGCAGTGGAAGACACAAGCTGGTTGTTAAGTTTAGATCCTGTGTCATACAAACGCCGTAAGAAAAATAATGCTGGTGAGTACACTGCAGAAACTTACGACAATACAGAGTATGGACTTATCGCTGATGACGTTGTTAAAGTACGTCCTGAAATTTGTGTGACAGTAGATGGAAAGCTAGCTGGTATTAATTATGAACAGCTTATTTCACCCATGCTCAAAGAAATTCAAAAGTTACGAGCTGAAGTAGAAGCACTTAAGGCGAAAGGATAAGTCATGCAGTGGAGCGTATTTAATCTAGTAAGAACTTTACCTGATAATGTAGTAGAAATAGTTTGCTGCAGTGTATCCTTAACAGAAGAGCAATATACTGCTTCTGATAAACTGTATCAACGTGTTCCGTATAAGTCACCAACAGAGCCTGGATTTATTCCTTTTGATCAACTGACAGAAGCACAAGTTATTCAGTGGGTTCAAGAGCAACTTGGTCCTTTTCAAATTTCTCAAATTGAAAAAGGCTTACAACAGACTATCAATCAACAAAAAGTACAAACTATTGAAGGTCTTCCTTGGTAAATGAACGAATCTTTAACTATACACTTTAATAATTTGAAGTTGCCTCTTGTTGCTCAAGAATGGTTGTTAGACTTTTGGGATGTTATTCAAGGTTTAGACGATTGGCGTGATAACGATCCTGTAGATAATAAAGAAAAAGAAAAAGTAATCTATCAGATCATGGTTAATATGCCTTCTAACCCTTTCTTTCAGAAGTATGCTTCTCATCTTCTACCAATAATGAGTAGCTTAGTCCTTAAATGGATTGCTGCTAACAAGTTAGAAGATAACAAAGAAGAATTAAACAAGGCTTATATGTGGAGAGCCGCTTACTACGACTTGGTGTTAGAAGTCGTTCGTTTAGTACATGGATATAAGGAAGCCGCTATTGTGTCAGATTATGTGGCTAAAATGTACGGTGAATCTTTTGAAGATTATGTTAAGGAGTTTATAAATGCCTGATCCAGTAACTGGAGTGGTTGTAGGCGGTTCATTGCTTGCAAGCAGACAAGCCGGTAAATCTGCTGAAGCTGCTGCCGATACATCTGCTAATGCTCAGTTAGCAGCAGCACAAATCGCTGCCGAAGAAGCACGCTTTAGACCAGTAGGTATAACAACCCGATTCGGTCAAAGTCAGTTTGGCTTTGATGACGAGGGTAGGCTTACCAGTGCTGGTTACACAGTCTCGCCTGAGTTACAAGCATTACAGTCAAGGCTACTCGGTGTTGCTCCAGGATCACTAGAGTCTGCTCTTGGTGCTGGTGCTGAGTTAGGCGCTATCAGGGGCGCTGTGCCAGGGTTATTTGGTCTTGCTGGTCAACTATTACCTACTGATGTATCAAGGCAAGCATCCCCAGAGGAACTTGCTTACGCACAGCGACTAGGGATGTTAGGCCAGCAGGTAACACCGACATCATATGATCCTACTGCCGCTGCTCAGAGTTACTTTGCTGAACAGCAAGCAATGTTAGATCCTGTCCGTCAGCGTGAAGAACAGCGTCTAGCATCCTCGGTGTTTGGTCGTGGTAGGGCTGGTCTTAGTGTTGGTGATATGGGGCAACCAGAGTTGTTCACACTGGCACAGGCTCGTGGTCAACAAGATATGGCCTTGGCTGCACAGGCTCGTGAGAGAGCAAGGCAAGAGTTGCAACAGGATATTGGCCTTGGTACTCAGTTGGGTGCTGCTGGTATCACTGCTCGTCAACAAGCAGAGAATCTTGCTAGGGCTAGGTTTGCTGAAGATTTACAAGCAGGTACAGGGTTGTTTGGTACAGGC
>Ga0315909_10010241_pt1 | contig 10030 bp, 6 predicted proteins | sample LakEriMetagenome_11_FD_203527 | JGI IMG/M metagenome (GOLD analysis project Ga0315909, IMG submission 203527) | Freshwater fungal communities from buoy surface, Lake Erie, Ohio, United States - Buoy 2 MA125 | ecosystem: Environmental > Aquatic > Freshwater > Lake | place: USA: Lake Erie, Ohio...
GGTCCACGCTGCCGGCGAGTGTCGCCGTGGCGGTGGTGGCCGTGGCGTAGGTGGTGACCTCGATCAGGCCGCTTGTGTCACTGATGTATTGAAAATTGCCGGCGACCTCGTTCAGGAGATCAGGGTACTGCTCGATGTCGGCGAGGTTCGCCGGCAGCGCGATCGCCTCCGGGCTCACCCGCCAGATCGCCTGGCCGCGGGCGTTGGAGTAGACGATCCGCTCGGTGCCGTCGGGGCGGGTCTCGGTGGACTTCGTGCGCCAGTCGAGGTTGCTGCCGAGGACCCCGGCGTTTTTTGGAGATTCGCTCCTGCCGACTCGGCGGTAGAATGCCGTGATGATCAAAACTGTCGAAGCTGTCGTTGACGAGCAAGGCACGGTCAGGCTGGCCGAGCATGTCGAGTTGCCATGCGCACGTCGGGCCTTGGTGACAATCCTCGATGAGGAGCCGGCGCCGCTGACGCCCGAGCCTGCATTACTGAGCGAGCGGGCGCTTGCCGAGGACTGGAACCGCCCCGAGGAGGATGCGGCGTGGGCACACCTGCAAAAGGATCGGTAGTGTTGGTGCCGTTTCCCTTTTCGGATCTTTCGCAGGCAAAGCTGCGGCCGGCAGTCGTGATGGCGGACGCCGGCAGACATGACTGGATTCTCTGCCAGGTGACGAGCAGACCATACGGCGACGATCGCGCTATCGCAATCACCGACCAAGATTTCGAGATGGGCGGTCTTCGAGTGGCGAGTGTCGCACGGCCCGGAAAACTTTTCACGGCCCATGCAACACTTCTGACTGCCGAAGTCGGGCGACTGCGTGCGAACGCATTCGAACGGATTCGTCAGGGCGTCGTTTCGATGTTTGCGTGATTCTTTGAGCGGTTCGCTCTGGCTCTTGGGCGGCATCTATCCGGTGGCCAGGCCGCCCAGGGCGTTGTCTACGTGGTGGACGCCGTGCTTTGCGGCGATGGCCTTGAGCCGCTCGGTGGTGGTCGCACAGTAGCTGCCGAGCCAGCGGGTCTTGCCGAGAAGCTTTTGGAGGTGTGACCGCCAGTACTCGGGGCTCGTGCCGAGCCGCGTCATGATGCTTGCCACTTCCTGTGTGATCCGCGCCTTGCCCGTGCGGCAGAGCCTGGCCGTCCAGTCCACCAGCTCGAGGTAGCTCGACAGCGAAAACCCGGGCAGCATGCCTTCGCGGGCTGCGCCGGCGGGCATGCGATCCTGGAGCGGGCAGAGCCAGTGGGATTGTTCGAGGTCGGCTTCGATACGGGCGGCGGGAATCGACTTTGCTGCGGCCGCGGCCTGGAGTGTTTCGAGGTCGCCGCTCTTGCGGACGTGATCGACCCGCTGCTTGATCGAGGTGTGCGGCGCGTCTTCGGGGGTCTTCGCGATGCCGGCGGCGAAGGGGTTCAGGTCGATGTAGGCGCAGGTCGCGAGCAGGGCTTGTTCATCAAGGATCGCGATCGACTTGTAGCGGGCTTCCCAGAACGTGCCCTTGCAGTCGTCTTCCTTGTTGGCGAGTCGTGCCAGTGGCTCCTTGAGGGCCTTCATGAACCAGCCGAGATCCTGGAGTCGCGCCCGGTAGCGGGCCACACGGGCGGTGTCTCGGCACTGGTGGTCGATCCAGGCCTGAACGGTCGCCGGGTTATCGACGTCAAGGCAGGAGGGGCGGTAGACGGCGATCCAGCGGCGGACGACGTCTTCATCGCTCCAGCCGTCGGCGATGCCTGGGTCGAGGCGGCAGAGGACGTGAAGGTGGTTGTCGAGGATTGCGAAGCCGCAGACGGAGATGGCGAAGTGCTTGGCGAGGAGTTCGAGCCGGGCTTCGATCCAGGCCTTACGGTGCGTCACGCCCTCGCCGCAGAGGAAGGTGTCCTTGCAGCAAGCGTGTAATTTCTTCTCCGGACAGCAAGGCGGGCGGCCTGGGGTGTTCAGGCAAAGGCCTGTTTGCGGTGCCTGAGGAGCCGTGTCGCGACCACGTGACAGCCGCGCGGTCGGGCTCACGCTGCCATGCTCTTCACGGCGCTCGATGCCGATCGTGTGCATCGGAGAACCACGTATGGCTCTTCGCGCACGCGAGTTGATGCGTGCGCGGGCATGCGGCATCGAGCCTGAGCATGATCACGTGCGCGTGCGTGATGCGTAGCCGGCCGCTTGATCAGCCGTTCGCTGCCGACACCGCGAGGGTGTCGCGATAGTTCCACGGCATCCAGTCCGCCGGCCGGGCCTCCGCGGCGTCCGCATGCCGTTGCAGTGCGGTCAGATACTCGAACGGGTTTACGCCGCACAGCTCGCAGGTGTGGATCAGCGACATGTGAATGTCGCCCACCTCCGCGCCCCGGTGCGACCGGTAGAAGAGCGCGTTCTTCCGGTGCAGGATCGCCTTCTTGAGCGCCCGTTCGCAGATGTTGTTGTCCAGCGGTGCGCCCGGGTTGCGCAGGAACAGCGTGAGGCGGTGCCAGTAGCGCCGCAGGTACTCGATCGCCTGCCCGAGACCCGAGTTCGGTTCGACCCGCCGCTCCGCAACGCTCTCGTCCAGCCAGGCCCGCAGGGACTCCATCACCGGACCGCTCACGACTTGATGATGATGCAGCCGCTGGTGGGGCGTGAGGTGGTTTTCGCGGGCATGCGCATCGGCCGCGTATACGACGGCCAGCGCATCGAGCACCCGCGTGCATTCCTCCAGGAACGTGTCCTTGACCTCGATGAACTTCCGCCGGGCGTGGACCAGGCAGTTGGCCACGATCGTCTGGAACTCAGCCGGGTAATTCCGGGACAGCGCATCGCACATCTGCATGGGCGGGGGAAGCTCTGCCGCGCGTTGCCGCAGCACCTCGTTCAGGTTCTCGCCCGCGTGCCGCCCGCCGGTGAAGTACAGGGCGATGCGGTGGGATCCTGACTCGGCGAGGATGTTCGTCGTGAACATCCCGGTTCGCTGCGGATCCCCGCGCGGCGCTGCCGGTGATTCGTCCGCCGCAGGATCGAGATCCCGCAGCGCCTTCTCCCGCCGTTGCCCCATGCTCTCCAGGATCCGCGCCGTCGTGTCGTCGTTGTGCAGCAGGTCGCCTTGCGCCGCGGCGCGGATCAGTTCGCCATACACCGGGCGATACGCCCCGGCGGCCTCCGCGACCAGCATCCATTGAGTGCTCGCCGCGAGCGGCACTCCGGCGTACTCCTGAAGCCGTTCAGCCCGATAGAACGGCACGCCGGCCCCGTACTTGAACACGCCGATCGAGCTGGCGACCGTCGGGTCGTACTTCGGCGCGTCAGCCACTTCCGCCGGCGGTTCGGCCGTCTTCAACTGCCCGCACCCCTGGCAGCGCAGCTTCTGCAGTTCGTAGACGGTCGCCTGCACAGGGGCGTTTCCGACGAAGCGAATCAGCCTGCCCGGGCGATTGAGTTCGTAGAGCGTGCCCGTCTGGCAGTGCGGGCACGCGTCGCCGGGGAGCAAGCCGGCGACCTGCAATGGCACACGGGCGGCGGCCGTGTAGTCCTCCACGGGACGGCGGCCATGGCCGCGGCTCTTTGCACGCTCCTTGCCGGGCGTTGCAGCTGGCGCGGCTGACTCAGGCGGGTTGGCGGCCGGCGGAGTCGGCTCTGTGCCGGGAGCCGTGGATTCGGGCGGCTTGTCAGCGCCGAGCACGTTGGCCCGGCTCTCTGTGCGGCTGCCGAAGATGATGGTCCGCAGGCGACTGAGCGTCTGGTTCTTCTGTTCGATGAGCTCCGTCACGTACGCGTAGGAATCGAAGACCGCGCGCATGAGGTCTACGTCCTCCGCGGCGACTCCCGCCTTCGCGGCGCGGTCCAACAGCGCCTCCCGTTCGTCGAATTGCATGCCGATGACTTCCTTCCGTGGTGGGCGGATCATACGGCGCCAGTCTTCGGCACGGGAAGGTGATGCGCACGACGCCACCGTGGCGTCGGGCCGTCTCGGTAGCAGGAACACCGGCCGCGACACCAGAGCAACATCGGGCTCACGGCCGGCTGCACGGCAGCGCGGGCGATCCGACCTCAGGGCGCGGCAGTGGCGATCGGTCGCCAATCCGGGGCCGCCTTCACGCCGCTCGGATCGCCGGCAGCCAAGAGCGCGTGAAGCTCGTGCGTGGCCAGTGTCGTCGCCGGCGCGCCGGTCGGCCACCAGGCGAAACGACCGCTCGAGAGCCGCTTCTGGCAGAGCCAAAAGCCCTGGCCATCGTAGGCCAGCACCTTGACGGCCGTCGCCCGCCGATTGCGGAACACGAACAGCGTCCCGCGAAAAGGATCCTCGTCCAGTGCCCCGCGGCAGATGCGGACCAGGCCGTCGATGCCGTTGCGGAAGTCAATCGGCTCGACGCACACCACCAGCCGCATGTGCGGCGTGAGTTGCAGCATCACCGCGGCTCCCGAAACACGCGGACGAGCGCAGCGAGATCGGCAGCCAACACGCCGGCCGAATGAATCCGCATGGCGGTGCCGTCGGCGTGCTCGACCTCCACGACACACGTCACGCTTCCGCCTTGTGGGGGCGGAACCTCGACGAGGGTGACCGCCGGCACCCCGCCGGCCTCAATCGGCCGGCGGGGCACGACGCGGTCACGCAGCGCGTAATACCCGACACCAAGTGCACTCGCTATCCGGCTCACACCATGCCGTTCCGCCAGGTCGGCAGCCAGCGCCCAGAGCGCCGCCGGGATCCGCTCGCCCCGCCGTCGCCGCGCCCGCCACGTCGCGAAACGCGCCGCCCCACGCTCCACGTCCGCCGGTCGACCACCGCCGCACTGCCGCCTTCGCCGCACCATCGCCCAGGCCTCCCAGATTCACAAGAATCCGCGAGACCACGCTATCAGCGATGCCAAAACGATTCACACACGCTTGCTGCAAGGACACAGAGGAAGGCCCGCCGGGCGCAGCGGGAAATGCAGTGGTAGTAGCGAGTGACCGCGACGTCCACCAGTTGCCGCCTGGGCATCGTCATCGCGGGGGCTCCTGCAGGATTCGGGGGTACTGAACGCCCGTATCCGACTGCTCCCGCGGCCGGTCGTCAAGGATTATGGCTGTCCTTTTCCGCTTTTGCCGCAGAGAAAGGCGCGGCGGACGCAGCGGGAAATGCAGTGGTAGTAGCGCGTGACCGCGACGTCCACCAGCTGCCGCCTGGGCATCGTCATCGCGGGGGCTCCTGCAGGACTTGGGGGTACTGAACGCCCGTATCCTACGGCTCCCGCCGCCGGTCGTCAAGGATTATGCCTGTCCTTTTTGGTCCTCACCAAGCGGGCCAGGCGCCGAGGCGCGCGGAAGTAGCCCCAAGTCGGATCCGTTACGGAGTCACGCCGGCGGCGGGGGATGGTTGTGCTGTGCGCACACCTTTTCCGGCCTTCCAGAAACTGGTTCCATCAGTGGGGGCAGGTCACCGACTCCTGGTCGTCAAGGATTATGCCTGTCCTTTTTCCCTTTTCCCCTGCTTTTTCCCCTGTTCCCCCTGTGCCTGTGCTCGCTCGAGCAGGTCAGTCACTAAATTCGCCACGGTCCATCTTTCATCCCTGATTCGTTGAAGATCTTCTTTTCGGTACTTCACTGCATAACGCGTCTCAATTTCTTGGAAGACAAATACGTCGTCGATGCCGTAGCAGCTATCCATGAGCAGCGACAACGAATCGTCTGGCAGGAAATTGCAGTTAGGTAGGCCTAATTCCCATTGAAGAAGTTTCAGCACGGCAATGACTTGTGGTAGTAACCCATATTCCCGCCATGCTTCTGTTGCAAAGTGCGGCCTCTGCAGTAGCTGGCTCTCGACGGAGCGGCGCCCTGGCCGGCGAGCTAAGATCGCTAGATTAGGGAAGAACCTGCTAATCCAGTTGTTAAGGACATGCACGAACCGAGTGCGCTCGCGGGCCTCAATTAACTCATTCCAAAAAAGTGGTCTTTTCATAAGCCCTTATCGCGAGCAGCTATAGCCGCAATAGATTGAGAAGCCGGCCTCAACAATGCCCACTCCGGCAGCACCCGAAGCGATTCCCGTTCCTATTGGAGCTCGGCTCACGGCCTGGGCGCTGCTGCGCAAGAGCCGCTGAGCGATTCCGCTGTAGCCGCTCTGTCGAAGAAGGAGTGCGAGTCGGCTTTGAAGCGTCGTAAGTCTTGTTGCACCGGCGAGGGGCTTGGAGATGCCGGTCGCATATTCCACATGAGTGAAGCTAAGCGTTGTCACTGCTCCTGCTGCACCGGCCGCATAAGCGCTCGCACACTGGTGGATCGTGACTACACAATCCCACCAGCAGTTAACCGCACCGGCGGCTGCGTCCATTGCCGCTGCCCACACCCTTGGCTTTACGCACCATGACCCCGTATACGTCCACACGTATGGACCACAACAGTCGCCGCCTCCGTTGACCCAGTAGTAAAGGCCCATGGGGTCACTTCGGCTCAAAGGTTGATTCGCGACGAACCTATACCAGTTGTTGTCGCCCGCACTGAACCCGATCGGGTCCAGCTCGATGAACCGGCCGAGGGTCGCCGAGTAGTCGCGGTGGCGGACGTAGGCGAGGGCGGTCACATCGGTGAACTCGAGGCCCTGGAAGAGGTGGGCCCACGGGACGGCGGGGGTTGAGCCGGCCGGCGGCGTGGCCCATGAGGCTGTGAGCGTCTGCGACTCGCCGTAGGGCGTGTACGCGAAGCGGTTGATGACGGTGCCGGCCGCGACGCCGGGGACACCGGTCGCCGCGATGATCGCGGTCGTGTTCCAGTTGGCGTCTTGCAACGCGTAGACCCGCTGCTCCAGGCCGCCGGTGCCGGTGGTGGTATTGCCGTCGGCATTGCGGTCTCTGGCGACCATCGCGTCGACGTAGACCGGGCTCCAGATGAACCGGGTGTCGGCGGTCGCGGCAACCTGGCTCGGGCTCGTGCGGACCCGCTCTTCGAGGGCTTGCCAGTCCTGCGAGTAGTAGACGTCGCGGATGGCGGCGGTCGCGGCGGCGGGGGACGCGAGCGTGCCCACCTGCTCGACGATGCGGCGGTTCAGGCCGTCGTACTCGTAGCGGGCGACTTCCGTGCCGGCGGCGTTCTTCACCGAGACGAGGCGGCTCCAGGCGTCGTAGGCGAGCGTGCGGCCCTGGGCGTCGGTGGTGAGGTTGCCGGTGGTGCTGTAGGCAAGCGCCGAGCTGCCGACCTGCGTGAGCTCGTTTTGGGCGTTGGCCGTGCGGTTTTCGGCGACGCCGTTGGTGGTCACGGTCGTCCAGTTACCCAGGGCGTCGAACTGCCACTGCTGGCTCGTGGTCGTGCCGCCGGAGCGGTTGAACGATTGGAGCTGGTTCAGGTTGTCGTAGGCGTAGGTCTCGCTGAACGCGGCGGCCAAGGCATTCGTGCGGGTGAGGCGGTTGGAGTTGCGGTCGTAGGTGTGGCCGTAGCGGTCGAGGACCGGGCTTGAGGCCGTCGTGCCCTGCGTCCAGCGCTGATCGACCACGCGGCCGAAGCGGTCGAGCCCGGTGTACTTGTCGCCGGCGTCGGCAGTGGCGCCTGCGAAGTTGACCATGGAGAGGGTGACGTTCACTTCCGAGCGGGACCGCTCGATCACGGTGCCGGCGCCGAGATACCTGAAGGCTTCGAGCGTGACGGCGGTCGCGGAGCCGGCACTCTGGCCGGAGAGGCTCGTCGGGCGACTGACCGCGGCGTCGATGCCGTCATAGGCGTAGTTCACCTGATAGCCGTCGGGGTACGTGACCCGCGTCAGCCGGCTGTGGTTGCCGCCGCTGCCCTGCGAGTAGGCGTATTGGACGCGCGGGGTCGTAGCGGGGTCCACGAGGCCGGTGTGGGATTGCCACTCGGTCGTGAGCTGCCCGAAGCCGTTGTAGCCGCGGGTGACCTGATTGACGGTGGTGCCGCCGACGGGGGCGTCGAAGGAGGTGACGCCCGTGACGCGGCCGAGGACGTCGTAGGCCGATTCGATGCGGCGGACGGTGGGGTCTACTTGTGCGCCGACCGCTGTGATCGCGTCGGCGGTCTGGCGGCCCGTGACGTCATAGGCGTAGGTGTGGGTCGTGCCGGCGCGGTCGGTGAAGCTTGTGCGCTCGCCGAGGGCGTTTGACGTGTAGGTATCCCGCTCGGTGGCCGAGGGGAGGCCGGTGACCGGATCGGGGTAGCGGGTCTCGGCCATGAGATCGTTGGATGCGATCGCGCTGCCCGTGGCCGGCGAGACGCCGTAGACGTAGCCCGTCACCTGGGACGGCGTGCCGGCAGGTTGCACCGCCGTCCGCGAGGCGAGACGACCGGCGACGTCGAATGTGAAGAGCGTGGTGACGTCGGCTTGGGAGCCGGGGGCGCCGCCGGTGAAGTTCGCGATCGTCGCCGTCGTGCGACCGAGGGCGTCGGAGAGCGTCCGCGAGACGATGCCACGGGGATCGGTCACGTCTTGCACGCGGCCGGCCGAGTCGTAGGTGTAGGTCGTGATGAGCACGGTGTCAGAGCCGGCCGGGGCGGTGCCGGGGCGGACATAGTCCACGCCGCCGTTGGTGCCGACGTTGACCGAGGCCGTGAGCCGGTCGGCGGCGTCGTAGTAGCTCGCGGCAAAGGAGACGCGGGCCGGGATGCCGCTGGTGGGCGTGCCGAGGGAGCCGAATGCCGACGTCGAGGCGTCGTCGAACCGCTGGCGGTTTACGATGAGGATCACGTTGCTGGCGGCGTCGTAGGTGTATTCGGTTTGTTCGAGAATCAGCGACGCTGTGAGCGAGGTGGCATTGGCCCAGGTGGCCGCCGGCACGTTGCCGAGCGTGAAGCTTGTGGTGAGCCGGCCGGCGCCGTCGTAGCGGCTTTGCGAGACGGGGGCGTTGGGCGCGTAGACCGCCGCCACGTTGCCGCGGCGGTCGTAGAAGAGGTCCGTCGTGAGCGTGGGCGTGCCGATATCGCCCGTGGCCTGATCGACGAACAGCTCCTGCGTGCGGAACACCCGGTCCTGCGCGTCGTAGAGCGAGACCTGCGAACTGCGGAGCAAGGCTGCCGCCGGCTTGTCGGGCACGCCGTCGGCGTTGGCATCGATCACCCAGATGCCGTCGCCGTCGAACACGCTCCGGCCCGTCACGCGGCCGAGGTTGTCGTAGTCGGTGAACGAGAGCGGACGGTTCACGGACGGGTCTTCCGTGGCGAGGTCGCCTGTGGCGCCAGACTTCGTGGCGACGAGGCGGTCCCGCCAATCATAGGCGTTTTGAACGACACGCGGGGCGGCGATGCCCCCCGGGAAGAATGTGGACTTGGTGAGGTTGCCGTTGCCCACGCCGCCGTTGTCGTATTCGTTGGCGGCCACTTGGACCATGTTGGACGTGGCCGAGGCGTTCCCCGGGGTCCACTTGAAGCCGTTGGTGGTCGAGTCGTCGGTGCCGACATACGTCGCCGTCAGCCGGGCGAGGCCGTCGTAGGTCGAGATCGTGATCGTGCCGGCAGGGTTTTGGACGCGGTCCACCTGGCCCTGGTCGTTGTAGGCGTAGAGGGTGCGGAGGAAGTTGGCTCCCTCGAGGCCGAGGGTGGCGGTGGCGGTGGAGTACGCGAGGCCGTCGAGGTTCGTGTAGCGGTCCACGGCGATCACCTGGCCGGCTGCGTTCGCCAGCGACCGCGTGAGCGATTGCATGGTGGTGATCGGCTCGGTGCCCGTCGGGCGGCCTTGCGCATCGACCGCGGGCGCGGCCGAGTAGGTGAGACTCTCGGTGTAGGTGCCCGAGAGATCGCGGCGCGAGACCGTGATCGGTCCGGTCGGGGCGAGCGTGGCCGTGTTCCAGCCGACGTAGGTGCGGGTGGAGTGGTTGACGTCGTCGTAGACGGTGTAGGTGACGCTCCCGCGTGGGTCGGTCGCCTTGGTGATCCGGCCGAGGCTGTCGACTTCGTGGGTCGTCACGAGGTGGAGCCCGCCGCCGGCGGGCGTGGCCCAGCCCGTTGGGAGGTTCTGGAAGTCGCCGGTGCGGGTCGTGTCGACGTCGACGATGCTCTTCACGACGGCGCCGGTCTGGGCGTCGTACTGCGTGTAGCGGAGGAACCCGTCGCCGTCCCGCGACCAGATCTCGCGGCCGGCCGCGTCGAACACCTGAT
>Ga0315909_10010243_pt1 | contig 10030 bp, 8 predicted proteins | sample LakEriMetagenome_11_FD_203527 | JGI IMG/M metagenome (GOLD analysis project Ga0315909, IMG submission 203527) | Freshwater fungal communities from buoy surface, Lake Erie, Ohio, United States - Buoy 2 MA125 | ecosystem: Environmental > Aquatic > Freshwater > Lake | place: USA: Lake Erie, Ohio...
GGCGACAAGTTGTTGCAGGATGGTTTCAGCATCCGCCGATTGACCGGAGCGCTGGAGCAGAAACGCATCAAGGTAGCGAGCGGTGGGATCGTTCGGGAATTGTTGCAAATACGGATCCAGGCACTCGCGCGCTTTCTGTTTCTGGCCGGTTCGCTCATAGCTCGTGACCAGTTCGTGAATCGCGTCGATGCCGGATCCATCGGCTTGGATCGCGCGCTCGAAGCACGCACGGGCTTCATCCGCCTTGCGAATGTGCATCAGGGCGCGTCCGACGCCGCAGAGCAGTTTTGCATCCTGTCCTGCGAGTCGAGCGGCTTTTTGCAAACGCTTCGCTGCGGCCGGCATGTCGCTGACTGCGATGGCCGCACGACCCGCCTCATACAGCAGATGCGGGTGATCGGGCGCCAGCAGCAAGACCTTATGAAATGCCTGGGCGGCCTCCTGACGCTTACCCTGCCGCGCAAAATCGCGAGCTTTTCTCCACGCATCCACTTGTTTTTGACTCAATTGCATCCGCGCAACCGTAGGGGTGAATGCCCCTCGGTAGCAACTGAAATTGCTCATTTCGGACTCGTCATGACGAGCTTGTGAAATTTTTCACAAAGTTGGCTTGCACGCTGCAGGGTTAGAAGCCATAGTCCGCGCGCCTAGGGAAATTTTCCCGAGGCCCATCCCATTTTGCCATGAGCGACACCACTACGGCCCCTGCGGAAATCAAGCTTCCCAAAGACCTCGCTGCCGAAAAAGGCATGGTCAACGTGCAAATCGACGGCGTCTGGCACCAGTTCCCACGCGGAACTCGCATGATCGAGGCCTGCCGCTCGGTTCAGGTGGAAGTGCCCCACTATTGTTACCACCCGAAACTTTCCGCACCCGGCAATTGCCGCATGTGCCTCGTGCAAATGGGCATGCCCCCCCGCCCTGCTCCGGGACAAGAACCACAGCGCGACGAACAGGGCTACGAAACCATCGGCTGGATGCCCCGTCCGGTCATTGCCTGCGCGAACACGGTCGGTGAAAACATGGGCATCCGCACCAAGGGCGAGCTCGTGGAAAAATGCCGTGAGGGCGTGATGGAGTTTCTTCTCATCAATCACCCGCTCGATTGCCCGATCTGCGACCAGGCGGGCGAATGCCGCTTGCAGGAGTTTTCCGTAGGCTTCGGCAAAGGCAGTTCGCGTTTTGTCGATCTGAAGGTCAAGAAACCGAAAAATGTCGATATCGGTCCGCGCATTCGTCTTGATGACGAGCGCTGCATCATGTGCAGCCGCTGCATCCGTTTCATGGATGAAGTCGCCGGCGATCCAGTGCTCGGCTTTACGCAGCGCGGCACACACACGACTCTCACGGTGCATCCGGGCCGCATTCTTGATTCGAATTACTCGCTCAACACGGCCGACATCTGCCCGGTGGGTGCGCTGACCTCGAACGACTTCCGTTTCCAAATGCGGGTCTGGTTCCTCAAGGAAACCAAGAGCATCGACGTCAATTGCGGCACCGGTACGAACATCACGGTCTGGACCCGCGGCAATCAAGTGCATCGTATCACCCCGCGCCAAAACGATGCTGTCAATTCCTGCTGGATGCCGGATTCGCATCGCCTGAATTTCCACTACATCGATAGCGAGGCGCGCCTCACCGAGCCATTGCAACGCGATGCGAACGGCCAATACCAGCCGATTTCCTGGGCGCAGGCGAATCACTCGATCGCCGCGGGCTTGAAGCATTTTTCCGCTTCGCAAATCGCCATCATCGGCTCCGGTCGCATGACCAACGAGGAGCTTTTCCTGACGAAGCAACTCGCGGATCAGCTCGGCGACACCTGGCTCAGCCTCGTGCCGCGCACTGGCGAGGCCGACCATCTTCTGATCGCCGCCGACCGCAATCCAAACACCACCGGAGCACAGCTCATTTGGCAAAGCGCTGATCCCGCAGGCTCACTGAATGCCATCCGTGATGGCATCCGCCATGGCAACATCAAGGCGCTCATTTCTCTCGGCGAAGACCTCATCAGCGATGCCGGATTCACCGCCGATGATCTCGCGAAACTCGACTTCCACGTGCACAGTCACATTCTGGCAAATCCGACCGCGAATGCCGCAGCCATCGTGCTTCCGGGCGCAGCATTCGCCGAAAAACGCGGCTCGATGGTCAACCTCAGCGGTCGCCTGCAACGTCTCAATGCCGCCTGCATCGCCCCGGGCCAAGCGCACGATGACTGGGAAATCCTCCGCGATCTTCTGAATGCCGTGAGCAGCGCCCCTCAGCAGATGCCGAACATTGAAAACGTTTTCAAAAAACTCAGCGAAAGCATCAGCGAGTTCGACAACCTCACCCTCTCCCGCATCACCGACCAAGGCGTCGTGATTACACAAACCAATCACGTGATCCCGCTCCTCGAAAACGAGCGTGCACGCAAGGCAGCGGGTGTGATCAATGGCTGATTCGTAATTTTCACTCACCACAACATGGACTTTGCCCTTATCCTCACCATCCTCATCAAAATCATCACGCTCACCTTCGTGGTCGTGCTGCCTTTGGTGCCTGTTTCTGTTTACTTTGAACGACGCTTCTCGGCGATCATTCAGGACCGTGTCGGTCCGAACCGCGTGGGCATTCCGCTCACACTGTTCGGTGGAAAAAAAGACTTCTCGTTTTTCGGATTGGTGCAGCCGGTGGCGGACGGCATCAAGCTTTTCCTCAAGGAAGACTTCACACCCGCTCATGTCCGCAAAGCGTTTTACTGGATGGCACCCGCGCTTACCGTCGCTCCGGCGCTGATCACTCTCTGCGTGATTCCTTTCGGCAGCGATATTCAACTGCCGGGCATGGATCCGGTGAAGCTGGTGATCGCCGATATCAACGTCGGGCCGCTGTTCATCTTCGCCGTGGCTTCGCTTTCCGTGTATGGCATTACGCTGGCGGGTTGGTCCTCGAACTCGAAGTTCCCGTTCATCGGCGGAGTGCGTTCGACCGCGCAAATGATTTCCTACGAAATTGCCTTGGGTCTCTCGATCATTCCGGTGTTGCTGTATTTCGGTGAGTTGAATCTCTCGAAAATCGTGCAATACCAAGCCGATCACGGTTGGTTGCTGTTGCCGTTTTGGGGACATGGCGAAGGCGCGCTCTCGCTCGCGAGCAAGCTGATGTTCTGGATTCCGGCATTCATTTCTTTCCTGATTTTCACCATCTCGATCTTCGCCGAAACGAACCGCATGCCCTTCGACCTTCCCGAGTGCGAAACCGAGCTCGTCGGCGGCTACCACACGGAATATTCCTCGATGAAGTTCGCGATGTTCTTCATGGGTGAGTACGCGGCCATGGTCGTCGGCTCGGCCTTGATCGTGACCTTGTTTTTCGGTGGTTGGTCGGTGGGCTTCGGGGCCGACGCCGCAATTGCTGGCCTTGCGATTGGCGGATTCAAGATCGGCGGCCTGATCCACCTCGGCGTCTTCCTCGCCAAAGTGATCGCCTTCATCCTGTTTTTCATCCTCGTCCGCTGGACCGTGCCTCGTTTCCGCTACGACCAACTGATGAAGCTCGGCTGGGTGATCTTTTTCGAAGCCGCGCTGATCAATGTTTTCCTCGCCGCTCTCGTCATTGCCTCCGGTTCCGGAAAATTTACTCCGCTGATTCTTGGTATCGGGGGCTTGTTGCTGGTCGTCACCACAGCCGCCATCATCTACGTCGCCAAAGTTTCTGAACCGAAAGCTCGCATCGTTTAATTTTATCCACTTTTCCCCATGGCCATTATCAAACTCACACGCCCCAAGCTCTCTGTCGGAGAGAAAATCTATTTTGGTGCGCTCCTCAAAGGATTTTTCCTCACCATGAAACACGCGGTCGCCTCGCTGATGAATCGGTCGCGCGGCGCCAAAGACATGGCATCCTCAGGCCTTGGCGTGACGATGCAGTACCCGGAACAACGCTGGGACGATCACATGCCCGAGCACTACCGCGGCGCACCGACACTCGTCACCGACGAACAAGGCCGCGAGCGCTGCGTTTCCTGCCAGTTGTGCGAATTCATTTGCCCACCGAAAGCCATCAAAATCATCCCCGGCGAAATCCCGTCGGATGATCCGTGGGCCAAAGTGGAAAAACGTCCGAAGGAATTCGATATCGATATGATCCGCTGCATCTATTGCGGCATGTGCGAGGAAGTTTGCCCTGAGCAAGCGATCTACCTGCGCAAGGACTACCTCATTTCCGGCCTCACCCGCGCCGAAATGGTACACGACAAGAAAAAGCTCTACGAGATCGGCGGCGTGCGCGTCGGACTGGTCAACAAGTGGAACGAAATCAAGTAACACATCTCTCATTTTATGAAATGCCTCTCCGCTGCTCTGCTTTGTTCCGCCGCTCTGATTTGCTTGACTGTCAGCTGTATCGCAGGCCATTCGGCGATGGCATTCATTCCTATCGTCACCTCTTTGCTCGTTATGGTTTTTTCCACCGCCGCGTGGTGGGCCGCCACCAAACACGAATAATTTCACTTTTTCCAATTACTCTACTCTCATGCCCTCTCCTATCTTCTGGTTTTTTGCTCTTGTGATGCTCTTCGGCGCTGCCGCCGTGGTGCTGCTGCCCAATCCTGTGGCCTGCGCGATGTCGATGGTGGCATCGTTTGTCGGACTCGCAGGATTGTTCATCGGCCTGAATGCCTACTTCGCGGGCATCATCCAGATTCTCGTCTATACCGGCGCGATCATGGTGCTGTTTGTGTTCATCATCATGTTGCTCGATCTGAATACCGATAAAAAACGAGCTCCGAAAATGGCACCGATGTTTGCGGGGCTGGGCATCGTGATTGCCTTCACGATTCAGTTGATCGGCGTCATCAGTGCCACTCCCGGCAAAGAACTTCCTGCTATCGACATGCCCGCTGCTGCCAAGAACTTTGACGCCTCCACGCAGATCGCGAAAAACCTCAGTTCCAACACTCTGCCCGACGTTCACCTGATCGGACAGAGCCTTTTCACCGAATACAACCTGCCGCTGCAAATCCTCGGCGCGCTGCTGCTCGTCGCCACGGTGGGCGTGGTGGTGCTTTCGAAAAAACAAATCCACTAATTTCCCATGTTTACCCTAGCTTCCATTCCTACTGCGGGACTCAGCCAATACCTCTTGGTCGCGGGCCTGCTTTTTGCCATCGGCCTCACGGGCGTGGTGCTGCGTCGCAACATCATCATCGTGTTCATGTGCCTGGAGCTCATGCTCAGCGCTGCCAACCTGACCTTGATCGCGTTTTCTCGTTTTAACTTGGATGAAAAAGGTCTGCCGGATGTCCATGGGCAAATGTTGGTGTTTTTCGTCATCACCGTGGCGGCTGCGGAAGTTGCCGTCGGCCTTGCCATCATCGTGGCCTTGTATCGCTCGCGTCAGACGATCTACACCGATGAACTCACCACGCTGAAAGGCTAATTCACTCTTTTACTCTTATGTCACCTGCTTGGTATCTCCTACTTCTTCCGCTCGTCATCGCGGCGGTCAATCATCTGCTGCTCTCGAAACAGCACACCATCGCGGCGCTGGTCTCGACTGCCTCGGCGATCGCGACGTTTGGCATTGCCGTTTCTTTGTTAGGCAGCACGGCTAGTCCCGAACCCTACACATGGATTTCTGTTGGTGATTGGAATTTAGAAATCGGCATCACTCTCGACAAGCTCTCGACAGGCATGATGATCGTCGTTACGGGCGTCGGCATGCTGGTGCATATTTTCTCGCTGGCCTACATGAAGGATGATAGCGCCAAGGCCCGCTATTTCACCGGCTTGTCGCTGTTCATGTTCTCGATGACCGGCATCGTGCTGGCGAACAATTTCATCATGACCTTCATCTTCTGGGAGTTGGTCGGACTGAGTTCCTACCTGCTGATCGGTCACTGGTATCAGAAAGATTCTGCAGCCGACGCCTCGAAAAAAGCCTTCCTCACGAACCGCATTGGCGACTTCGGTTTCATGATCGGGATTCTGCTGCTGTGGAACATCACAGGCACTTTCACCTTAGGAGAAATGAAACTTCCCGCTGGGTTGGAGACAGGCATCCTCTCCGCCGCAGTTCTCTGCATTTTCTGCGGAGCGGTGGGCAAGTCCGCACAGTTGCCGCTGCACGTCTGGCTGCCCGACGCCATGGAAGGCCCCACTCCGGTGTCCGCTCTCATTCACGCGGCAACGATGGTCGCGGCTGGCGTATACATGTTGTTCCGCGTGCAAATGTCGATTGGCTTCGAGGTGTTTCAAGGCTTGCAGGCAAGCACAGTGATCGCATGGACCGGCGGCATCACTTCGTTGGTGGCGGCCTTGATGGCGATCCAGCAAAACGACATCAAACGTGTCCTCGCCTACTCCACACTCTCACAACTCGGCTACATGGTGATGGCCGTCGGCTTCGTTGCTGGTGACGCAGGCATGTTCCACCTCTTTACGCACGCTTGGTTCAAGGCGCTGTTGTTCCTTGGTTCTGGCGCGGTGATTTATGCATGCCATCACGAGCAAGACATTTGGAAAATGGGCGGCCTGCTGAAAAAAATGCCGATTACTGGCTTCACATTCCTCATCGGTTTTCTCGCCCTGATCGCCGTTCCCGGCACCTCCGGTTTCTTCTCCAAGGAATTGATCCTCGAAGCCGCGCACAAAGCCGGTTCGCCATTATTCTGGATCGCCGCTTTTGTTGCCTTGCTTACGCCGTTTTATATGACGCGTCTGTTTGTCGTCGCCTTCCTCGGCAAGACGAAATCGGACAATGCCGATCACGCGCACGAAGTCGGACCGATGATGTGGGGACCGCTCGCCTTGCTTGCGGTGATGGGACTGATCGCGGGCTATCCGTTCATCAATAAACTCGCTCCAGCGCTGCCAGAGCATGCGGGGGAATTTCATTTCGGTTTCATCGCCATCGTGTCGCTGGTCGCTCTGATCGGTGGTGTGCTGAGCGGATTCCTCCTCTACAACGGCAAGGACAAGGATCCACTCTCGATCCCTCTGCTGCAAAACCGTTTCTACATCGATCGTCTCTACGACAACTTCATCGTCAAATACTTCCAGGATGCCTTTGCCGCCATCGTGCATTTCTTCGATGAACTCTTCATTAATGGCTTGTTTGTCGGTGGTGTCTCCCGCGGAGCCCAGGGTCTCGGCTTGCTGATCCGCCGCATGCAGTCGGGCAACCTGCAAACCTATGCCGCCTTCCTCGGTGCCGGCGTGTTGTTCGTGATCTACCTGGTGGTGTTCTGATTTTCTCTAACGCATTTTTTCACATGTCCTCATTTCTCTTCCTCATCCCCTTCCTTGCCGCGATTGCCATTATTTTTGGCTCGCCTGCTCGACTGACCGCGCGCGGTGCCGCCATCGCCACGTTTTTGTTAGGGTTTTATGCGGCTGCTACCTGGTCCAATAGCATGTGGACGTATAAATTTTCGGCTTTGTCGATTCCTTCGCTGGATATGGCATTCGGATTTCTGAATGGCACGTCAGCGGTGATGGTCGCGCTGGCAGTGATTGTATTGCTCGCTGCCGTTTTCACAGGAAAAGCTCCGGAGGGTCGCGAGAAATTGTATTTCGCTTCCAGTCTGTTGATCGGTGCGGGCGCGATTGGTGCGTTTGTATCGACCGACCTGTTTTTCTTCTATGCCTTCCACGAACTCGCACTGATCCCGACGTTCCTGATGATCGGATTGCTGGGACGCGGTAGCCGCAAGGAGATCGCTTGGAAAATCACCATCTATCTCGGCGTCGGTTCGCTGATTCTGCTGGCTGGTCTGGTGTGGTTGGCTCGTGAGGCGGGCACTTACAACATGATCCAGATGCTCAAGGACCAAAAAGAGGGAATCTTGCAGATCGATCCCACCACGCAGAAATCCATCGCCGCACTGCTCATCGTCGGCTTTGGCACTTTGGTCTCACTCTTCCCCTTCCATTCCTGGGCTGCTCCTGCCTACGCCAGCGCTCCGGCACCCACTGCGATGCTGCACGCAGGCGTGTTGAAAAAATTTGGTCTCTATGGCTTGCTGCAACTCGCCGTGCCTTTGTTGCCCGTCGGCATGAACGCTTGGCTGACTCCCTTGCTCGTGTTGCTACTCGGTAACATCCTCTGGGTCGGATTGGTGACCATCAATCAGAAGCGACTCGATAGCATGCTGGGGCATTCCTCGGTGATGCACATGGGCTACATTTTCCTCGCTCTTGCGGCGGTGGTAGCATCGAATGCCGCGGGTAAAACGAATGAATTCGGCATCCCTGCCGCAACGGTGCTGATGTTTGCTCACGGCATTTCCATCGCGATGCTCTTCGGTCTTGCAGATCGCATTGAGCGTAGCACGGGCTCGCTCGATTTCGGTGATCTCGGTGGCCTCGCGAAGCCCGCACCGGTCTTGGCATTCTTGTTTGGCATCGCTGGTATGGCATCGCTCGGACTCCCTGGTCTCGCGAATTTCTCTGGTGAAGTGATGGTTTTCCTCGCGGGTTTTGAAGGTCGCGATGCTACAGCTCCTCTCGGTCCCGTTCAAATCGCGACCATTCTCTCGCTCTGGGGTGTGGTGATCAGTGCGGTCTATGTGCTGCGCGGCTATCGCAAAACATTCCAAGGTCCCACGGTCAACAGCACCGTCAGCGCCACCGATCTCACCCTGATGGAAAAAATCCCGGCGATCCTGCTGGCCATCGCGCTGCTGGTGGTGGGCATCTATCCCCGCATCCTGCTGCAACTCCTTTCCTAACGAATCATCTTTTTCCCTATGCCCGCTTATTACTTAGAAGCTCTCACCGTCACCCTCGGCATCTTCCTTTTGGTCGCCGAAGCCTTCGTGCCGGGTAAACAAAAATCCTGGGTCGGCCTCATTGCCGTTGTCGGACTGCTCGTCGTGCTCGGCATGACGATCTGGGCCATCGGTCCCGATAAATCGCTCGAAGCCAAGGCCTGGACGAAGTTCGCGCTGTGGGACTTGTATAAATTCGATGCCACCGCTCGCTTTTACAAAATCCTCGCCCTCGTCGCGGCCATCTTCGTGCTGATCCTGGCCATCGACTATCGCTCCATCCTCTCGCGCTACACCGGCGAGTCCAACGACGAATCCGGCACGGGCGAATACTACTCGTTGATCGTCATCGCCACCGCCGCGATGATGTGGATGGCATCGGCGAAAAATCTCTCGATGCTTTTCGTTTCGCTGGAGCTGCTCACGGTGACCTTCTACATTCTCGTTGCGTTCATGAAACGCAACGTCGGCTCGTTGGAAGCTGGGGTGAAATACCTCATCCTCGGAGCGCTATCGACGGGCTTTCTGGTCTATGGCATGGCATGGATTTATGGCGCTACTGGATCGCTCAGCCTGGATGCCATCACTCTCGCCGCCAACACCTCCGCGCCCGCCACTCCGCTGCTTTTCGGCATCGCGTTGATGATCATCGCACTCGGCTTCAAGGTCGGTGCCGCGCCGATGCATTTCTGGATCCCCGATGTCTATCAAGGTGCCCCCACCCCGACGACTGCGTTTCTCTCGGTCGGATCCAAAGGTGCCGGCTTCATGGCGCTGATGACCGTGATGGCTCCTTTCTCGGCCACCCCGTATGCAGAAAAACTCTTCGGCGTGCTTTCGATCCTCGCCTGCATCACTCTTGTGGTCGGCAACTTCGGTGCGATTCCGCAAAACAATTTCAAGCGCCTACTTGCCTACTCCTCCATCGCCAATGCCGGTTTCCTCTTGCTCGCCGTCGCGGCAAATCGCGATGGCTCCACTAGCCTGTCATCGCCGCAGTTGGTTGGTTTTTATCTCGCCAGCTATCTGTTGATGACGATGGCCGCCTTTTTCATCCTCAGCATCCTGCGTGTGCAGTGCGGCAGCGATAACATCGATGCCCTTGATGGTCTCTCGAAACGCAATCCCATCCTCGCCGTCGCCGTGACCATCATCATGGCCTCGCTCGCGGGTGTGCCGCTGACGGTTGGTTTTGTCGGCAAATTCTTCGTCTTTCGCGCTGCGATGGAAGCAGGCATGGTCGTGCCAGTCGTGATCGCCGCCATCACCGCCGCC
>Ga0315909_10010244_pt1 | contig 10029 bp, 19 predicted proteins | sample LakEriMetagenome_11_FD_203527 | JGI IMG/M metagenome (GOLD analysis project Ga0315909, IMG submission 203527) | Freshwater fungal communities from buoy surface, Lake Erie, Ohio, United States - Buoy 2 MA125 | ecosystem: Environmental > Aquatic > Freshwater > Lake | place: USA: Lake Erie, Ohio...
CCCCCGAGCCAGAGCCGGAACCCATCCCAGAGCCGCCGCAAGAGCCTTTGACGCTGGTTGATCCGCCCGAGCCCGAGATGACCCCGCAACAGCGCGCGGCACGTCAGGGCGGGCTGGCCGCGCAGCACGAGCGCCGGGCCGCCAAGACTGAGCGCCTGCTTGTGATTGGTCCTGTCTCAACCCTCGATCAGATGAAGGTTGCCGCAGAATGAAAGTCCGTAAACTCGTAGGAATCGACCTCGGAAGTAGTAACAGCAGCGTTTCGCACTGGACCCCGCGCGGGCCGGAAGTGATCAACGTGGACGGATCGCCGCTTCTGCCGTCCGTCGTGACCATCGTCCCGGCTGATGCCGTGGCCAAGGGTGACTCGCAAATCTTCGTCGGCCTCGATGGCATCGAAGCCGGCAAGCGGTATCGCGACTACTGCTTCCGCCTGTTCAAGCGCCAACTGGCCGCTGCGTGGCATGAGGACGAGGACACCGGCCACCAGACCGTTGAAGGTCGGGACGAGGAGACCAACGAGCCTAACGGCGAGCTGCACTATCAGGGGCCGGATTCCTACACCTATTCACCGACCATGCTTTGCAGCGCCGTCATATCGAAGCTGCTCGATGCTGCGACGATCAAGTTCAAGGGCGAGCGTCCAGATGCTGCCGTGATCTGCGTGCCGGCGACGTTCTCCCATGACCAGCGCGCGGCGGTGGAAGACGCCGGGAAGATGGCGGGGCTCAAGTATATCGAGCTGATGGACGAGCCGACTGCGGCGGCTGTGGCCTATGGCTACGACTTCAAGAAAGTCCGCCGCATTGCCGTCCTCGATGTCGGCGGCGGCACAACTGACGTGAGCATCATCCAGACCGGCGCAGGGCTTGTCACGGTGCTCGGCACGGGCGGCTCATCGATCACGGGCGGCTCTGACGTGGACGCCATGCTTGGCCGCTACATCGTCGCGGAATGGGCCAAGTCCCACGAAGGCGTTGACCTTGCTGTGGATGACACGGCGATGACGCTCGTGCTGAATGAATCCGAGGAGACGAAGAAGCGTCTCAGCCGGAAGCAGAAGACAGAGTTTCGGATCAAGGATTTCGACCGCACCCCGGGCGGGGAAGTCCTGCACATGGACCATGTGGTCGACCGTCCATTGCTGGAGCATCTCTCCAAGGAAATCCTCGCCCGGATGCGTCAGGCCTGCACCATCGCCATTGCCGAGGCGCAGCGCAAAGACCCCAAGTTCAGCGTGCGGGATCTGAATGACGTGGTGCTCGTCGGCGGTGGCACCAGGATGCCCGCCGTGCAGGCCCTGGCCGCGCAGGTGTTCGGGCAGGAGCCCAAGACGGACATTGACCCGGAGATTGCGGTTGTTCTCGGCGCAGCCATCAAGGCTGCCGTGATCGAGGGCCGCAAGTCTGACCTCACCGTGCAGGATATCATCAGCTATTCAGTGGCCATCGAGGTCTATGACAAGGTGGAGGGTGTCGCTTCCGTCGTCATTCCGAAGGGCACGCCATACCCGTTGGAAAAGGAAGCGGCGTTTGTCCTGACGAACCGCGAGCCCGGCCAGACCATGCTGCCCGTCCGCATCGTCACCGGAGACGAAAGCCGCGCGGCGCTGTGTGATCTGCTGCACGCAATCGATGTGCCGCTTGAACCGGGTGAGCCGCGTTCGGCGCGTGTGCCGTTCACGGTCGGCTTGAACGATAGGGGGCAGCCTTACGGGACTTGCGGCGAAGAACGATGGGGCGAGGCGTGAACGAGTACAGACTTAACGCACACGGGTTTCGGCTCCTCAAGACGTTCGAGAAGGGGCCGACTGATGGCAGCGTTCCGCTCACGACGTGCGGGGCTGCCATGGCGCCCTATGTGTGTCCCGGCGGCGAGCTGACCATCGGCTATGGCTGCACCAAATGGTTCGGGGGCCGCGATGTGGTCGAGTCGGACAGGCTGGTCGATGAGGCGCATGCAATGGCGCTGCTTCAGGCTCAGGTCGTCGAGTACGAAGACGCCGTGCGCAATCTCGTCACGGTCCCGCTCAACAGCAATCAATTCTCAGGTTTGGTGTCGTTCGCCTTCAACAAGGGCATTGCTGGCCTCGCCGGGTCAACCATCCTGGCGCGCACAAATGAGCGCCGCTTTGATGATGCGGCGGAAGCCTTTGGGATGTGGCTTTATGCGACGACCGGAAAAAGGAAGCGTGCGCTGCGCGGGTTGCTAAGGCGCAGCTACGCCGAATCCTGTCTCTATATGGGCCTGAGTTGGGACGTGGCCTGCTCAAACGATGCCGTCGCTCTGGTGGCCGAGCCACCGCCAAACGACATCGGCACCGACCGCGTGATCTTTAAAACCCCGTTTCGCGATATGCTCCTCGTGGCCCAGCGCTACCCGCTCCCCGCCGATGACGAGCTTGTCCTAACCACCCCCGCTTCGCCGCGTGCTACGGCGGCTGAGGCGGCCCAGCGGCAGCAGGCCGACCCTGCCCGGTCCCCCGCCGCTGCCGCTGGCGCTGCCTCCCCCACAATTACCAAAACCGTCGCTGCGTCTCCGGCGACGGCCCCGGCGGCGAGGGCGGGCGTCCCTCCGTCTTCGCCGCCACCAGTTCCCGCGTCCGTTCCCGCTGTCATCACGGCGCCCGTGGGCACGAAGCCCAAGAGCCCGAACACGGTCGCGCCGGCCGAGGTGCCTTACAGGATCGACCCCAATGCGGGCCTTAAGCCGCTGGAGGAGTCAGACCGCGCGAAGGGCTATTGGTATCAGCAGGCCGGGATCGGGATGATCCGCCTCGGCTCGCTTGGCGTCTTCGGCACGACCGTACAGGGCGGCGCTCAGGTGCTGCAGGGTGATCCGGTTCTAAGCAACCTTGTGCTTACCGGCATTGTGGTCGGCGGCATCGCTGTCACCGGCTATGTGATCAAGGCTTACGGGACGTGGAAGCGCAAGCGCGGCGAGCGGGCAGCGGTACAGGGGCTCTACTGATGCAGGGCATTCTGTTCGGCGTGTTCGATTTCGTCGCCAAGCACAAGTGGGTCCAGTGGGTTCTCACGGCGCTTCTGATCATCGTGACGCTCGGCTTCTATCTCGCTTGGCGCGACGATGGCGTGCGCAAGCGGGAGCGGCAGCGTCAGGAAGTCGAAACAGCGAAAGAGCGTGAACGCGTATTGGCTACGGCACGAGAGGAAGTCGAGAATGTTGAAGATGCAAAGGACGCGGCCCTTGCTGCTCCTGATACCCTGCCTGAGTTTTCCAGCGCTGATGAGCTGCGGGCACAAGCCCCCGCCGTCGCCAAAGTCATACTCCGTGATCATCCGCGAGACGGCAAGTGAGGTGAAGGCAGCGGCCTGCGTCGCGCTGAAGCCGGACACCCTCACGGAGACGGAGGAGGCTAATATCGGCCTTTTGAACTACGCCGCGAAGGAAGCCGCCTCGTGGCGTGCGTTCGGATGTGAGCTTCAGAGTTTACCCGCCGCCTAGCGGCATTCAACCGCCGCCTAGCGGCAACATAGGAGACTAACAAATGGCTACGCTTGAGCTTCCTGACCTGAAGCCGACCAAAGAGTTCTGGCGCAATACGCGCCTCCTGTTCTGGTCCTTCATCGTCACGGTCGCGCTGCTCGATTTCCTCAACGTGATCGAGATCCCCGAATACTTCGCCGGCCTGACCATGCTGACCTACGTCATCGCCGGCTGGGTGATCGCCTATCACCTGATCAAGCGCTGGCGTGGCTAAGACCATCCGCATACACCTCTCCCCGGCGGTCCTGGCGGTTACGGCCGTCCTGATCGCTGGGGCTGTTGGCTGTGCTGCGTGGCTCGCGGGCTACCATTACGACTGCGCCGCGCGCTGGAAGGAAAGCGGTCTGCGCTCATACTACCGCGACGGCGTCTGTCTGGTGCAGGCCGGCAGCCGGTGGGTGCCTGAGCAGAGCGTCAGGATATGGGTCAGGGAGCCGGGTTAGCGGAGTAGGCCGCCCTCTGTTTCGTCGTCTGGAAAATCTGCCTTAAAGGCTGCCACGGTCGGATAAAGTGTTTCGTGCGCCATAGAGACTGTCCCGCGCGGGCACTCAATGCCGCACTGGTCAATAACCACGCCGTCAATTGTTATCGGGTAAATCGCAACGGACGGCGCAAAGTTTTTGACGGGCAAAGATTCGACATGCCACGCCAACACGGGCGTCATTGCCGTGCATTTGTCATTGTAGATGTGGTGAACGTAGAAGCCAGCCTGCGCGGGCAATATCGTAAAGTAGTCTCTGCTTTTCTCCGTCATGCGCAAATTCCACCCATCTCCCGACATAGTCCCGAACTGAAAAACCCGAAACGCGCAAAACGCCTGCAAACAAAGGCGAAAGTGACGCCACGGCAACAGATTTTAAGTCTGGTGCGTCTACCAGTTCCGCCACGCCCGCGCGTGTCGTGCTCTCGCAAAATCAAGGCTTTTGCGCCAGCCCTTGAAGCGATGCGCGAACATGCTTCGGGGAACAGAGGGAATACAGCGCCCTCAAGCGGAACCGAAATCCCCGAACTTGTCCCGAAGCATGTTCCCGGCGCGTTCATTTGCGCGCCTTGTGCAGCGTGTTGAGCGCGTCCCGCAGATCGCTTTCCGTGGCGTGGGCATAGCGCATGGTGGACTGGATCGAAGCGTGCCCAAGCATCCGCTGGGTGAGCTTCAGATTGCCCGTAGTGCGCAGGAGCGTTGTGGCCGCATGGTGGCGTGCCCCGTGGATTGCACGCGCTCCCAGCCCTACCTTGGCTGCCTGCGTGCGCAGGCGGCTCATCAGGCCCCAATAGGTGTAGGCGAAGACCGGCTCGTCCGCTTTGCGTGTTGATGCCATGGCCGCCAGCGTGCGGGCATGTTCCGGCACAAGCGGGACGGTCAGCGTATCGCCCGCCTTCCGGTTGCGCAGCGTGAGCCGCGCGCCGACGCCGTCCACATCGGCGGCGAGGAAGAACAACTCCCCAAATCGCAGGCCATAGGTCAGCATCAGATCCAGCGCGAGGCGCGGAACTGGCTCCAGGCCTGCGCGCCATGCGTCGATTTCCGCGTCCGAAAACTCCCGCACAATGCCTTTGGGCTCCTTCAGCCTGACAGCGCGCCAGTCGATTGCCGGCAGGGACTTTGCGCCCCACACCTTCCGCGCGCGATTGAGGAGCGGCCGCAACGTGTGGTCGATGAGGTCGCGGTTCACCGTTGCGGGGGCAGGGGTTCGGCCTGGATAGCGGCGGCGCCGCTTGATGGCGTCGGCTATCGTGGCCGTGTCGATTTCCTTCAGCAGCTTGCCCTTGCCGACGCAGTCCAGCACCACGTCGATGCGGCGTTTCAGGTCCACGGCTGCGCTGAGCGTGTGGTTCACTTCATCGAAATAGCGGCTGGCGGCAAGGTCGAGGGTCATTTCCCCGGCGTCCTGACTGATGCCGGTTGCGGCCTCAAGTCGTCGCGCTCGCTCCACGGCTTCAGCGGCCCTGCGCGTCTCCTGCCCCGTCGAACCGTGGTAACGCCGCCCCCGATAGACGAAGTCATAGTGCCAGTATCGGCCCTTGGGGTAGACGGACATGCCTTTGCCCCTTCAATGAAGCTTTCAATGTCACGGGGATCAAAGCGGAGACAGCGTTTACCAATCCTTACCACACGCAGGGCCTCAGCCTCCACAAGCGCGCGGACGGTCTTCGCGTCAACGCTCAGGTGCTGGGCAACCTCATCGGTGGTGAGGAGACGGGTCACGCCATCTCCCTTTCGTGCAGCTTGACCCCGTAGCGCGCGGCGAATGCCTCGATAATGGCCATCAGGTCGCTCATCTCCTCCACGGACAGGTCAGCGGTCGAGCGGCCAAGCTGAACGAAGCCCGTGCCGTCGATGTTGGGAACAATCCGCATCTCCTGCTTCAACGATGCCATGAAGACCAGTTTCCAATCTGCGACCGTCAGGCGCTGGCCGTGCCAGAGCATCTGCGAGGCGACCTCAGTGACGAGTGCGTGCAGGCGTCTTCTGCCTTGTCGCTCTGCTGGTCCTTTGGGGCTATCTCGTGTGGAGAGGATGAGGCGGCTTCGAGCATTGCCTGATAGTCCTCGCGAAAACTGCCGAGCGTCCAGATGCCGACGCTGGCATCCTTCGGCCAACTCGCGACGAGCGCGCGCAGCATTCCGATCGTCGGCTCACGCGGCACCACGCAATGTGTCTCGTTGAGCTTCGCCAAGAAGGCGTCGATGACCGCGTTAGCCTCGAAGGTCGCGTTACCATAGAGCCCGTCCACGCCGTCGTAGAGCCTGCTATGCAAAGCTTCCGCGGCTGCGTGACGCGCATCCTCTACTGCTTTCCGTGGATCAGTCATTACCAGGGGCCTTGATGTGTTTCATCAGCGCTTCGTAGTCGTCGAATTGCGGCAGTTCGGACGCTTCAATCCCGACGCGAACGATTGCAGCTAGGTCCTTTACGATTGACCGGCGCACATCGGCATCAATGCCATTGAAGCCATGCTTGATCCCGGAGCGGTCGCACAGATCGTACAGGATGGCGCAGGCGATTTGCTCCGCTTTGTCCTTCGGCTTTCTGTCATGATAGGGGTACAAATAACCCAGCCCAAGCTGGCGGACCGTGGCGTCGAAATCCAGCGCCATCACTCGACTCCCTGCGGTCTTGGCTTAAGGCCAATGCTCTGCGCCATGTTGTTCACGGCGCGCTGAAGTGGGTTGTACGGACCTTCAGTTAACTCGGCAAAGCCGACGATGCTTGAGCGCGGCTGGGCGTCCAAACCTGTAGCCGTCACGCAGTAACCAACAGGCTCAACCACGACCGCAATGGCGTCTCCGCCGTAGAACTTGAGGCGCTCGTTCAGCGCCTCCTTGATCAGCTCCGCCTGCTTTGTCTGGAACACGTCGATGGACTGCATCAGCCGCTTGCGGGCGTCAGTCTCCTTGGTTCCGATCCACCACGACCATGCGGCATTTTTTGCGTAGTCGAGCATCACAGGCCCTCCACAGCAAAGCGCGAAAGCTGCTGAGCGTGCGTGATTTCCTTCTTGTGCTGTTCGCTTAGGCCTGTGTTCCACATGCCATCGATGGCGGCGTTGAGAGCTATCAGCGCGTTCTCCAACTGGACGACGCGCCGCTCAGCCTGAGCCGCGCGCTTCACCGCGTCGGCCGCCGTCGCCACGGTCTTGTCGAGATGCAGCGCAAGACTTTCGATCTGCGCCTCGGCTGCGGCGACGGTCTTGGCGGCTTCATGCTCGCCCGCGTCCACGCTAAGCAGCTCGGCGACCTGTTCCGTGGTAAGGAGCGGGCTCACGGCTGCGGCTCCCCCTTCTGCTGGTGCTCCAGCGCGGCGCGGATTTTGTCGGCGGCTGCGCGGGCGCGGCGTATGTTCCCGATGTTGAGCGTGTAAGGGAGCCCGCGTCCTGATTTTGCCTGCGCAATGCCAACGATGACGCCGTCAGGTTCAAGGTCAGGGCCAGCGTCTACGCGCTCTGCGGCACTCGCAAACGGCTCCAGCGCCGACAGCGCCTCGCGCAACAGCTCGCGCTCCGCAGTCTCATCGTCGTGTGTCACTCGACCGTCTCCCTGAACTTGACGCCGTGCCGTGCTGCGAACGCCTCCACCAGCATCGTAAACTCGGAATGCTCCTGCACTGACAGGTCCGACGTGTGCATCCCGACCGGAACCATCCCGCCATCTTCGTGCGGCATCCAGGTTGCGCCACGATAGGAGTGCATGAAGTAATCCTTCCACGCCTGCGGCGGATAAAACTGGCCATGCCAACAAAGCTGCGTGGCGATGTCCGTCAACATAGCCCACTGCCGATCATTCTGCGGGATTGAGCGCTTCGGGCCTTGAAACGTAACGCGCGTATCCTTCGGCGCACGACGTATCCAGTCGATGGCCTTGGCCTTCATCGCATCGTTCCAAAGCACGAGGAGCGCACGACCCATCAGCCCCGCGCCCCTGCTTCATCGCTCCACTCGACCGTCTCGGCCATGTCTTCCAGCCGCGGGATGTACGCGAAGCGATAGAATGCGCGCATCAGATGCGGACGCTTCTGCTTCAGCGCTTTCTTCTCAGGCGATAGCCACCACGCTTTCAGATCCTCCCGCGTCGAGAATGCGTCCATCTCGGCCTCAAGGATCGGCCACTCGGGCTGGGTGGTCTGATCGACTTCCTCGCCGTCTTCGTTAGAGTTAGAAGGCGGCTCCCGAGGCGTTTCCACCTGTCCAGGTTCCTCGGGAGCCGCCAGTTGACCGCGCGGGGGAGAGACCGGCGCGGATTCCATGTCGCCCATTTCCTCGGGCGTGTAGACCCCGCCAAGGCAGGCGGGGTAGGCCGTGCGAACGCCGTCGCTGATGACGCGCGCCTTCAGCATGTTGCGGGCAAACTTCTTCCACATATCGCGGCCGGCAAGACCCGCAGCCTTGGCGCGTTCCATGTCCCAGTCGATCTGCACCGGTTCGCATTGCGGATGGCTGAAAATCGCTGCGCATCGGGTGTCGGACAGTTCCGTCCACTTGATGTGACCGCCCGCCTTCTGGAAGCGCGCCAGCATCGATTCCGCTTTTAGCGCCGGGCGTCCGTTGATGACGCTGTATTCCTCCACAACGCTGGTGAAGGATCGGCCCTGTGACTGGGCGATGATCATCAGCGGGAGCATTTCCTCCTCGCTCTTGAAGCCATAGAAGCGCGACCGGACGGCGGCCTGCGCAAACATCCGCATTTCGTCCAGCGACGACATGCGCGGTTCGTGTTTCGTCAGTGCAGTCACGCTTTCTTCTCCGCTCGGGTGATGATGTGGTCCAGAAACTCTGCCAGCGCGCGCATCTCGTGCTCTGATGCGCAGCGCTCGCGCACCAGTCGGCGCATCAGGCGCTCGCAGTCGGAGCGCAGGGTGTCGTCAGTGGCGGGGCGCGGGGCGTGGGGGCGGAGTGTGTGAATGGTGGCGGTCATGCGTCACCTATCCAAAGCCCCGAATCCTCAAAGTAGTCGCTCGGAGGTTCGGCAAAGCAGTGCTTGCAGTGATGGCCTTCCCCGCGCTCGTATTCGTAATCGTGATCCTCACAGTGATCCGGGCAGATCGCGCCGGAGTTGTCCGCTGGCGCAACTGCGCATTCGACGCCGCAGACCTTGCATTTGAAATCGGGCTGGTTGGCCATCACGACACCTCCGCATCTAGACGTGCCTGCCAGTCGTCCGCGAACTTGCGGAGCTTGCGCGTGTCGAGGTATTCAATCGGGAAAGCCATCTCATACGGCTTGTGCTGATCGGGCTTCAGGCGCCGCATGATCTTCGCGTCTAGCTTCTCGGCCTTGTCCATCAGGTCGGCCAGTTCCTCAATCATGCTGACCGTGGTGGCGTCGCCGTAGTCTGCGCGTCCTTCAAAGATTTTCATGGCAGCGGCCTCCGCAGCTTCATGCACGTAGAGCGCACCACGTTGACCGTCTGACGCGGCTTCATCCACGCCGTCAGGTCGAACGCGCTGACCTCCGCAGAGCGTGCCAGATGCCGCTCAAGATCGAAGGCGGGGCGGGTGAGGGCGATGGCTTCGCGGATCATTCCGACACCCGCTCGTCGCGACGCTGATCACGGCGGTAATCAGCGATTGCTTCAGCCTCAGCCGCTCGCGCATCGCCGACGAACACCTCCCAAGCGCGCCAAGCGTTCGCATCGATCTCCGCGCGCTCGACCGTCGATGTCGCGCTGATCGGCAGCGCTTCGTATGCGCTTGTGCGGAACAGGTCCGCTTCCGTGCCGCTCAGCTCGTCCGCAATGTCGTCAATCAGCGCGTCAAAGAGGCGGCGCGCTTTGCGGGCGGACATGCCCACATTCATCGCGATATCGATTGCCTGCCAGAGCGCGGCTCCCGCGTCGTGGCCTTCCATCGCGATCCGGTCGGCTTCCTGCTCGTAGTCCATGCGTGTCTCCCTTGCTACGGGAGAGGTAAGCACATAGCTGACCTAGATGGCAAGCAAAATCGTCAGCACATGGCTGACTTTTTTATGCGCGCTTGCGTTTTCCGTCTGGAATGAAGGAGTTGAGCACTTTCAACGCCTGGTCTCG
>Ga0315909_10010246_pt1 | contig 10027 bp, 11 predicted proteins | sample LakEriMetagenome_11_FD_203527 | JGI IMG/M metagenome (GOLD analysis project Ga0315909, IMG submission 203527) | Freshwater fungal communities from buoy surface, Lake Erie, Ohio, United States - Buoy 2 MA125 | ecosystem: Environmental > Aquatic > Freshwater > Lake | place: USA: Lake Erie, Ohio...
ATCCGCCAAGACCAAGCAGTGGGTCGAGGTGAAGCAGTCGTAATCGTCGACACAATCGTAAAAATCGGGCGATGGTAACTCCATCGCCCGTTTTTTTTGCAGGGATCGTCTCTTCCCGCTAAGCGGGATCCGGTATTGGCTGTCGGCTACTACAAGTCTCTGCCGCTCACAACAAATACTTGCTCGCTTGTTCCACGTCCTTGTCACCGCGGCCGGAGAGGTTGGCGATGATGATGTCGGTCTTGGGCAGGAGCGGGGCGATTTTGTGGACGTAGGCCATGGCGTGGGAGCTTTCCAGCGCTGGCAAAATCCCTTCGGTGGTGGCGAGGGTTTTGAAGGCGGCCAGGGCTTCGTTGTCCGTGGCGTAGGTGTATTCCACGCGACCGATGCTTTGCAGGTAGGCGTGCTCGGGTCCGATGGCGGCGTAGTCGAGGCCGGCGCTGACGGAGTGGGTGAGCTCGATTTGGCCATCATCGTTCGCCAGCAACCAGGTCTTGGTGCCTTGCAGCACGCCCAGCTTGCCGCCTTGGAAACGCGCGGCGTGGCGCTCGGGCACGATGCCATCGCCTCCGGCTTCCACGCCGATCATGCGCACGCCAGGGTCGTTGAGAAACGGGTGAAACAGGCCCATGGCATTCGATCCACCGCCCACGCAGGCGACGAGTAGATCGGGCAGGCGGCCTTCTTTTTCGAGAATCTGCTGGCGTGCCTCGATGCCGATCACGCGATGGAAATCACGCACCATCATCGGAAACGGATGCGAGCCGAGAGCGGAGCCGATGATGTAGTGGGTGTTTTCCACGGAGCCAACCCAGTCGCGCATCGCTTCATTGACCGCTTCCTTGAGAGTGGCTTGTCCCGCCGTAACAGCCACGACTTTGGCACCCATGAGGCGCATGCGGGCGACGTTGAGCGCCTGGCGTTCCATGTCGACGGCACCCATGTAAACGACACACTCCATGCCGAATCGCGCGCAGACCGTGGCGGTGGCGACACCGTGCTGGCCGGCTCCGGTTTCGGCGATGATGCGGGATTTCCCGAGGCGCTTGGCGAGTAGGATCTGCCCGAGCGCGTTGTTGATTTTGTGCGCGCCGGTGTGGAGCAGATCTTCGCGTTTGAGGTAGATTTTCGCCCCGCCGAGTTGCTCTGTCCAGCGCTCGGCGTAGTAGAGCGGCGTCGGGCGGCCTACATAATTGTGGAGAAGGTAATCCAGCTCGATTTGAAACGCCGGATCCTGACGCGCCTGTTCGTAGGCGATGGCGAGGTCCTGCAAGGGAGTCATCAACGTTTCCGGTACGAACATCCCGCCGAAGGGACCAAAGTGACCGGTGGCATCAGGAACAGTCGGGAGCAGATCAGGCATCGCGCAGACAATGAAACAGATTCGCGCCTGATGTCAAAAGCGATTTTGCAGGTGCCATCGTTCGCGGCGGGAGAAAGTGCATTTTCCTTGAGTCGGCCGCGGGGCTGTGACACGTTGTGAAACATGTCCGCCCGCTCTTCCCAAACTCCAGGTCACGTGATCGCGCCGAGCTTGTTGATCGGCACGATGGCGGTGGGGCTTGCGGTGGGGATGGATTCGTTAGGATTCTGGCATGCGCTCGATGAGCGGGCCACGGCGTGGACGGCGCGGCTGGGTGATGGCATGCGCGATGTGCCGGCGATGTGGGTGTTACTACTGACGGTGGTCTCCGCCTATGCGCTGCCGATATTGATGTTGTCATCACCGCAGTGGTGGCGTCGGGTGGTCTTGTGGTGCAGTTTGCTGATGGTCACGGTGGCGTGGCTGCCGGTGTTGGCGCTGGCAAGCTGGAAACTCCCGCCCTGCATGCCGCTCGTCGCGCTGCTGTGGAGCGGGCTGTGTGCCTTGATCTATGCGCAGCGGCATCGTTTGCCCTGCGAAATGCCTTCGGTTTCTCTCCAAAGTCCCGCGCGCAAAGTGAAGGAAGTCGCGGTGGTGAGTGCTGCGGAAAAATCGGCCAGCGAATCTTGAATATGGCAAAAGTCGATTATCCCCAAGCGGTGCAGGAATTGGTGGCGGAGCTGAAACGCCTGCCGGGCGTAGGGCCGCGCAGTGCCGAGCGCATGGCGCTGTGGCTGCTGCAACACAAGCGTGCCGAGCCACTGGCGCTCGCGCGTGCGCTGGAGCGGGCCGAGAGCGAACTTTGCCTGTGCGAAACGTGTGGATTTTTTGCGACCAGCGAGGCCTGCCCGGCCTGCGATGAAAACCAACGCGATGGCTCGGTGATCTGTGTGGTGGAGCAGCCGACGGATGTGCTGCCGATGGAGCGCTCCGGATCCTTCCGCGGCGTCTATCACTGCCTCGGTGGCAGGCTTTCCCCGCTGGATCATGTGACGCCGGACGACCTGCGCATTGCTCCCTTATTACAGCGGGCGCGGGAAGGGGTAGAGATCATTCTGGCACTGGGCTCGGATGTGGAGGGAGAAACCACGGCGCACTACATCGCGAACGAATTGCGCGGGCGCGGGTGCCGCATCACTCGCATCGCGCAGGGACTTCCGGCGGGCGGTGGGCTGGAGCATGCGGACGAATTGACCTTACTGCGGGCGATGCAAGGACGTCGTGAACTGAGTGAATAGCAAGCCATGAAATCGAATCGAAATTCCGAAGATCCCTCCAGCAACCGCAAAGGCGGCACACCGTTTTGGGAAAAAATGAAACCCAAAGCACCATCCCGTCCCGCGGCTCGTCCCGCATCCGCGGCACCCGACAAGCGGGCTGCGTCGCGTGGCGCGGCGAAGGAAAAGGGCTGGGACCAGGTGGCGCAGTGGTATGACCAGTTGGTGGGCGATGAAGGCTCCGACTATCATAAAAACGTCATCGTGCCCGCCGTGATGAAACGCCTCGAGCCGAGCTTGCAGGGCGCGCGCGTGATCGATGTTTGTTGCGGGCAGGGCTTTGTGGGGAAATTGCTGCGACAAGCGGGTGCCGTGCGCGTGCATGGGGTGGATGCCAGTCCGCAGCTCGTCGCCGCCGCGCAAAAACGCAACGCCGCCGATGACAAACTCACCTATGAAGTGGCTGATGCCTGCCAGCCCGGCGCTTGGGCGAATGGCTCGTACGATGTGGCGCTGTGTCTGATGGCGGTGCATGATGTACCGGATCTGACGGGGCTGTTTCAAAACATCGCCCGCTCGCTGAGCGATCGCGGCCGTGCCTTGTTCGTCTTCATGCATCCCTGCTTCCGTATGCCGAAACATTCGCACTGGGGCTGGGATGCGGAGCACAAAATTCAATACCGGCGCATGGATCGCTATGGCTCCGAGGCAAAAATCGAGATCACGACGCATCCAGGCCGCAAGAGCAGTGAGCATACGATTTTTTACCACCGGCCCTTGCCTTCGTATGTGACATCCCTGAGCGCGGCCGGTCTGGCCATCACAGGGTGCGATGAACTGTTCAGCCATCGCCGATCCCAAGTGGGGCCCCGCAGCAAGGCGGAACATTTCGCCGCCGAGGAGTTCCCGATGTTTCTGTTGTGGGAACTGCGCAAGTGCCCGGCGCTTCAGTAAGGATGCTCGGCGAGGTGGGCGATACAGTGCTGCGACCACGTTTCCAGACGCTCAAACGCCTCACCACGCAGCTCCGCCAGCGGGCTGAAACTGAGGTCCGTGAGGGCGTCTTCGCGCGAGGCGACGTCCTCGCTATCGAGATCGACCAAATGCACGATGCCGAGGTGGACCTGCCCCACCGGGTTGCTGTCGTCATTGAGCAACGCGATGATGCGGCTGGTGCGTTTGCTGCCGATGATCAACTCCTCCTCCAGCTCGCGCGATACGGCGGCGAAATACGCTTCCGGCCCCACGCGACCATCGCCGGTGTCGATCGGATTGATGTGCCCGCCCACGCCGACGGAAATTTTCGCATGCAGGCGGCTTTCGCCCCCGGCTTTGCCTCGGGTGTAGTGAAGAATGCGGTCGCCGCAGCGGAAAATGCAATAGGGGATCAACTGCTTGTGGCTGGGATCCTCCTCGGCGGCGGCGCGATCCATGAAAAAATGATGGGCCGGATCGAGCAAGCGGGCGATCACGGGATCGATCTGCTCGGTGAGGATGCCATGAAACGAACCCATTTCATCGAGCAGGGCACGACGAACCACCAACACTTCTTCTCCGGCATACTTGGACATAATAAAAACAGGCGCGGAGGCTGCATCGCGCGCTGGGCTGACGCTAGGCAAAGTGCGTTCCTGCGGCAAGAGGCATTTGCGGCTGTTTCTGCTGCACCGAGAAATCGGAAATTTTTGCAAGAAATGCCTTTACAAATCCGATCATGCCGCTAGTTTCGCCCTCCCAATTCACCACTCACCATCATGAAAGTTCTCTCTTCACTCAATTCCGCCAAACGCCGCCACGCCGATTGCCAAGTGGTCAAACGCGGTGGAACGCTTTATGTGATCTGCAAAAGCAACCCGAAATTCAAGGCCCGCCAAGGCGCGACCAAAGGCACCCGCCTCTCGAAAAAGGGCGTGAAGTAATTTCACGAGCGATCCTATGACAAAAAAGCCGCTGGAGAAATCCGGCGGCCTTTTTTTGCGCGAAAACTCAGCGCAGCATGCGCACGGCGCGGCGGGTGGCGTTGCCAAAGGCGGCGATTTCTTCGAGCGTGTTGTAGAGCGCGAAGGAGGCACGAGTGGTGCCGGAGATGCCGAAGCGCGCCATGAGCGGTTGGCAGCAGTGATGGCCGGTGCGCACGGCGACGCCCATTTGATCGAGGAAGGTGCCGAGATCGTAGGCGTGCACGCCATCGATGGCGAAGGACAGGGCTCCGCAGCGGTCCGGCGGGCCGAAAAGGCGGATGCCGTCGATCTGTTGCAGTTCTTTTTCCGCCGCGCGGATGAGCGCGGTCTCGTGCCGCTGGATGGTGCTTTTGCCGATCGAATCCACAAAATCCAATGCCGCGGCGAGTGCGATGGCTCCCTCGATGTTGGGTGTGCCGGCTTCATACTTGAAAGGGATGTCGTTGTAGGTCGTGCCGGAGAAACTGACTTCCTTGATCATCTCGCCGCCGCCGCGATAGGGAGGGAGTTTTTCTAACAGCTCACGCTTGCCCCACAGCGCGCCGATGCCGGTGGGCGCATACACTTTATGACCGGAAAACGCGAGCAGGTCACAGCCGAGGGCTTTCACATCGATGCTGAGATGCGGCACGGCCTGGGCGGCATCGATGAGCACGATGGTCCCGTACTGTTTGGCGAGAGCGATCATTTCCGCAATCGGATGCACGGTGCCGAATGCGTTAGAAATCCAGCCGAGGGCGAGGACTTTGGTGCGCTCGCTGAGGAGCGCGCGGAATGCGTCTTGATCGAGCACGCCGGAATCATCGCAAGGGATGACTTTCAAGGTAGCTCCGCTGCGTTCGCAGGCCATTTGCCACGGGACGATGTTCGAGTGATGTTCCAGTGTGGAGAGGAGAATTTCATCACCGGGCTGAAGTTGTGCGCTCAGGCAGTGGGCGGCGAGATTGATGGCATCCGTGCAGCCCGACGTGAAGATCAACTCATCGGGATCGCTGCCGCCGAGGTTGGTGGCGACTGTTTTTCTGGCGTCTTCATAAGCGGCGGTGGCGGCGCGCGCGAGAGCATGGGTGCCGCGGTGGATGTTCGCGTTGATGGTCTCGTAATAGGCGCGCGAGGCATCGAGCACGGCGAGCGGCTTTTGCGTGGTCGCGGCATTGTCCAGATAGATCAAGGGCTGGCCATTGACTTGTTGGTGAAGAATGGGAAAAAGTTCGCGTGCTGGCAGTGGAAGACTCACGGCGGAGAGCATGCCACGGTTCCGCGGTTTTTCCACTCTGTTTCTTGTCGACATGAAGGAAATTGATAAAAGATGCACGATGTTGAGCAAGGGAAGCAGAGCCAGCGCCAGCAGCAGGCGCTAACATGGCGTCGTTATGAGAAAGAACGAACCCATACGCAAATTGATGTCCACCAGTGTGATCAGCATTCATCACGGTGAGCCTGTATCCCAAGCCCGCAAGATCATGGTCGAGAGCGGGGTGCACCATCTCCCGGTCGTGAGCGGTGATGCCTTGAAGGGGATCATTTCCTGGAGTGACCTGCTCCGCATCAGCTTCGGCGATGCCTTCGGTGCCGATGAACGGGCCGTGGATGCCACGCTGGATCACACGTTTTCGTTAGAGCAAGTCATGTCGGCGGATGTCGTCACGGTGACTCCACAAACGACCGTGCACGAAGCTGCGGAAATTCTCTGCAAAGGCGACTTCCATTGCCTGCCCGTAGTGGATAGCGGCAAACTCGTCGGCATGGTGACCAGCAGCGACCTGCTGAAGTATCTGGCCGAGCTGTATTGAAAAGTGATGGCAATCGCCCATCTTGGTCTTCGCAAGGCCGGGTGGGCGCTTTTATTTTTTCTTGCTGGCGGACTTTGCAAGCGGCAACAGATCGCTGAAGGATTCGATGAAATGCGCGGCTTTCTGTTTCACCGCATCGCGGGCGACGACGCCGCCGAAACCGATGAAGAGATCGACTTCGCTCGAGGCTTCGAAATCGGAAATGCCATCGCCGACCATGATGGTGGTCTTGGGGAGCATCGCTTGTTTCCACTCGCGGATGATTTGTGGTTTGCCGCCGTTGCGGGTGGTGGGGTAGTCCGCGCCGTAGCCAGTGTAGTTTCCTTCCGCATCATGATGCAAGGGGACGGCTTCGACAAAGGGAACACCCAGCTCCCTTGCCAAGGGCTCGATCAAGGGCGCAAAGCCACCGCTGATGATGACAATGGTCCAGTCCTCATCGCGCATGGACTGCAAGGTCTCGCGCACGCCGGGGACAATGGTGTCGATGTAAAGTCGGGCGACGGCATCGCAGGTGGTTTTGTCGGGCCGCAGGATGTCCATGCGGCGCGGGAAAACTTCGTGCAGGGGCACGCTGCCATTCATGCCTGCATTGGTGAGTGCCACGATTTCCTGAAAAACGGCATCGCCGCGCTCGCGCGCGAGTTCATCGATGCCCTCGATGCTCGAAAGCGTGGAGTCGCAATCAAAGAAAGCGATCTTGCCGCGCCTGCGGGTCGGTGGTTCGATGAATACCTCCGTATCGAGTGGAGTGAGATCGAAGAGCTCGACGATGTCGATGTTCGACAAACGAATGCAGCCATGGCTCGCGGGAACGCCGATGAGTTCCTCCTGGTTGGTGCCGTGAATGTAAATGCAGCGATCTAACGTATTTTTGTTCTGTGCATCCATGCCATCGAGCCGCAGGATGCGCGAAGTGATGAGATCACCATCGGTGCTATCGCCGGGCGTCCACAGCCCCACGGGCTCGCGCTTTTGAAAAATCGTGCCGAGTGGTTGTTCGTAGCCGATTTTTTCACAGATCCGAAATTGCCCCGTCGGCGTGCGGTAGCTATCTTTGGTGAAGCCCACGCCCTTCGCACCCGAGGAAATGGGGTACTCGCGGATCACTTCATCACCGTCAGACAAAGTGAGCCATTGGTCATCGATCGAGATGTGGATGTTCATTTGTCAGATCTAAAAAATCCGTTAGCCTAACACGTCATCCATCGCGGTGATGAGCTCGTTCATGGTGGCAGGTGTTTCGTTGCCCATGTTCGAGATGCGGAAGGTGATGCCCTTGATCTTGCCGTAGCCGCCGTTGATGAGAAAATTGTGCTTCGTTTTCAAGTTCTTGATGAAAGCGGATTGATCGAAGCCTTCGGGGGTGTGGAAGCAGCTCAGCGACACCGAGCGGAAGCCTTCGGGCGCGAAGTGTTCAAAGCCGTGGCGCGCGGCCCAGGCGTGGATGAGTTGGTTGTTTTCGCGATGGCGGGCGAAGCGGTTTTCCAGTCCTTCGGCGGCGATGGTCTCGAGGATGTGTTGCAGGCCGAAAATCAACGAGATCGCCGGAGTGGAGGGGGTGTTGTTGGCAGCGGCGTTCTTTTCGAATTCGACGAAGTCAAAGTAATAACCGCGATCTTTGCTGGCCTTCGAACGCTCGAGAGCGGCTTCGGAAATCGCGAACACGGTGAGGCCCGGAGGCAGGGCCATGGCCTTCTGTACTCCGGCGAGCAGGACATCGATGCCGAGTTCGTCCATGGCATGGGGCACGGCGGAAAAAGAGGAAACGGTATCGACGATGAGCAGCACATCGGGGAACGATTTCACAACGGCGGCAATCGCGGCGAGATCGCTCATCACGCCGGTGGAAGTTTCGTTGTGAATGAAAGTGACCGTGTCAAATCCGCCCTCGGCGAGTTTGGTGCGCACTTGCGCGGGGTCGATCGGTTGGCCCCATTCGTATTGGAGTTTCTCGACTTCCTTGCCGCATTTTTTGGCAACATCAAACCACTTGTCGGAAAACGCGCCGTTGCACAGTGTGAGAACTTTTTTCTGCGTGAGATTGCGCAGTGCGGCTTCCATCACGCCCCAGGCGGAGGAGGTGGACAGAAAGACCGGACGCTTCGTGCCCGCGAGTTGTTGCAGGCCGGGCTGGGTGGAGGCGTAGAGGGCCTCGAACTCGGAACCGCGGTGGCCGATCATCGGACGCGACATCGCCGCGTAGGTGGCAGAAGAAACGTCGATCGGACCAGGAATGAAAAGTTTGGGTGTAGCCATATGAGTGGGCACGTAGTGTGCGAGCGGATGACGCACTTGTCAAAGCGCTATGCAGGGCATGACGGGATTTTTCTCACGTGTAGACGGGAGTGGTGCTTGTCATCGGCATCGCGCATGGAAAGCGCGGCCACCTCACTCCGAAGTACCAGGCGAGGTATTCCAGTAGCGGTGCATTTCCTCGAGCGTGGGCGTTTTCAGCGGACGCACGACGCGGAAACCGAGGAATGGGGCATCGGTGAAATACCAGATCGATTTCGGGATTTGCGGATCGCGCACTTTCCAGTCGGGCGTGGTGCCCAGGCGTGCGGCGCTGCGGAGTTGATCGGCATCGGCATCCCAGTGACCGCCGCGCACGGTGGTGGGGTAGCGGTTGGCGGGGAAGCTGAAAGGATTAGCCGCACCGTCTTTGTAACTTTCGTAGGCGTTGGCGAGGAATTGGTCGATCACGAGCTCGGCGGCGTTGCCGTGCATGTCGTGCAGGCCCCAGGGATTGGGTTTTTTCGCACCGACCTTTTGGTACTGGAACTCGGAATTTTCCGCATACCACGCGTAGTCTTTCATTTGGCTCACATCATTGCCCCACGAGTAGGCGGTGGTGGTGCCGGCACGGCAGGCGTATTCCCACTCGGCTTCGGTGGGCAGGCGATAGAAATGGCCGGTTTGCGCACTCAGCCATTGGCAGAATTGATTCGCTGCGTGTTGCGTCACTCCGACGGCGGGGTATTCCTTCGAGTAGCCATCGCCCATGGAGAAATGCATCGGCACGTACGGGGGTGTCGGTTGCGTCACGGTGTCCACCAAGGTCTCGCCCTCTTTGATTTCAGGAGCCTCGGTGGTGGTGAGATTCGAGTCGCGATTGAGCGTGCCGTCTTTGTTGCGGTTTTTGCCGTTTTCCATGTAGGGACGATACAAGTTCCAAGTGGTCTCGACTTTTGCCATCCAGAAGGGTTCGATCTTGAGCTTGCGCTGCGGTCCTTCATCGGCATCGCGTTTTTCTTCGCTCGCCGGAGAGCCGATCGTGAACTCGCCACCGGGGATGGGCACGAGCGAAATTTCTCCATTGTCCGCGAGCGGCACCTGAGCGGTGTAGGCCTTCATGTCCTTGGCTTCGGCATCGGCCTTTTTGCGAATCAATTCATAAATCGCCTTGGTGGTTGGCAGCAGATTGGCGTTGGGAAGTGCCTCTTCGGCAGTGGCGAAAAAGCAGGAAGAGAGAAGGAGTGCGGTGGGGCGTAGCATAGTGGGCGTAGTGAGACGAAAAAAAGCGTTAGGAGGTGTGCGGAAGTCCGCGCTCCGTTAGATCAATTTGTATTTTCCGGGCACGGGGACTTCCTGTGTCGGGTTCTTATCGCCCATTTGCAGAGAGTCTGGTGCGAAGTCTTGTTTCGCATTCCACAGATCGGCCCAGGTGACGCGCTGACCGCTGTGCGCGGC
>Ga0315909_10010247_pt1 | contig 10026 bp, 11 predicted proteins | sample LakEriMetagenome_11_FD_203527 | JGI IMG/M metagenome (GOLD analysis project Ga0315909, IMG submission 203527) | Freshwater fungal communities from buoy surface, Lake Erie, Ohio, United States - Buoy 2 MA125 | ecosystem: Environmental > Aquatic > Freshwater > Lake | place: USA: Lake Erie, Ohio...
TCTGAAGAGGATTGTCCTAAGTGCGGTAAGAAGCTTATGATCAAGCTTGGTAAGTTTGGTAAATTTTTGAGTTGTTCTGGGTACCCAGAATGTGAATTTGCTAAACCTCTAAATAGTGAAGGAGTAGATGAGCAGGGAAATCCTATTGAATATGAAAAATGTGATAAGTGTGGGGGAAGTTTAATTTTAAAAATGGGCCGTTTTGGAAAATTTTTAGCATGCTCAAACTATCCAAAATGCAAAAATATTAAAAAATATTTAGAAAAAGTTGGAATGAAATGTCCTTTATGTCAAAACGGAGAGGTAATTGTAAAAAAATTTAGAGGACGAACCTTTTATGGATGCAGTAATTATCCAGAGTGTAAATATACATCCTCAAAAAATCCTGTTGAAAATACTGAGTCTGGCAACTCAGAGGAGACTTCCGAGGAATAAAATTTTCCTGTATTGAAAACATCACTTTAATGTGATAAATTCGTCATTATGTCAAAGACAATACCAACTATTAACGATCTTTTTAATTCAGGAGTCCATTTTGGTCATCAAACAAATAAATGGAATCCAAAGATGTCTAAATTCATTCATTCAAATTCATTAGGTGTTCATATTATTGACTTATCAAAAACTGAAGAAATGCTTAAAAAAGCTTGTGATTTCTTAGAAGAAGCAGCTTCTAATAACGCTCAAATCTTATTTGTAGGTACAAAAAAGCAAGCTTCTGAAATAGTAAAATCAGAAGCAATTAGATGTGAATCAAACTTTGTTTCTAATAGATGGATTGGAGGAATGTTAACAAACGTTTCTACTATTAGATCAAATGTTAAAAAACTTACAAATTTCAGAGATAAAATGAAATCTGGAGAATTTGAAAGTTATACTAAAAAAGAAAAATCAATGATTTCTAAAGAAATAGAGAAATTAGATTTAATTTATTCGGGTATCGAAACTCTTACAAATCCTAAAGTAATAGTTGTAATCGATCCAAAAAGAGAGGCTACAGCAATTAAAGAGGCTAAACTTCTTGGTTGTACTGTTGTAGCTTTAGCTGATACTAATACTAATCCAGATGGAATAAACTATCTTGTACCTGGAAATGATGATGCTATAAGATCCATTTCTCTTGTTGTTTCAGCTTTCGCTGATGCTATTGAAAGAGGAAGAAAATCTTTTGCTTCAAAAAACCCTTCCAAAAAATAAGAACTTTTTTTAAAATTTAAAAGTAAAGTAGATATTTTAAATAAGGAAAATTATGGATTTTGATATAAACGTAATCAAACAAATAAGAGATGAAACTGGTGCTGGAATTATGGACGTAAAAAATGCGTTAACTGCAGCTAATGGTGATGTAAAGTTGGCAAAAGAAGAGCTTCACAAAAAAGGTCTTGCTAGGGCCGAAAAAAGAGCTGATAGAGAAGCTAATGAAGGTCTAGTTTATTCATACATTCACAATGGATCTAAAATAGGTTCTATGGTAATGCTAACTTGTGAAACAGACTTTGTTGCTAAAACAGAGGATTTTGGAAAAGTAGCTAAAGAAATAGCATTACAAGTTTCTTCAGAAGATTATGCTGATTTAGAAACTTTACTAAATTCTCCATATATTAGAGACGAATCAAAAAAAGTTTCAGATTTAGTAGCAGAACTTTCAGCTAAAACAGGTGAAAAAGTAGAGCTTAAAAATTTCGTAAGATTTGCTATATAATTTAAGTATGAACAAATCTGAATTAAAAAGAGATTTATCAGAAGCTATAGAGTTTTTCAAATCCGAATTAACTAAAATTAGAACTGGAAGAGCAACACCTTCCTTAGTTGAAGACTTAACTTTAGAGGTGTATGGAAGTAAGATGAGGTTAAAGGAGCTTGGTTCTATAACAGTACCTGAGCCACAGATGATTGTTGTGTCTCCTTGGGACAGATCCCAAATCCCTGCAATTTCTAAAGCAATAAATACATCAGACTTAAATTTGAATTCTTCATATGATAATGAAAAAGTAAGAATACCAATCCCACCTCTTTCTGAGGAACGAAGAGCGGAGTTGGCCAAGCTTGTAACAGCTAAACTAGAGTCTTGTAAGACTACTGTAAGAAATTTGAGAAACGATGTTATGAAGGAAATTGACAAGGATTTTTCAGAAAAAAAGATTTCTGAAGACGAGAAATTTTCATTTAAAGAAGAAGCTGACAAGATTATAAAAGAATTCTCTGAGCAAGCTGAGATACTTTCAAACGATAAGAAAAAAAGTTTGATGGAATTATAAATGGAATCACTTATACTATTTATTGGAATAATTTCTTTTTTAGTACTCATTCATGAGTTAGGTCATTTTATGGCCGCTAAGAAGATTGGTGTTAAGGTAGAGGAGTTTGGTCTAGGCCTTCCTCCAAAAATTTGGGGTAAGAAATTTAAAGGGACTGAATTTACATTAAATTTTTTACCTTTCGGTGGTTTTGTTAGGTTAAAAGGGGAGGAAGAGCATAATTCTGACTCCGATAGTTTTGAATCTAAAGGTGTCTACCAAAGGGCTTTTGTTGTAGTAGCTGGTGTCTTAATGAATTTACTTCTTGCTATTTTTATTTATCAAATAACATTGCATATAAGAGATTACAAATCAGATTATTTTCCAGTTTTAGGAGATATCAAACCTTATTTTGGTAATTTAGAAATAACTAGTGGATTAATTTCTGGGTTAACTACTGAATCAAAAATTGATAAAAGCATGGTTTCGGGAGGAGATTATGTATACAGTATTAATGATACTAAAGTAACCTCAAATTCTCAGCTTAGAGATTTGGTAAATTCTGTTGAAGGAGATCGAGTTAATGTTGTTGTAAAAAACCTAAGAGATACAACAGTTGTTAAAGAGATGTCTGTAGAGTTATTCAAAAAGGATACTCAAAAATATTTAGGTATTTATCTTGGAGAGGCTGGAAGAGTAAATTATCAAAACATAAATCCTGTATTTGTAGGCACTTTACACTCGTTAAATATAGCAAAACTTTCACTTGATTCTCTAGGACTTCTAATAAATAAGTCAGTAGAAAATAAAGATATATCAATAGTTTCAGAAAATGTTGCAGGTCCTGTAGGGATTTACGGGGTAGTAGACACTATAAAAGAAATGAATGGTTCTGCTATTAGCCTTGATATATTTGAACTAGTCGCAATGCTTTCTCTGTCTTTAGCGGTTATGAATATTCTTCCAATCCCTGCAGTTGATGGTGGTAGGTTAGTTTTCTTAGTTTACGAAATGATTCTACGAAGAAAAATAAGTCCTAGAATTGAACTTGCAGTTAATAAATTTGGAATGCTCTTTCTTCTAGGATTGTTAATTTCAATTACTGTAAAAGATGTTTCAAACTTAATATTTAAGTGATATATCAATGAAATTTAAATTAACATTGTTGATAAATCAACAATATTAGTGATTTGCAAAATTTGGGATTTAAAATTATACTGTAAAGATAAAATAATAAGCTTAAAATTTTGATTAAAAATATTAAAGATATGTTAAAATACATGCTTATTAATTGCAACTGTAGAAGTTACGCAAAAGTAGAAAATTAATTGTTTGGGAGGTGTTCTAATTTGACCAAAATTAAGATTAGATCTGGGGAATCATTAGAGCAAGCTTTAAGAAGATTTAACCGAGAAGTTTTACGATCTGGTACTCTTAAAGAAGCTAAAGAACGAATGGAATATACAAAACCAAGTACTAAGAAATTTAGAAAAGGTAAAGAAAAAGCTAGAAGAATTTATTTCGAGAAGCTAAATAACGAAGAATAAGATGATTATTGATTCTTTAAGAAAAAAAATGATAGAAAGTCAAAAGTCTCAAAACGAGATTGCTTTAAGCACTTTGAGACTTTTGATTACTGAAATTAAAAATAAAGAGATATCCCTTAGAGCAGAACAAAAAGAGCTGTTAGATGAAGATATTCTCAAGATGATCAAAAAACAAATTAAGAATAGAAATGAAACTATCCCTATGTATGAAAAGGCTGGTAGAACAGAAACAGCTGAAAAAGAAAAATCAGAAGTTGAGTTTTTACAGTCATTAATTACTGAATTTTTTCCAAATGAACAAGGAAACTAACTCCCAACAACCAGAAATAAAAGATTTAAATAACGTTTTTATAAATGTTAGTCTTGTAAGAGATGCTCAGATGCTTGAACTTAACTCCAAGTATAAAAATAAAGATTACCCAACTGATGTTTTATCTTTTAATATCAATGAGAAGATGGAAGATGGAAAATTTTATTTAGGAGATATTGTTGTAAATATTGAACAAGCAGAGAGGCAGTCTGCTGAGTACGGTAATGACTTAAAACATGAAATAGCCGAGTTGGTAGAGCATGGTGTTTTACATTTATTAGGAGTTCATCACGAACATGATGAGTAATAAATATAAATTAATCGTTGGTTTAGGTAATCCTGGAAATAAACACAGTTTAAATAGACATAATATTGGTTTTTTAATTATTGATAATTACACCCATAATTTAGGTAAATTTGAATATAATAAAAAATTTGATGCCGAAATACTAAAAGTTGAGGAAGTTATATATGCTAAACCACAAACATTTATGAATCTGTCTGGTAAAAGTGTTTCTGAAATCTGTCGATTTTATCAGATAGAGCCTGAAGAAATACTAATAATTCAGGATGAGCTGGATCTAGACTTTGGAAAGATAAAAGTCTCCTTTGATAGCTCTGATGCAGGCCACAATGGTATTAAAAGCATTACTGATTCACTTGGAACAAAAAAGTATTTTAGATTAAGGTTTGGGGTAGGAAAACCAACCGATTACACTCCAATCGAGGATTATGTGCTTCAAGATTTTACAACCATTGAATTATCAACAATAAAAAACTTCAATTTAGATAGCTACCTTAATTAGAATTATCCCTTAGAATATTAGTCTATGTATTATTTAAAATATCGACCCGAAAAATTTGCTGATTTTATCAAACCAAACCCAGAAATAGAGACAATTCAAAACCAGATAATTAAAGGTAATACTGGGCATGCTTATATACTTTCTGGTTCTAGAGGGATTGGAAAAACATCCACTGCTAGGTTAATCGCAAAAGCTTTAAATTGCACCAATTTTAATGGGGATGTTTGTTGTGAGTGTGAGAACTGTTTATCAATAAAAAGTGGTGGATTTGTTGATGTAATTGAGATAGATGGCGCATCAAATAGAGGAATAGATGAGGCAAGATCTTTACGAGAGAGCTTAAAATTTTCACCCCTCAGAGGCTCTAAAAAGGTCTATATCATTGACGAAGTACATATGTTGACTACGGAGGCGTTTAACTCACTTTTAAAGGCTCTGGAGGAGCCTCCTGAGTATGTTGTATTTATTTTATGTACAACTGAGTCCCATAAAATTCCAGAAACTATCAAGTCTAGATGTCAGTTATTTATTCTAAAAAGACCTACAAATGAACAAATAGTTCAGAAACTTAAAAAAATTGTAAATACTGAAAATATTGAAATTTCAGACTCAAAGCTACTTGATATAGCAGTTGCTTCAAACGGAGGATTTAGAGACGCCGAAACAATGCTCACCCAACTTCAAAATAATCCTGATTTTATTTCAAATTTTGATAATTTTGATTCTAAACTAGAATTTTTAGAAAAAACTTTAGATAAAGATTATAAGTTTTTGATTGAGTATATAGCAAAACTTGAAAGCAATGGAATAAATATTGTTACTTGGGTGGCAAGCTATTTAACACTTGTTAGAAATGTTTTGCATCATAAATTAGGTATTGAAAAAGAGAGTAGTTTTTTTGGACCTGACTTGTTAGGTAAGATAAACACTTTAAATAATAGAGTTGAAGTCTCAGATTTAATTTCACATATAAATTCTTTTATAGATATCTATTCCAAAATTAGATATTCTTTAAATCCCGAGCTGGTTTTTGAAATATTATTTTTAAATTCTCTAGACGAATTTAAGGTTGCTACTAAAGTTTATTCAAAACCTAAAACAATAATAATTGAGAAAAAACTACCACAAGAAGAAAAAATTTATTCAGAAAAAAATCACGAAATTATAGAAGAAAATTCTCAGGAAGAGCTCATAGAAGAGGGGGAAGTTTTGATTGTGGAAAAAAATATTGCAGATGTTCTTATAGAGGAAAGTCAAAATTTCTCATCAAACGATATTCAAGTCGAATCCGTACAGGAAAAATGGTCCGAAATTGTTTCCAAGGCAGGTACTGAAAATAAAACTATCGAAACTTTGCTTAAAGTTATTAGACCAGTTAATATAAATAACGACGTTCTTACACTAGAAGTTGACTTTAAGTTCCATGCCGAAAGATTGGATAACAATAAGAATAAATTAGTAATAGAAAAAATTTTGTATTCAGTTTTTGGTCGCAAAATTCTTTACAAAACGACAATTAATAATAAAAGAACTTCCAACGGATTTAATACCGACAAGGCTATACCGGGGGCGGATAATTTAACCGACTATAATGTCGTCCCAATTAAGGATTTAACTCCTGATGATGTACTTTCTATGTTTGACGGAGGAGTTCCTGCCAAGTAGACTAATCCTTATGAAAATACCAAAACCAATATCTAGACTAATAGAATCTTTTGAAAAATTACCGGGAATTGGCCCTAAAAGTGCTCAAAGACTTGTTTTTTATTTGATGAGAGTTCCTGAAAATGAGGTTTCTGATTTTGCAGATAATCTACTAGAGCTAAAAAAAAGTGTAGTTTTTTGTGAGATTTGTCGCAATATAGACGAATCCTCTCCTTGTAGTATTTGTGAAGATTCTCAAAGAAATCAGTCTCAGATAATTGTTGTAACAAGCCCTTTAGATGTTTTTGCTTTTGAGAAGGTTGGTTTTAAAGGAGTTTATCAAGTATTACACGGAAACATTGACCCTTTAAATAATGTAGGTCCTGAAGAGTTAAAAATCCATATTCTTATAAGAAGGTTAAAAGAAATTGTAGATGGTACCGATAATATAGAGGTAATACTTGCTACTTCAACCTCACTAGAAGGAGAATCAACTGCTATGTATATCTCTAAGATGATTAAAGAGCAAGTACCTGAAGCCTCAAAAATTAAAATCTCAAGAATTGCTAGAGGAATACCAATTGGAGGTGATATCGAATACGCTGACGATATAACACTTTCAAAAGCACTAGAAGGCAGGTCTCATTTCTAATTAATTTTTGCTAAAATACGAGAGTGATTAGGTTATATAATTCATACACAAGAGAAATAGAAGAATTTATTCCTCAAAAAAGCCGGGAGGTATCAATGTATACTTGCGGACCAACTGTTTATGACAAAGTCCACATTGGAAATTTAAGAACCTTTTTCTTTTCGGATTTAGTAGTGAGAACTCTTAGATTTAATGGTTATTATGTTAAAAATGTAATGAATATTACAGATTTAGACGATAAGATTGAAAATGTAGCTAAAGAGGCAGGTAAACCAGCTCTTGAAATTACTAAATATTACACAGATTACTATTTAGACACTTTAAAAAAATTAAATATAAATTTGCCTTGGAAAACAACAAAAGCTACTGAATATATAAAAGAAATGCAGTTTTTGATACAAGTTTTACTTGAAAAAGGAATTGCGTATAAAACCGAGGATGGTATTTACTTTAATATCTCTAAGTATCCTGAATATTATAGATTATCAAATCAAGACCCTTCAAAAATTGATAGATCGAGAATTGAGGAGAATCCGAATAAATTAAATCCCCATGATTTTGCTTTGTGGAAATTTTCAATTCCTACTGAAAAAAGATTACTAGATTTTGATTCTCCTTGGGGAAGAGGTTACCCTGGGTGGCATATTGAGTGCTCTGCTATGTCTTTGAAAGAATTAGGGGATACAATTGATATCCATGTTGGAGGAGAAGACCTTAAAATGACCCACCATCCTAATGAAATTGCTCAAAGCGAGTGTGTAACGGGTGAGAAGTTTGTAAATTATTGGCTTCATTCAGCCTTCTTAAACATTAATTCTGAAAAAATGAGTAAAAGTTTAGGGAATTTTTATGTGCTAGATGATGTTATTTCCGACGGCACTGACCCAATTGCTGTAAGGTACTACTTTTTATCCTCGACTTATAGAAACCCTTTAAATTTTACAGATGTAGGTCTTCAGGCCTCAAAAAATGCCTTAAAAAGAGCCTATGATATGGTTGCAGGTTTAAAAGTTGATGATTCCTATAAATACGATGAAGTAATGGTGGGAAGATTTTTGGATGCTATAAACAATGATTTTAATACTCCTGCAGCTTTGGCAATCTTTTGGGAGACAGTTACTTCAAACCTACCTGAAACCATTAAATTAAATAGTTTAATTAAAATGGATGAAGTTTTAGGATTGGATTTAATTAAATATGTAGGTTACGATATTCCAATGGAAGTATTAGAACTCGGCAAATTAAGATGGGAATATAAAAGACAGGGGATTTATGACAAAGCTGACTTTATGAGAAGAGAGATTGAAAAATTAGGATTTGAAGTTTTAGATCAAAAAGATAATTATCAACTTAAAAAAGTATTCAAATAAACACTCTTGACAATTATTTTAACCTATAGTAAGATATATTTATCTTGGTAAGGGATGTTGGATTGTTCTCCAGCATTACCTAGCAAGTAGGCTGCTTAGTATTTTTGATAGCTTTCAGGCCACTGGTCTGATTGTGACAAGAGGGCTTACAACCCTTTTCAAAAATTATTAAGTTAGTCTTGGGATCCTCACACTTGCCAAAGTGGGAGATGGCGCCCGAAGGGCGCATTTAAGGTTTTAGGGAATGCACGGGTTATCCGTGGGGATTGTGGTGATTGGCGCTTTGCGTCAACCCGCTTTTTTGAGATCTCGAGAGGTCTCCGTTTGACGGCAGGTTTAGACCTGATTTGAAATCGCTACTGGTGTGGTAACCAGATTGGGATTTCTCAAAAACGTACCTAGGATCTGGCCCGAGTTGTATGTACATCAACCGAGAAACTTCTTTGAAGCCTTGGTCTGATCAACCGGGTGAATTTGGAGTTTAGAAGACGTAAGAGCGACAATATTGGCTACCAACCAATATAAGAGCTGAACAACGTCAATGTACAAACCCCTCATAGCGACTGCTACTGAGGGTATAAAGGAGAGAAACCCGGCGGACAGGTCTGACTTGTCTGCCGGTTTTCATTTAGATACCTTTTCAATATTTCAACAAATTTAAAATTAAAAATAAGTACTTGACAATTATTATAACCTATAGTATTATATACATAGTTGATGAAGAGCTTGCAGGTTTGTTCCTTGCATGTGAATGATTCAACCGTAGTATAAATAGTTTTTAGGATAGACTCGCTGAGTCGAAAAAGGTGGCAGCTCGCCACTTCTTCTTAAAAAGTATTTTATATTACTTGGGCCTCACCCAGGTTGGGTGTTGGTCCTACTGCTCCCTAGTCTGGGGAGTGGTCATGGGGTTTCGCTGGGTCGTACGTACCTAGCGAGGTTTGTAGGGTGAGACCCTACAGATCCTATCTGACCGACTAGCCTGAGGCTAGTTTGGTACAGGAACCTCTAATTCAGTGTTGTAAAGGTGCCTCTAATTTAAGCTACATGCTTCAATCTTAGGGTGGCACCTGAGGTTGAAAAGCAATGTAGATTAACATTAGAGTCAGCCTCCAAAACACTGGATAGGACCGAGCTCTCGAAGTGAGCTCAGGGAAATTGCAGCAGGCCACTGCAAGTTCCTAAGGGTGCAAGTTTCATGTGGTTCGCCAAACTACATCGTTACGAGCAGAACAACCCAACTTCAAACAACCCTTTGTCACTGATAAAGGGTATATTAAGGAGAATAACGCGACAGGCCTCAAAACCTGTCGCTTTCTGTTTATATTTCTTTTTTCTTGACTATCCACTTAAAATTAAATAAAATCAACCTCATACCTATAAAAGGAGGGTATATGCTTAAGACTGAGAGCCTTAGTGAAGGTAATTCTGGAGATCCTAAATCTCCCAATTCTTTCTTT
>Ga0315909_10010249_pt1 | contig 10024 bp, 12 predicted proteins | sample LakEriMetagenome_11_FD_203527 | JGI IMG/M metagenome (GOLD analysis project Ga0315909, IMG submission 203527) | Freshwater fungal communities from buoy surface, Lake Erie, Ohio, United States - Buoy 2 MA125 | ecosystem: Environmental > Aquatic > Freshwater > Lake | place: USA: Lake Erie, Ohio...
GCCATATGCGCTTAATCCCTCTGCTAATAACACAGCAAACTCTTTGACCATTGTGATCAATACTTGATCTTGGATGTGTCTAGTTCCCCTTATAATTCGATCTTCAATTTGCATCATCGAATCTTTGTATTGTAATTCAGCATCTTCATAGTGTGTAGATTCAAAGCTATGGGAATAAGATAATCCATCCTGATCCGATAGAGAGACAATGGGATTGGTTCTTACGATTCCGTTTCTTGTGTGTCTCCATTCTTCATGTTGGATCTCTACATCTTCTTTGACTGGATGATATAGATATGCATCTCTTACAACTGTTCTTTTTGAATTGGGAATCTCTTGGAATATCTTACATCTTACCGTCTGATTCAAATAAGCAAATGGAGATAAGCCTCTCTTTGGATCATAGTATTTCGTATATCCCATAAAAGATTCCCTTGCTATATCAAAGAATTCCATTTGTTTATGTAAATTGTAATATTTCAGCCAGTGCTTAACACATGGATAAACTGCATATCGCATAATAGCAATTGCGCAGAAATCATCCTTAGTCTGTTGATAGTAATCAGTAATTTGATTTAAATTATGCTTATCAATCCTAGTCTGATAATATGTTCTTTTCGTTCTTTTGTAAAATTTAGCCATACTTAATTATTATACCTATATATAGAATATACAAGTAAATAGATCCATGAGTAATAAAATTATCATAGGCGATTATATTCGTAGTTTATATGGCCAGATGAAGCCTGAGAAAACGATATTGAAGCTAGCTAAGATTCAATTTCCCAAAGAATCTATGAAGAGTTTAGAGGGAATATTATCCGATGTAAAAGAAGAATTAACTGTGACTGGTCAAGATGTAGTTTACTCTTCTGTTGCCAATTATCAGTCGATGATTCAAGTTGCTGATATTTGTATAGATGCGGCTTTGCATGATCCAGAGGGAGTTGATAAATCTTCTGTCTCTAAATTAATTGAGAATAAAAGAAAGATATTACAAGATCTTCAAGTATTGACTGGTGGTATATCGAACGATGAAAAGGATCCAGAAATAATTGTGGATGAAGCATGGAAAGAAGAATAATCAATTATGAAAAAGTATTTAGATATTCTCTCTAAAAATAAGATTCGAGGTTATCAAAAGAACTGGCTTCATCTATGTTTAGAAAACGATAAGGTATTCTTATTAGGAGCCAGACAAATTGGTAAGTCATGGATTGTGGCTTTACTTGCATGTATTATTGCTCATGGATATACAAAGACGGATGGTACACACTGTTATCCTCACGATGTAAAGATCATCTCTAAAGATAAACAATCAGCGAAGAATATTATTGCTATGGTTAATAAGCATCTTAAAATAGCTGAACAAGTTGAAGGCAAGCTGATATTGAATAAAAGAAGAGGCGGTGTCGATGAAGCTGTTTTACTTAATGGAACAATTATAAAAGCGATGCCTGGTGTTCCTACAGCTTTACAGGGATTTACAGGAACCGTTATTGTTGACGAAGTTTCTATCTCTAGATTCAATCCAGAAGATCTATTGGATCAAGCTTTGTCTGTGTCTAATAGCAAATCCTATATGAAAGTGATCTTAGTATCCAACGCCGATATTCAAGGATCCTTTGTCTATAACTTTTTCTATTCAGAGGAATTTGAATGGAGAGTGAGAAGAAAGGAATTCGTTATGGATCAAGTTGACATCTATCGAGCTTATGATAATCAGTTGACAGATAGTTTAGTTAGCGTCAAGAATACAATGGTAGAGAAATCATGGAAAAGATTCTATGAAAATCAGTTCTTAGGTGCTGGATTAGGGATTATAGCCAAGTCAGAGATGACACGCTTTATAACGTCTTCTAAGCCCGATTTGAAGAATGGTATTGTTCTTATGGGAGTAGACCCAGGGTTTAGTGATAAAGGCAATCCTACGGGATGTGTGGTGGCTTTAGTGACTCGTGATTATGTCCATGTAATTCATGCAGACTTGTGGCATGGAAAAGACATCAATTGGCAAATATCAGAGATTACTAGATTAGCTCAGTTGTATAGACCAAATAAGATCTATATTGACCAAGGTGTCGGTGGTTATGTTTTATATAAAGAATTGGAGAAAAAGGGAATTGGTAGAATAGAAGGAATATCAGCCACCCAATCTTTGCAGGAAACTTCATGGCATATTCTAGAGTCTATTATCTCCACATGTAAAATCCAGATAGATGTGAATTGTGCTTCTATTATTATAGATGATATATGTTCTGCGATTTGGGATGATAAGGGTAGATTACATATTCCCCAACGTCCATTTGATGATGGTAGAAAAGGAACTATCCATGGTGATTCTTTACTTGCTCTCTTATACTTAATTAAAGATGCTAATAGTTATTTAGGTGTCAAGAATAATTCTGCTCCTACTACGTTTAGTGTAACGCCACCTTTAAAGGGAGTTAGATTAGGATAATGGCAGCTAAGAAGAAATTGACTGAATTGGATTATGCGATCTTTGATGATATGGTATTGTATGTTTCTTATTATAATACGCTATCCCCTAATAAGCCACCTAGACAATCCTTCAATAAGAAAGATCTAGTAATAGATAAGATGACAGAGTATTTCGTTCAAGATGATGTTTATGCTATGTATCTATTCTATTATGCTATGGCTCAGAAGAATAACAATGGTAGTCTAGATTAAGAGTATAACTGAATATAGTATTCTATCTTCCTCTTGCACCAACTCTCTATGTAATCCAGTCTATCCTTTGGTAATTTGTATACTTGTCTATGATAGTCTCTAGCTTGATTATATAACGCATCTAAATAATCTTCCTGTGCGATCTTCTTCCATGTTACCTTTGGATGTATCCTCATACTATACTCTTCTATTGTATAGATCACAGATGAATTAGATTTCTTATAACATGAATAATTACCAGTATTTAGATATTTTAATATTGTATGTATTCTATTTAGATATTCCACAAATTCATCTATGAAATTCCTGTCAAGATTATCAATGGGACGTGTCGCTTTTCCCTTGACCTTGCCCCTCGACAATGGCATGGACCTTGAATTTTTAGCTTTTTTAGTCATGTAAGTTATTGAATTTATTACGCAATTTACGTTGGCATGATTCTTGCACGAATATTTACAAGGCCATTTTGAGTTTGTAAATTTAATTAATTAAATACGAATTTTTGCCACCAGTATTTTCAGTCACTTCCATAAGTAATTCCATAAGTGCTAACCCTATAATTTAATTGAAGTTTTTCCATTTGATTCTTGATGATCCTTCTAAAAATTTGAAGTGTTAATAAATTGTCAGTTATTGTGTATAGATTTTGTAAGTGCATGATATTATTCAGTTTTTTGTTCTATGTCGTTTTTTTGATCTTTTTTGTAATTTTGTCGATAACGATAGAGATTGTGAATAGAATAAAGACTAAAAGAAGGGAACATCCGTAAGCAGATGCAAGTAATCCCATTTGTGCTAGAAAAGTTTCCATGATGTTATTTATCCTTTATTCCTTGTGATTGTCATATTCATAATATCAACTGTGTATCCAGCGAACTTATAATCAGAGAACTCACCATCTTCCATGAAGTTATCATAAAGATATTCTAGTATCTCCATTTCTTCCATATCCTTGATCTTATTCAGGATAAAATGGATGAAGTATTTGTTTTCGTGGAGAGGGAGACTATCATCCATGTTATGTGTCTTGAAGAAGTAGCAGAGAAATTGAGTAGTTGCTTCTGGTGACATATTCTATTTTCCTTCTTGTTATGATGCTATCACGCTCTGTGATGCTCTGTGTTGCATCGTACACCTGTGTTGCATGGTTGTCTAGTGTGATGTGCTCTCTGCGCGTTATACAACGTTGTGGAGCTAAATATGAGTAGCAGGACTCGAACCTGCATAATCTTCGCCCCAAACGAAGTGGCTTATTCCATTAGCCTATACTCATGTAGAAGATATGTTATCTTTTATTTACATATCTATTGTTCAGTTTTTTATTCGTATGGTAGTTGTATCCACCATCGTACTGTTTCTCTCAGTGCTTCTTTATCATCATACTCAATTGTTATATTATTTCTATTGCAATAATTAATAAATACTTTTGTTATTGCCGGTGAATTAACAATTACTTTATTTGGTTCTGATAGTTTAACTAATTCTCTATAGACCGCATAATTAACTTTTCTATAGTTTTCCATAGATATCTTATTTCTTATTAGCAAATCTTGTATTGTATTTGTCATAGTATTATTCATATTACATCTTTACTTCCAATCTTAAACCAAGGCTAGGATCTATAAGTTTTACTGCATAGGTTGATTCGCATATGCATGTATTATCTTTTACTTCAAAGTTGATAAAATCATCTTCTTTGTGTGGTGTTACAAAACATGATCTTCCTTCTGTATTTTTATTAGCCACGGCAAGAATAATTGTATTACCAGCTATAAATTCACAAGTACCTTCTTCTGTCATACCAACGCTTTGTTCAATAATAAGATCTAATCCTAGACGTGTTCTAAACCAATCGGTTAAAGCTTCATATTGTGTCTTGTTTATATTCTCTGTATTCTCTCTGTAGTTACGGATCTGATCTTGTGCAAGAATACGACTTGCTACTTCTGGAGACATAAGAATTACGTTTGGTGATACACCTGTATTCTTTTGTATATTCATCGAATAATATTCAATATATCCAAGTACATCTGTATGATCTGTAGATAGATTAAATTTTTCTGATTTAAGCTTATCTGCCTGAACCATCAATTCTCTTACAAATTCAGAATATATATAACTAAATTGTGATCCTAGATTTTGTGAAATAGAGATGTATGGTTCTTCTGGTGTATTATGTAACCAAGGATAAACTACAACATCTTGTTCTTTTTGCTTTTTAAATATAAATGGACCATCTTCTATTTTTACTAATGGTGCTAATCTAAAGCTTGGTGATGTTGATATAAAATCTTCCTGTAATAGTTTAACTAATTTTGTATTCATATTCTCTTCCTCTCTTATTATTATTTTGTTGCCTGTCTATTAGTAAATAGTGTTCTACTTCTGATATATATTGCCTCAAAAATAAAAATTCCTATCGGATTAGGATAGGGACTCTTACGTGTATGGGTTGTATATCTTGTTTACTTCCCTTTTATAAATCTATATGTTTTATTATTAAACAAATTAGTTATTTTATCAATTTCCTCTTTATTTCTTTTCTGTTCTTCCTTTAGCTTAATAACATAATTTTCAATTGATTTTTCTATTATTGTTGCTAATTCCTCGCCTATTGTCTCTTGTTGTATTTTGTTATTAACATATTCCTTGGCGAGTATTTCAATAGCAATTGATTTATAATCCTTATTTTGATCATAATCTCCAATATGAATATCATCTTTTATTAACCCTTCTATTAAATCAGAAATAATATTATCATATTTTTCTTTAAATTGATTTTGCATCTTGTCTATCCTCTCTTCTTTGGTTGTCTATTAGTAAATAGTCTCCTACTCTCTGAAACATACTACTTGGATCCAACGATGATCGCAAGGATGTTGTGAGTAAATCCGCCGAATTTCGTGTGTCAAGATAGATTATTATTGATTATCAAAAATTGTAAATTCTTCTTTTTTTACTTTGCAATAATCTATTGTAATACCATCTGAATAATATGGACCGTTATCGCTATGAAATCTCACACAATAATCTTCTCTATCTGTTCTTATATGAAGAAAAGTCCATATTGGAGTTTCAGAATTTTCTCTATCTTCATGTTCTTCATATGAAGTCCATACAACATATGCATCTTTTATTTCAGATCCTGGTGTTAATTTTCCATCAATTTGTGTAATTTCAGAAGTATCGCAACAATCTTGTCGATGGTATACCCTTATATATTCTTCATATTCTTCATATACATCAATACGTAAAGTCCTGGATTCTGTATCTAAAAAATAAATAAAAAGCTCTTCGTCACCTTTTTCTCCTTGAACACCTAATATCTTCTTTCCAATTATTTCAGTTAATTGTGTTTTATTAATATTGTTTTCCATCTTTCTATCCTCTCTGTTTGTTGGTTGTCTATAGTATAAATAGTCTCCTACTCTCTGAAACATACTACGTGGATCCAACGATGATCGCAAGAAATAAGTCCCAAAAATGAAGAACCCCATCTATAGGCAACTTTAGACAGGGATCTTATTGATTGTTATTCTATTCGGTTTACTTGATGATACTTTCTATATCTGCCTGCTTAAGCCATCTTTTTGCTTTTGCTTTATTGACGATATCAAAATCTCTAGCATCGAAATCAAAATCTTTATTATCGAAAAACCCTTTGCAATATGCTTTTGTTATTTTAACCGAATGATCTTTTAGGTTATCTGGTAATACATCCTGAAACATCTCGTTTACTCTTATCAAAATAATTAGTTTATTCCTTGTTTGTTCTGCATCTTTGTTTGATGAAAAGAACTTTGTGATTGCCTTGATATAATTTCTTACTGTACTCATATTTTTATCTATCCTCTCTGTTTTCTGTTTGTTGTTTTTGTTGCCTATTAGTAAATATATGCTTGCCTAGTAAAACGATCATACTGGATCCAAATGCCGATGTCTAGTTAGTTATGAGTATGACCGACGAATTCCAACGACCTCCTATAATCGCGTATAATCGCTTGTGATGCGTTATGGCTAGGTTCTTATAGGTTATGAGGTTGTACGCGAAAATAGGTGGGTCTGAGAGCTTATTATGCAGCTAGCTGTGTGTATAGGTTGTATACATAGGTTGCCGATGCATCTCCTTCATAAATATCCCAAAATTTATCTAATACTTTATCTTCATCTTTCTTAGGTACTTTTGTGAATATGTGATTGAGTAGTTGTTCTTCGTTTGTAAGATCTAATTCTTTTGGTAGATTGTTTATGAATTCTTCTGCTTGTTTCTGAATTATTATATCTTCCTTCTTTTTAACTGGCATACTGATTAAATTATCCCAATCTTGTTCCGTTACTTCTACTGTCTCCGGATTGAAATTATTGTACTTTGTATATTTATTATTGCTCATATCTTTTTCCTCTTGTTGTTTGATTATATATTGTGACTTATATTCTTTTATTTTAAGTATATTGCCATCTGTTATGATATTCTTATTTCCGTTTCTTTCTCTTAGAACTTCATCGAAGGTATCTCTGATTATCATAGTTGCTGAATCTATATCCTTCTTCATGATGAACCAAGCATCGTGAGCAGCCATAGCAGGAATCTTAGCGATAGCCAACCTGTATAGAACCCTTCTATTGATCTCACCGTCTATATTTTGAAGAAAGCTATAAGCGTTATGTTCTTTTAGTAATTGTGCAAATATTTTATTATTCTTTTTTATTTGCTTGATTGCAAATTCTATATCAGATCTATTTATTTTTTTATTATTAGATAGATTCCAATCTTCCATAAATCCTTCATAGTTATTTCTTTTCTGATTAGGGAACTTCATAAGCATCGCCTTAATCAGATCACGATCAATCATATCCATATCGTATAGATCTTCTGCAACTACTGAATTATCAGGTAAGTTCAAGTAAGAGTATATGCGCGGTTGACAACATCTTATGTCTATTTCAACAAGATCATGATGAGTATCACCAATAACAAAACATACGTTCTCTCTTATCTCTTTTCGTAAGTTGCTGAATTTATTATATATTCTGCCTTCCTCTTCAAGATTACTTCCGTAAACAATAGATAGATCGGATACATATTCATCCGTTTGATCTTCATCTGAATAATAGATAATATTCTCACCCTTGATTCCTGGGACTATCAATTTGTCATAGCCGCGTTCTTCGGATGTCATAAAGTTGATGTATGTATTTATTTCTTCTTCAATCTGAAGATACTTAGGATCTTCTTTATGAGGATAAGGCTTTTTGTATGTCTCTTGATCGTCTTCGTTTCTTTGTGTTGATTCCTTATAGGTTATAATTCCCATATCTTTTTCAAGACTACTATCAAACGAAAATAAACTCTCATCGTAGTTAGGTAAAAAGTCATCATAGAATTTTTGAGTAAACTTCAAATAACTTGCTATCTTGATATTCTCTTGAAGATCCTTGTGGCCTTTTACAAATTCAATATACCCATCGTATTCAAGTAAACCTATAATATCTTTATATAATATTTTTGTATCAATATGATTATACTTATCGTTTTTAGCATAATTAATATATGTATTATGCAATCTATAAATCAATCCAACTGAATAATAATCTTCAAATATCTCTTCTACAGATTCTTTTGCTTTTCTATAATAAATTGAGTTAGCAAGAAAAGATGAACAGAAGGCTTTAAAGTAATAAACCTTATTAATACGATTTTTTACTCTATCGCAGTCTTCATCCCATCTATTAATTTTAATCTGTTCTTTAGTATATTGTTCATATCCTTCTAATTTCAATCTTTCAATTACATAATTAGAAAATTTATCTATAGCTGACTGATCTTTAATCTGAGCAGTCCATAGAAATTTACCAGTATACAAATATTCAGGACAGTCAACTTTTAGGGTATTGTAGTTTAATCCTACAAAAAAGCTGTCTTGCCAATATTTTCCAATACTAAAAAATACCTGATCTCTTTTCTTGTTCATCTCTTATTCCTCTTTAGTTATCCTAGAGATCAGCTTGCGGTTGACTCTCTAGTTCGTTATATTAGTAATTATATATCAAGATCAGAAAACTGTCAAACAAAAGCATAATAGTAGTTCTCTTCATCTATACTCTTATTAGACTATGTTCTTATCCCAAGCAAGGTCTACTTGTATATATTAGGGCCATAACTGTCGCGAAGACCAAATCATCAATATCTCTTACCGTAGGCCGTTTTTGTCGGAGGTGCTATTTTACTAGCCAATATCGTGCTTTCACGCCCACCAAATATGATGATTATGCCCACAACAAAAAACATGCCTTATCGTGGGCCATAACTGTCGCGATGGGCATCCGATCATAAAACACCAAAAGAAAAGGCTCCTTTCGGAGCCTCAACTTTATGAGAAGAAATCTAAATAAAAACCGCAAATTAATTATTTATTCTGATTGTCGTGCAAGAGGAAAGATGAATAACGAAAACACGTATATCATAATCTCTTCTCATCCATATAAGTAAGTATACAGCAACAAGCAAAAACCGTCAAGGACTAGCACGCTTTTTCTCCTATAAGGGACCAAAAACAGCGAAGCCCCAACCTAGGGGCCACGGTGTTATTTTTACCTAAAATATATCGACTTTGTGTTTCTATGATTATACACCAACTGAAATAGAAAAACAACAAAAACAAAAAGGCCCCAATTAAGGGGCCTTCAATCGAAACAGATAATAGATGAAAACAGAATGGAGGATAGGCAAATCGAATTACCTGCTTCTTATATGTAAGTATACATCAACAATCAAAAACAACCAAACAAAATTAACAAGATAACTTTCCATAATTGAGATCTATTTAATCCATGAACAGACAAAATGGATAAAGATAGGTAAACAATAATTATGAAGAACAACTTTGAATACTATAAGAAGATAGAGCAGCAAGGAATAGATTCAGCGAAACAATACATCCAGGAACTATTTCATGAACATAAAGTAGAATTTGAAGATACAGAATTAGAACAAGATAAATTAGGAGTAGATTCCTATATGTATATTAACTATTCTAAATTTGCTATTGATTTTAAAATATGTGAAGATAAGCAATATTACTGGAATAAATACAATAGTGGTGATCAAGATATTCTAATTGAGAAACAGCAATCAAATGGGAAAAGTTGGATTGATCATCGTAACGAAAATATCTGGATAGCTTATGCTTGGCCAACAACCGATCATACAAAATATAAAAAACTCATCATGATTCATATGTCTGAATTATCCAAAATTATTGACTATGCAATAGAGAAGAAAAGGCCAACATATAAGACAACCTTCACAAATACAGACAATTGGTTTTTT
>Ga0315909_10010250_pt1 | contig 10023 bp, 9 predicted proteins | sample LakEriMetagenome_11_FD_203527 | JGI IMG/M metagenome (GOLD analysis project Ga0315909, IMG submission 203527) | Freshwater fungal communities from buoy surface, Lake Erie, Ohio, United States - Buoy 2 MA125 | ecosystem: Environmental > Aquatic > Freshwater > Lake | place: USA: Lake Erie, Ohio...
TCAACGAGCTTCTCGATTACCAAAGAGGTAAAATTTGAAGGGACTGAGCTATGGATAAAAAGGAATGAGTATCTATTAAATAGAGCGGCGAACTAATTTTTTTAGTGCTAATTACTCAGTCATCGCCTTGGCATTTCATTCGTTGAGCAAAAGAGAAACAAGCCTCCAGCAATGCTGCGGGGGGCTTTTTTTTGAGCTAGTAGGTCCTGATAGTTGTAACTTTTAAACAGACTTGCATACATTTTTCCACAGGATGACTTACTCCTTCAAGTCGATTAAATAACCAAACCCCAACCAACTATTCGGCTCCTTTTTTTAATTTAGACATCTATTACTCACTCAAAAAAATTATGATCAGGAACCACGAGATTGATTACAAAATTTACGGAGAAGAACTCCAATTTGTTGAAATTGAGTTAGATCCCAACGAAACTGCCATCGCAGAAAGCGGAGCTTTTATGATGATGGAAAGCGGCATTGAAATGCAAACGATTTTTGGAGATGGAAGCCAAGAGCAGTCTGGTGGATTTATGGGGAAATTGTTCAGTGCAGGTAAGCGTTTACTGGTAGGTGAAAGCTTATTTATGACTGCATTCACGAATGTAGGCCAAGGGAAAAAGAAGGTAAGCTTTGCCTCTGCCTATACTGGAAAAATCATCGTTTTCGACCTAAAGCAATTGGGAGGAAAAATTATCGCACAGAAAGATGCGTTTTTATGTGCCGCCAAAGGAGTAAGCATTGGCATTGAGCTTCAACGGAAACTAGGTACAGGGATCTTCGGAGGGGAGGGATTTATCATGCAGAAGCTGGAGGGGGATGGACTTGCATTTGCCCATGCGGGAGGATACATCGTTGAAAAAGTGTTACAGCCTGGTGAAGTGCTTAAGGTAGACACAGGATGTGTGGTAGCCTACACGGCAGGTGTTGACTTTGATATCGAAATGGTAAAGGGGATTAAGAACTTTATGTTTGGTGGAGAAGGGCTATTCTTAGCGGTTTTGCAGGGCCCAGGAAAAGTATGGTTGCAATCGCTCCCAATTAGTAGACTTGCAGGTCGCATCATGCAATATGCTGGACCTACTCGAAAAGAAGAGGGTAGTATTTTAGGAGGATTGGGTAACCTATTGGACGGAAGAGAATAGTTTATAAAAAGAGATAAACTAATCTGATTATCCGCAGTTTTAAATAGCTATGGTTAGCAACTGCCATGATTGCGGGTATCCTATAAACTAAAAAAGCCCCCAATAAGTATCCAGCTTTTTGGGGGTATATCCTTCTCGATTTGCTACAAAAAGCCGAATATTTTTTTGGAGGGTTTTCAAATCCCTACTCCTGACTTTTTGTTTTGATCCATTGGATGGCAAGCGCTACTGGGGCTGAACCAGCAAACCCGGTTCGATGTCCTAGCTCTGGAAATAGTGCATGGTCAAAGGGCTTGCCTTGGGCTTTAAGTGCTTTGAGCTGCTCAATACAGAGATTTGAAGGAATCTGAATGTCCTTTCCTCCAAATAGCCAAAGTCCGGGGATAGTGAGTGCTGCGAGTGACTCTTTGGGGTCCGTGGGAGCAAATTGAAACCGATCTGGATCGTTTTGCAGATGTTCACTCGCATCTGCCTCGGAGTGATGCTCCCAAAAGTCGGTTCTGCCAGCGGTATAAAATTGGAATCTGAGCTGCTCCAAGGTGGTGACCGTAGGACCACTAAACAGGACCATAAATTGTACCAATGGATTGTCCGTAGCGGCAAGAGGAATGATCCAACCAGCCTGACTAAATCCAAGAAGACCAATGGGAAGGTTTGGATGCTTTTGCTTGAGCAAGTTCACCGCAGCGCGGGCATCTTGCGCCAAGAGCTGGAGGTTGGTGGAATCGATGTTATTGGTTCCCACCTCGGGACCTGCATAGATACCTTCCGAGGCTCCAACACCACGTTTGTCGTAGGTGAGTACTGAACATCCCGATGCTGCCAATAGTGCCGCAAATTCACGCATTCGGGACTCCTGGCCTGATCCGTGAACGAGCACCACCGCGGCATGGGAAACTTGAGGGGTGTACAGGGTTCCCGAAAGGCGAGCGCCTTGACTGATAAAGGTGACCTCTTCTGTATTCACGGGAAGTACTTCTTGTGCAAAAATCTCGTTTTGGTCCAGAAAAAAAGCTACCGCGAAAACAACAGCTAGGAACGAATACAAGCACCTCCTCATCATTTGGATCGTTGTGGGTTTACGGAAAGGTAGAAATAAATTGACTACGCTACCTTTTCAAGTTGGCATAAAACCAACCTGTGGGCAAACACATGGTTTGATTCCTCCGATATTTTTAATCCTGTATTGGGATATACCTAGGTTTTCTTAAACTTGCCTTTAGCTGCAGGGTTAACCTAATCTCTGGAAATACTTTGCTTACTTATTGCCCCTAACCCTTTCCAATGCATCGATTTAGTCTTCTAGTGCTGGCCTTGTGCTTCAGCACCTTGGCTCTTGCTCAAACTACCTTTAAAGCACAAATCTTAGACAATGAAAGCGGGTACCCCTTGGTAGGCGCTACTCTGTATTTCCCTCAGCTGGAATTAGGGGGGACTTCGGACGAAAATGGCTGGGTCTCCGTAGCCGATATTCCCAATGGCACTCACACGCTTCTCGTCCAATACCTGGGCTATGAAACCCTTCGCCTTCGCCTCAGCTTTCCACTAGAAGGTGCAGAACCGCCTGTTTATAGATTAGAGCAGGAAGAAGAGGAACTCGAAATCCTTTTGGTCCAATCCAACCGGAGCAGCCGTGTGATCGAAGATGTACCTACCCGAGTAGAGATTATTGCAGGGGAAGAGCTCTCCGAAAAGGGCAACATGAAACCAGGGGATATCCGAATGCTCCTCAACGAGAGTACGGGAATCCAAACGCAGCAAACCTCTGCGACTAGTTACAACTCTAGCATCCGCATCCAAGGGCTAGACGGAAAGTATACCCAGCTCCTTCGAGATGGATTGCCACTCTATGCCGGCTTTTCTTCTGGATTGAGTTTGATGCAAATTGCCCCGCTGGACCTGGCGCAGGTGGAGGTGGTGAAAGGCGCTTCCTCCACACTCTATGGGGGAGGAGCCATCGCAGGATTGGTCAACCTGATTTCCAAACGGCCTGAGGAAGAACCCGAACTTTCATTTTTAATCAATGGCACTTCCGCCCGGGGTCTTGATGCCAGTGCCTTCTATGCCGCCAAAGGGGAGAAATTTGGCACCACCGTATTCACTTCCTTCAACAAAGGGACTGCCTATGATCCAGCAGGCATTGGCTTAACTGCCATCCCAGAATTTGAGCGATTTACGGTCAATCCCAAACTCTTTTGGGATGTAAATTCCAATACGAATGTCGTAGCAGGAATCAACTACAGCCAAGAGGACCGATTGGGAGGGTCCATGGACTACATCCAAGGAAAGCCCCCTACTGACCCTTACTTCGAGGCCAACACCACGGATCGAGTTTCCACCGAACTTACCTTCACGACCCAATGGGCCGAAAGCCAATCCTTGACCTTCAAAAACAGCGTCAACCTGTTTAGTAGGGAGATTGAAATTCCTGATTACCGATTCGATGGCAAGCAGGTTTCTTCCTTTAGTGAACTAAGCTGGTCCTCGACCAAGTCCAACTCTTCCTGGATTTCGGGAATCAACCTATGGACCGATCGCTTTGCGCAAAGCCAGGGCGATCGCTCCAATCCCTTGGATTATTCGCTCACCACGCTAGGGGCATTTGTGCAAAATATCTGGAATGCCAACGAGAATTGGACTGTGGAATCCGGCTTCCGATTGGATCAATTGAACGCGGAAGGATTTTTCCCTTTACCCAAACTATCTGTCCTATACACCCCCAATGCGGCACTAACACTTCGAATTGGTGGAGGATTGGGCTATAAATCACCGACGGTATTTACCGAAGAAACCGAACGCATTCAATTTCGCAGGGTAGCCCCAATAGATTATGGGAAGCTCCAGTCGGAGCGTTCTGCTGGTGCCAATTTGGACATCAACTACCGCTTGGCATTGGGAGAGGAACTTTCTTTGGTGGCCAATACGCTCCTTTTTGTCACGCAAATCCAAAACCCCCTGTTGTTGGAAAAAAGAGGCAATGGGTTTGAGTTTGTGCAGCCAAAGGGAAATTTTCAAACGCAAGGGGTAGAGGTGAACTTGAAGTGGAACTACCGGGATTTTAAACTTTTCACCGGGTATACCCTGGCAGATGTGACGCAGGAGGTCAATGGGCAGAAAAGTCCTTATCCGCTTGTGGCCAGACACCGGCTGAATAATGTGTTGATGTTTGAGCAACATGAAAATTTCAGAATCGGATTGGAGGCCTATTACTTTTCTCCACAACTGCTCAATGATGGGAAAGAAGGGCAGTCGTATTGGATTTTCGGGTTGATGGCTGAAAAAGCTTTGGGAGAACATTTCTCCGTTTTTATCAATTTTGAAAACTTTCTTGATGCGCGACAAACTCGTTTTGACACGATCTACACCGGCGACCTGAGTAATCCCGAGTTTCGGGACATTTATGCTCCCGTCGATGGATTCGTCATCAATGGGGGAGTCAAGTTGAACTTCTAATCCACGTAGGACTTAAGTTTCTGGATTGGTTTCTTGAAGTTCGTAATAGTAGCATTCGTTTTCCTCTTAATTCATGTTTCCAACTGCCTGTTTATGAAAAGCTATAATTTTTGGTGCGGCATCCTCTTTTTTCTGAGCCCAATTTTAACAAAGGGCCAAATTGTGGTGCCTGGTGCCCAGCAGTCTCAATTCATTACTGTATTGGGCATTGCTCAGGATGGGGGCTATCCGCAGGCGGGCTGCACAGCCGAGCATTGCTTGCGCCACTGGCGGGGAGAGGAGAAGAAGCGACAGGTGGTAAGCCTCGGGCTTACGGATCAAGCAAGTGGTCAGAACTGGCTTTTTGAAGCTACTCCTGATTTCACTGCCCAGCTGCAGCAGCTCCAGCAGGCTTCTGGTTCCTCCAACCTCTCCGGAATTTTCCTTACCCATGCGCACATGGGGCACTATGCGGGTTTGTTGCAGCTCGGACGTGAGGCCATGGGCGCCCAAGGAATGCCCGTGTATGTGATGCCCAAAATGAAGGAATTTCTCGAAAATAATGCCCCTTGGAGTCAATTGGTATCTCTGGGTAACATCAAGCTTATCCTGATGGAAGCGGACCAGCCCATTCAATTGTCCTCCAATCTTCGGGTTACACCATTGAAAGTGCCCCATCGGGATGAGTTTTCGGAGACCGTAGGATTTCGAATTGAAACCGCTGAAAAGAGTCTTTTATTTATCCCTGACATCGACAAGTGGCCACTGTGGGATCGGGACATTCGAGCCGAAGTAGCCCGTGTGGATGTGGCTTTGCTCGATGCTACGTTTTACAAGGATGGGGAGCTTCCCAATCGGAACATGAGTGAGATCCCACATCCCTTTGTTGCCGAAACGATCAGTCTGTTTTCTTCGCTTTCAGAGGGCGAGAAGCGGAAAGTCAAGTTTATCCACTTCAACCACACCAATCCCCTAATTTTTGAGGGGCCTGAACGAAAGCAAGTAAAAAACCTTGGTTTTGGCGTGGCAACTGAAGGAGAGCGAATTGAGTTGAAATACTAGGAGGGCTGCCTTAGAGGTAGCCTTGAAAACAATAAATCATTCATTTTTTTCCGACTAAGCTAACTAGGCGATGATTTTTACAACTGCTATTTTTTTCGAGCTATTGGAAGAGTTAGCATTCTCAAGATTTGCTATAAATGTCTTGTAAAGTCCATCTGTCCACCAAGTATTCGAACGATAAAAATCCCACCCTTGCGTACAACATAAAAAAGGACGTGCGACTGGTAGCGGTACCGGAGGATTGGTTGATTTTTCACCACTGAAAATAGCCTTCCGAGTTTCGGATCGAACGCTATTTTTTCAAAAACCTCGGTCAATCCCTCGAAATACAAGCGGGATTGGCGCTCCCCAAATTCCTGAAGTGTATAGAGCAGAATAGATTTTACATCTTTACTTGCCTTGACACTCAGGACGATTTTATTTACCAGCACGGTGCTCCCCTAAAGCTTTTTCCCAAATTTGCTCAAGGGTAGTATCTGAAGGGCCACTAGCTAGCCCCTCAATCAATGCTTCGTTGAGTTCCAGTCGCTGTCTTCTACGCTCTTGGTCTTGGCGGATGATGTCGCGTACATATTCGCTATCGTTGGTATAAAATCCTTGTTCGACAAGGCTTTTTACGAAGGCATCCTGTTGCGCTGTGAGTGTGATAGATTTTCTAATTACTGCCATAATGCACCAATAGTAATATTATTGGTTCAATTTAGTGGTTTTTATGGTAATTATCTGTAAAAATACCAGTAACCAAAGAAAGCAAAGTTTGAAGTGCAATTAAAAGCGCTGTGGACCGTGGGCTATCTTCTACCTTCAGATAGTGATCTGCCTTCAGACCGTAGGTCTGTGGATGAGTTGATCTTGCCTGGAATTGGTTGTCATTCATCTGTAAAGGCTTGAGAAAACTTGAGCAAATCCATCGCTAGGCTATGCCTTGAAACGAGCTATTTAGTGGCAATCGATTCGGGGATTGATTTTTAACTTAAAAAAATGAGTTTAGGTTATATATGTATGTGAACTATCTTTATTTTTAAAATTTTATGTGATTTTTTCAGGATGTGTTGGGTTGAATTTAAATTGAGTTATATTGCATCAAAGGAGATATTATTTTCTTAATAATTTGTACTATTAGTATTAAATAAATTTATAACCATAATCAAAAAAAAATGAAAAAAATTATTTTAAACTTAGCCCTAATTGTTACTTTTTCAACACTGTTAACATCTTGTTATACGCTAACCTATCAAGTAGGTGAGGGTGCAAAAACAGGTGTTGAAATTAGAGAAAAAAACCATTACTTAATTTTTGGATTAGCCCCCATTAAAACTTCTGATCCAACAAAAATGGCAGGGAATGCCAAGGATTATACAGTAACGACCACACATACATTTATTGATGGGTTGTTAAATTCCTTAACGGGCGGGCTTTACACTCCGACTACAACAAAAGTTATTAAGTAGTTATTTGATTCAGTCTGAGAAATGTATTCATTTCTCAGATTTTTTTTATTATGAAAAAATTATTTTTAGTTTTTGGTTTATTTCTATTCTTTTTGGGTCTTTTTCAAGGCTTCAAATATTTATTTGATTACAAGTTTTTGACCCAATATGGGCAGGGGTATGTTTGGGGATCAATTATTTTGTGTTGTTCTGGTTTAGCTATGTTCTTTCTTGGACTAAGAAAAAAAAATTCTAATTCTTAGTTGTGTTTAAAAAATTAATTGGAAGCAAAAGATAACTTTTTGGGTAAACTATTTTTTTAAATAGTTACAGTTTTTTTTATTACGATATCATTTTAGCTAGTATCAAATTCCGATCTAGAGAAAAAATTTAAATGGTAGCACAGCCTGTCATCAAAAATAGGGCAATCAAAAAGTTAAGGGTTCTGTTCATGCTGTTTTTGTTTTAGTGTGTATAATAATAGGTTAAAAATTTTCTTTAAATAAGTATATTTTATGAAATAAGTATTTTTTGATCCCCTATTTTACCCTTTCTCGATTTCCATTCCACTAAACCCTTACGCAGATCCATTTGGAATAAGTTAGCTTCCAACTTCCATGGTAATTCGCAAGAAAAAATTTTTGGAACTGGAAATCTTATGGGTTTAATAGACTTAAGCCCGCTTTCATTAGTTTTTTGTAAGAAAAGAATACGCGCTTTTTTTGTTTCTAGTAGTATATAGGAAGTTTTTGCAGCGTAGAAAGCAGAACTAGATAAGTTACTTTTTCCAAAAAGAACTTCTTACTTTAGAGTAGTCAACCTTCTCAACATATGTCAAAAAAATGGATTAACGGGATACTCACCACCTTGGTGGCACTCGTATTTGTAGGAAGTGCCGTGGGTAAGTTTATGGCGGATGCCGAAGCCTTGAAAATGGCAGAAAGTTTTGGACTCGATGCTACGACCAATTACGCACTAGGAGTGATTGAAATAGTAGCGGTATTGCTTTTTATATTCCCGCGAACAGGAATTTTGGGTACGCTTTTGCTTGCAGCTTATCTAGGAGGAGCGATCGCCACGCACCTCGAGCATGGGGAGTCGGTACTCATTCCTTGCATCATTCAGGCAGTACTCTGGTTGGTTGCCCTCTACCGCTTTCCAGAGTTGGGTACTCGCTTGTTTAAAGGAAAGTCCTAAACAGTTCTCAGCCTGCTTTTGTAGGCAATCATAGAAGTCTTTTTGTGTCTTCGAGGTTGATTAGCCAATAAAATTTACTTTCAAGGGTATAAAAAAAGTACTAGTAGAGTGAAGGGTCAAAAAATTATTTTTAATTCTTGCCCCGCTTGTAGCGAACACTAGGAGGCATGTCCTTAGCATCCACGGCAACAATTTCACCATCTTTCATCACAATAAATGGGCTTTTCTTTTCTTTCTTGAAAGCAACAAGCTTTTTATAGGCTTCTTCAAGCCCTAGTACGATTTTGTCTCGCTCCTCTCTTAATTCGTCCTTAGTTTCCATCGTTTTTTTGTTTTATTGCGTTCCAGAGGGTTGGGTCATGGATAGTGGTTTCAGTAGAGCTTCCGTCTGCCACAATTTCATAGTTAGGCCCAGAATTATTTACAAGTAACCAGTTATCGAATTTAGGTAAAAAGAGATTGAAAAAATTTTTCAAGCCTCTAGTATACCGTCTTCGAATTACGTCCTCTGGAATGGCATGACCTCCTTCTTCTATGCGTGTTTTTACCCTTGAAATAGCGAGTTCTTCAGATTTAAGCCAAAAAAATAAGCAGGTCACCTGATATCCCAATCTTTTTGCCTTTGCTATAAACTGAACATAGCTTTTTGTAGAAAGGGTCGTTTCGAAAGCAAAATTCTCACCATTCTCTACTAATTTATTGATGCGTATCAAGAGATATCTTCCTGCTTCAATTCCTGCTTTATCAGGTTGAAAAGGTGAAATTCCCTTCGCAATTTCATCAGCATTTACAAATTCTTTACAGTCTAGAATTTCAGGCAAAATGGTGTAGGAAGCGGTTGTTTTACCCGCACCATTACAACCAGCAATGATGTAAAGTTTTTTCATTCAAACAAATATACGCTTTAACCTTAACATGCAGCTTGGCTGTCCTTGATTGAGCAAAACACCCAAAATTCAATTTTTAGCCATTAAATATCAACTTTACGGTCGTTCCTTGTCCTAGTTCAGAACGAACCTGAATGTTGCCCTTGTGGCGCCGCATAATCTGCTTGGACAAACTCAAGCCGATACCCGACCCTTTCTGTTTGGTGGTAAAAAAGGGAATAAAAATCTTACCCAAGGCTTCTTCTTCGATGCCCTTGCCCGTATCGCTTACCTCTACAATAATCTTACCCGCCTCGTCAATAAATCCCTTCAAGTGAATCTCTTTTTGCGGAGCATCCTCCAGTGCTTGGATGGCGTTATGCATGAGGTTGATCAAGACCTGCTCAATCTGAGTTTGGTCTCCAAACAGGACCAATTCCCGTGGCTGTAGCTCTTTGTGAAGCTGAATGCCTTGGCTTTCCAATTGGTGCTGCAACAAGAGTTCCAACTGATCAAAGAGCGAAGCCAAGGGGATACTTCCGAACTTTGGTGCTGGCACATGGGCCAAGCTTCGGAAATCAGATACAAAGCTGACCAAGCCCTCGCTGCGCTTTTCGATGGTCTGAATTCCTAGCATAAAATCCTCCATATCGGCGGGGATCAAGCCCTCTTTTTGTTCCTGTTTTTGTTCCAACTCTCCCTTGAGCGTTCCCGCTAGCGAAGAAATCGGGGCAATGGAATTCATGATTTCGTGCGTGAGAATATTTACCAAGTTCTGCCAAGCCTCCATTTCCTTCTCCTCCAATTCGGATTGGATGTTTTGGAGGGAAACCAGTTTGAATCGCTCCCCACGCATCAGCAGCTCGATCACATACACGGAAAGCTGCATGATCC
>Ga0315909_10010251_pt1 | contig 10023 bp, 10 predicted proteins | sample LakEriMetagenome_11_FD_203527 | JGI IMG/M metagenome (GOLD analysis project Ga0315909, IMG submission 203527) | Freshwater fungal communities from buoy surface, Lake Erie, Ohio, United States - Buoy 2 MA125 | ecosystem: Environmental > Aquatic > Freshwater > Lake | place: USA: Lake Erie, Ohio...
GATGAGTTTCAGCGCACCCGCCTGATTTAAAAGTACGAAGCCGAATTCACCGCCCTGCGCCAAACCCAGACCAGTACGAATCGCAACGCCGGATGGCGCACCAAACCACCGGGCGACAATCGCGATCAGACCAAATTTCAGGGCAAACGGTATGACCAGTAGCGCCAGTACCAGGAGCAGGTTGTTGAAGACCAGCGCCATGTCGAGCATCATGCCGACGCTGATGAAGAATAGACCCAACAGTACGTCACGGAACGGCTTGATATCTTCTTCGACCTGCAAGCGGTACTCGGTTTCCGAGATCAACATGCCGGCGATGAATGCACCGAGCGCAAGTGATAAGCCAGCGACCTCGGTCACCCATGCCGCGCCGAGTGTAATCAGCAGCAGGTTCAGCATGAACAACTCTTGCGATCGACGCTGGACGACAATCTGAAACCAACGCCGCAGCAGGACCTGACCGAACGAGAGTAGCAGCGCGAGTACAAATACAGCCTTCAATGCGGCCAGACCAAGGTCTTCAATAATGTCCGCACCGGGGTTGCCCAGCGCCGGAATCAGAATCAGCAGCGGCACCACGGCCAGATCCTGAAATAGCAAGATCGCAGTAATGCGGCGACCGTGTTCGCTTTCAAGTTCGAGTTTCTCGGTCAGCAGCTTGAGGACGATGGCGGTCGATGACATCGACAGCGCACCACCAATGGCAAACGCTGCGCCCAAACTCATCTCAAAGTATTGCGGCAATAATGGCGCCAGCAAGGCGACGCCCGCCATCGACATCAGAATAGTCAATCCGACCTGCGCAGTGCCAAGACCGAACACATTACGCCGCATTGACTTTAGCTTCGGTAATGAGAACTCGAGACCAATCGAGAACATCAAGAACACCACACCAAACTCTGCGAGCGTATGGGTGGTCGCGCTCTGCGAGGCGAGCCCAAGTGCATGCGGACCAATTAATACACCGACCGTCAGGTAGCCCAGCATCGGTGGTAAATGCATCATGCGAAACGCAACCACGCCAAGTACCGCCGCGATCAGCAGGATGAGCGTAAGTTCGAGCGCAGAGTGCATTAGTGGGTAGTCGGTTTCATGGTGATTAACCCGCCAGAAAACGTAAGAAATCTTACGTCTGGCAGGTTTTTTGCTTTATTTAATGGGCTATACTTTGCGCATGAGTGTAACGCATCAGAAAAGTTCGTCGAAACATTTTGATAACGCCGCTGCTTTGCGGGCGTTGCAACTGGCACGCCAGACCCTCGACATCGAAGCCGAGGCCATCCTGGCGCTCAAGGACCGACTATCCAATAGCCCCGATGATGCCTTCGCCCGGGCGGTCGCTCTGCTGTTAGGTTGCGGTGGCCGAGTAGTGGTCTCCGGCATGGGCAAATCAGGTCATATCGCCCGCAAAATAGCCGCCACACTGGCTTCCACCGGTACCCCCGCCTTGTTCGTACATCCCGCCGAGGCAGCGCACGGTGACCTCGGCATGGTGACCGAAGCAGACGCGGTGATTGCGATTTCCAACTCAGGCGAATCGGACGAATTACTGGCGATCGTGCCCGTCATCAAGCGCATTGGCGCCAAGCTGATCTCAATGACCGGCCGACCGCAGTCCACGCTGGCCACATTGGCCGATGTGCATCTTGATATTGGCGTCGCACGCGAAGCCTGTCCGCTCAACCTCGCACCGACAGCCAGCACTACCGCGACGCTTGCCATGGGTGATGCACTCGCCGTCGCCTTACTCGACGCACGCGGTTTTCGTGAAGAAGACTTCGCACGCTCGCATCCAGGGGGCTCATTGGGCCGCCGTTTGCTGACCCATGTGCGCGACGTGATGCGCACGGGGGATGACATCCCGAGTGTCGGGCCAGATTTGCTGTTACCGCAGGCGCTGCTCGAAGTAACCCGCAAGGGCATGGCGATGACCGCGATCGTTGATCATGATGCAAAGGTCCTCGGTATCTTTACCGATGGTGACTTGCGCCGGCTGATCGAACTTGGTAAGGATTTTTCTCGCACACCGGTGCGGGAGGTGATGAATGCAAGGCCACGCACGGTTAGCCCTGAGCAGCTGGCGGTCGAAGCGGTCGATCTGATGGAAGCCTTCCGTATCAATCAGGTACTCGTCACAGACAATGACGGCACGCTGGTGGGTGCGCTTCACATCCACGATCTGACACGTGCGAAGGTAATCTGATGACGACGCAAGCCAATCAACTTGCGACCGAACGTGCCAAACAAGTGCGCTTGATGATTTTCGATGTGGACGGTGTACTCACCGATGGTGGCTTGCGTTACGGCGCGCAGGGTGAAACCATCAAGACGTTTCATGTGCTAGACGGCCACGGCATCAAACTGCTTCAGCAGTTCAATGTCAAGACAGCGATTATCAGCGCGCGCAAGTCGGAAATCGTGGTGCAGCGCGCGAAAGATCTTGGCATCGATTGGCTGCGCCAGGGCGCACAAGACAAGCGTGCTGCTTTTGAAGAATTACTTACTGAGCTTGGCATGCACGCCGAGCAGTGCGGCTATATGGGTGATGACTTGGTCGATCTGCCTGTCATGACCCGAGTCGGCTTTTGTGCCAGCGTACCGAACGCGCATCCGGAAGTGCGCACGCGCGCGCATCTGGTCACCGATGCAGCGGGGGGCCATGGCGCAGCGCGTGAAGTCTGCGATTTCATCTTGCGTGCGCAAGGCAATTACGAGGCGGCACTGGCGCCGTATTTGAGATGATGGATGATTTTCGGCCACGCCTAAGTGCGGTGACGGCGCTCGGTTTTATGCTGCTGGTGGCCGGCGGAAGTTTTTGGATGCTGCAGAAATCATCGGAGACCAACGAAAATGCCGCGACTCGCCTGAAGACCACCGAGCCCGATTACACCATAGACAAGTTTCGCTACACCAGTACTGGAGAGCGCGGGCGGCCGGAGTATCAGGTCGAAGGTGAGCGCCTGATCCACTACCCGGATCAGGATCACATCACCGTACAGCAACTGCGCGTCACGGCATTTTCACCGCGCCGACCACCGATGAAAATTCGCTCGGATTCGGCCAAAATTAATAGTGATCGCACTGAATTGCATTTGTACGATAACGTAATATTGCAGCGCCCATCAGCTGACAACGCTGGCGAATTAGTGGCGACTTCAGACTACATGCTTATTCTGACCGAGCAGGATATCGTGAAAACCGATCGCCTAGTCGAGGCAAAAGAAGGGCGTACGGTATTGAGAGGTACCGGAATGACCGCCGACAGCTCGAAACAAACTTTAGCACTGCACAGCCAAGTCAGCGCTAGATACATGGCCCCCGAACAGGTAAAACGATGAATCTGATCTACAGATCCCTCCGCGCCCCGATCATCGGCAGCATTTTTTTCTGTATCAGTATCAATGCCGCGTTGGCCGAGCGAGCAGATCGTGACAAGCCAACCAACGTCGAGGCGAATCAGATGCTTTACGACGATGCGAAGCAGCTGAATACCTTTTTAGGTAATGTCGTGCTAACCCGCGGAACGCTAGTCATGCGAGCAGAAAGATTAATCATTAAAAAAGATGCCTCGGGCCATCAGCACGCTACGCTTTATGCGGGGGTTGGCGGTATCGTTAGCTTCCGGCAGAAACGTGATGGCGGGAAGGATTTATGGATCGAGGGCCAGGCTGCGGACCGAATCGAGTACGACACAAAGACTGAGATCGCAAAGCTATTCAAGCAATCGAGGATAAAAATGCTCGACGGCAGCAAAATCACCGACGAGGTTGAGGGAGAGTTGATCTCCTATGATTCGCGCGCAGAGTTTTACTCCGTCAGCAACACGACGACTGGCGAGAGCAAGCCAGGCGCGGGACGAGTACGGGCAACAATTCAACCGCGTGAAAAAGAAAATAAGGGCGATGATAAATAAAGCAAGCAGCCGATTGCACGTACGCGGGCTCCAAAAAAGTTATGGCGCGCGGCAAGTAGTGCATAACGTATCGCTTGATGTTGCCAGTGGCGAGGTTGTCGGACTACTCGGCCCGAATGGTGCCGGCAAGACGACATCTTTCTACATGATTGTCGGCTTGGTACCTTCCGAAGGCGGACAGATTCTTCTTGATGACGAAAGTATCTCTGAGTTGCCGATTCACCGTCGCGCTCAGCGTGGTCTTTCCTATTTGCCGCAAGAGGCGTCGGTATTTCGCAAGCTGTCAGTAGCGGATAACATCCGCGCCGTACTGGAGCTACAGAAAGACAATGGCAAGCCGCTGCCTGAAGACGAAGTCGAACAACGACTGAATACCCTACTGGCCGAGCTGCAAATTGAGAATCTGCGCGATAACCCAGCGCTTTCGCTATCCGGCGGCGAGCGACGTCGCGTCGAGATCGCTCGCGCATTGGCCACCCGACCACGCTTCATCTTGCTCGACGAGCCCTTCGCCGGTGTTGATCCGATTGCGGTCATCGAGATTCAGCGCATTGTGCGCTTCCTGAAGGAGCGTGGCATCGGCGTACTCATCACAGACCATAATGTGCGAGAGACCTTAGGCATTTGCGATCGTGCCTACATCATCAATCAGGGTTCGGTGCTGGCTTCCGGCAGTCCCGATGAAATCATCGCGAATGAATCCGTACGCCGAGTCTATCTCGGCGAACATTTCAGAATGTAGTCACGCATAGCGATGAAGCAGACACTTCAGCTCCGCGTTTCCCAGCATCTTGCGCTGACGCCGCAGCTGCAGCAATCGATTCGGCTGCTGCAGCTATCGACGTTGGAACTGCACCAGGAACTGGAGCAAATGCTGAGTGACAACCCACTGCTCGAGCGATTGGATGATCCGCTCGATCACTCAGTGCGCTTATTAAGTGATGGTGCCATTAGTACAGCACCAAGCTCGCCGTCCACAAGTTCGGAGGGCGACGGCGAAGCTCGCACCGAGGCACCAGATGAACTCACTGGCAACGGCAGCGGTGATGATGCCGGCTCCGCTGGTGATGCAGAGTGGAGCTTTGACGATGTTGCACGCACTTCAAAAGCACCTGAAGACGATAACGCGCGTCCGCAGCTTGAGGCACACGAGACCACACTACGCGAGCACCTGCTGGAGCAGCTATCCGTCACCGTCGATAACCGGCGCGATCGCGCACTCGTCGAGTTGCTGATTGATGCCTTGGATGACAATGGCTATCTGGAGGAATCCCTCGGCGAGATCCTTGCGCGCCTTCCCGAGGAACTCGAGATCGAGATGGACGAGTTACTGGTTGCGCTAAAGCTGCTGCAAAGCTTCGACCCGGCTGGCGTTGGTGCGCGCGATGCCTCCGAGTGTCTTGCCATTCAGATACGGCGGATGGAAAAAGTGCCCTTCGTCACACGGCGCATGGCGCTGACGCTGGTCGAGAATCATCTTGAACTATTCGCGCAACGGGAATTCAACAAGCTGAAAAAAATCCTCGACTGTGATGACGAGGATTTGCGCGAAGCGCAGGCCGTGATTCGGCGCTGCAACCCGCACCCCGGCGCTCCCTATGCAGGTGATGTTTCGGATTATGTGGTGCCCGATGTAATTGTCAAACGCGCAAAGAATGGCTGGCAGGTCAGCCTGAACCGTGAAGTGATGCCAAAACTACGCGTTAATGCCATGTATGCAAATATCCTGAAGCAAAACAAAGGTGAAGGCTCGCTATCGTCACAACTGCAGGAAGCCAAGTGGCTTATCAAAAATATGCGCCAGCGTTTCGACACGATTCTGCGGGTAGCCGAGGCGATCGTCGACCGGCAGCGTAATTTCTTCTCGCACGGCGAAGTGGCGATGCGCCCTCTTGTGCTGCGTGAAATTGCTGATACACTGGGTCTGCATGAAAGTACGATCTCGCGTGTCACTACGCAGAAGTACATGCTGACGCCGCACGGCATGTTCGAGTTGAAGTACTTCTTTGGCAGCCACGTAGCGACTGAGGCGGGCGGCGAAGCCTCCTCCACCGCAATACGGGCGTTGATCAAGCAACTGATAGGAGCCGAAGACCCGAAGAATCCGTTTTCCGATAGCAAGATCACGGATATGTTGGCAGAACAGGGCATGGTCGTTGCCCGCCGGACGGTGGCGAAATACCGTGAGGCGCTGAAGATACCCCCTGTTAATCTCCGCAAATCTCTCTGATCTCTTTCGCGCGACTCAGCCTCTTGCTGATACCGCTTGGCCAAAATCATCCGTGAAGGGTGCTGAATTTCCAAGCTTGGCAAGGTCTAAGTCACACAAGCCAGAGTTTTCAACCGTTGCTGTGCTTCGCCCGGTCAGTCTGCCGGCGAAACCGGCGGACCCTCCAGCAACGCCATCCAAGGAGTGCTGTGTATGAATCTCAAGATCAGCGGTCACCATCTGGAACTCACCCCCTCGCTCAGGGAGTATGTGCAAAACAAGCTCGAGCGCATCAAACGCCATTTCGATAACGTGATTGATGTCACGGTCATTCTTGCGGTCGACGACAATACCGAGAAAGATAAACGCCAACGCGCCGAAATCAACCTGCACGTACGCGGCAAAGACCTGCATGTCGAAAGTGAAGCGCAGGATATGTATGCTGCCATCGATTTACTGATGGACAAATTAGACCGACAAGTCCTGAGACACAAAGATCGTATTCAAGACCATCACCGCTCAGCAGTGCGCGGCTACAACGGGGCTACCGAAATCGCCTGAACGCTGGTCAGCGATCAGTAAAGGGCGCGGCAGCGCCCTTTTTATTTATATCTCGTCGACAGCAAATAACCGTCGATACTCCCGCATCGCATAGCGATCGGTCATCCCCGCGATGTAGTCAGCCACGCGACGAGCCTGCGCGGTCAGATCACCATCCACGACTTGATAATCCGGCGGCAGCAATTGTGGACCAGATAGAAAAATGTCGAACAAGTCTGTCACGATACGCCGTGCCTTGCTGGTCATGCGATTGACTTGATAGTGCTGATAGAGATTCTTGCGCAAGAAGCGCTTGAGCGTCTGCGCTTCCTCTTTCATGGCGCTGGAAAATCCAATCAGCGGGGGGGCATTACGCACATCGGAGATCGTCTTGATACCAGCATTCGCGATATTTGAGCGCGAGGTTTGAATCAGATCGACCACCAGCGCGTTAATCATGCGTCGTACGGTTTCGTTGATTGCTCTGCGCCCGGAAATATGAGGAAACTCTCGTTGCACCTCAGCAGAAAAGCGCGCATACAGCCCCACCTCTTGTAACTGCTCCACACTCAATAAACCGGAGCGCAATCCGTCATCAATGTCGTGGTTGTTGTACGCAATCTCATCTGCCAGATTGGTGAGCTGGGCCTCAAGGCTGGGCTGTTTCTTGTCAATGAATCTGCGACCTACTTCACCCAAAAGCTGTGCATTGGGTAGCGAGCAGTGCTTGAGAATGCCCTCTCGAGTCTCGAAGCTGAGGTTCAAACCCTCGAATGCGCCGTAGCGCTGTTCCAGCGCATCCACCACGCGGAGGCTTTGAAGGTTGTGCTCGAAGCCGCCGTAGTCTTTCATGCAAGCGTTCAGCGCATCCTGCCCGGCATGACCAAACGGCGTGTGGCCAAGATCATGTGCCAGTGAAATTGCCTCGACCAAGTCTTCATTCAATTGAAGGTTGCGTGCCAGCGAGCGCGCAATCTGTGCGACCTCGATACTGTGCGTCAGGCGCGTACGAAACAGATCCCCTTCATGGTTAACAAATACCTGGGTCTTGTATTCAAGCCGGCGAAATGCCGCACAATGAATGATGCGGTCACGATCACGCTGGAACTCGCTGCGCGTCTGCGGACTTGCCTCGGGCGTTTGGCGGCCCGCCGAGTTATCAGTGCGCGCAGCATACGGCGCTAGCTGTGTCTCGTATGTCGAGATCATGCTCATGGATGCGTGCACGCCGTAAGGGTCGCTGTCAGCAGGTCAGTCGGCGCTGCGGTGATGATGGTCGAACCCAGTGGCTTCAGAAGAATAAATTTGATCTGGCCACCTTCGTTTTTCTTGTCGACTTCCATCAAATCAAGCCAGCGCGAGCTACCAAGATCTGGCGCTACCGTGGGCAGACCTGCTGCTGTCACCAGCGCCACTAGTCTGGCCTGCTCCGCTGGCGACACATAGCCCATTCTGACCGACAAGTCGGCCGCCATGACCATGCCACAACCAACCGCCTCGCCGTGTAACCACTCGCCATAACCCAACCCTGCTTCGATCGCGTGGCCAAAGGTGTGGCCAAAATTCAAAATGGCGCGCAAACCACTCTCGCGCTCGTCTTGGCGAACAACTTCCGCCTTGATCTCGCAAGAGCGACGGATCGCGTACGCTAATGCCGCAGCATCACGCGCACGCAATACACGGATGTTTTCTTCCAGCCACTGAAAAAACGCGGCATCGATGATGGCGCCGTGCTTGATCACTTCCGCCAAGCCTGCCGACAATTCGCGGTCGGGTAACGTTGCCAGCGTTGCGGTATCGGCCAGCACCATTTGTGGCTGATAAAAAGCGCCGATCATGTTTTTTCCGAGCGGGTGATTGATAGCGGTCTTGCCACCGACCGATGAGTCAACCTGAGCTAGCAAGGTGGTCGGCACCTGAACAAAGGGCACACCACGCATATAGGTCGCAGCGGCAAAACCGGTCATATCACCAATAACACCGCCACCGAGTGCCAGCAGGGTCGTCTTGCGGTCGCATTTTTTCTCGAGCAAGGCGGTAAAGATCGCCATCAAATTCTCAGCGTTCTTTTCTTCCTCGCCATCTGGCAGCACAATCGGAACGCACTGCTTGCCAGCGGCTTGTAGCGTAGCGGACAAGCGCTCAAGGTAGAGCGGCGCGACAACGGTATTCGTCACAATCGCGATGCGCTTTCCGGGCAGGCTGCGAATCAATTCAACATCAGTCAGCAATTCACTACCGATAATGATCGGGTAGCTACGCTCGCCGAGATCAACATTCAGCTGCGCAAAAATCGAAGCAGGGGTGTGGCTCATAGGGGATTCGTGGATGTGGCAGCGGCCACCGGCCAGCCGGCCAGCTCTAACTGCGACAAAATAGTTTGGACGACTGTCTGTACGTTGGGGCGCCCGGTCTCTACGGTGATGTGAGCCACCTCCTCGTACAGCGGTGCGCGCTCTCGCATGAGTGCTTCGATCCGTGCGCGCGGGTCAGCGGTTTGTAGCAGCGGCCGGTTTCGATCGTGACTAGTACGTTGTAACAGGCTGCTCACCGAGGCCCGCAAATACACCACGGTTCCGTGCTCACGAAGGCGGCGCCGGCTTTCTTCGTTGAGAATCGCGCCACCACCGGTCGCCAGTACCATGCCCTGCTGCTGGGTCAGGTCACGGATGACATCTGCCTCGCGCTGCCGGAAACTGGCCTCACCCTCGATCTCGAAGATCAGTGTAATCGAAGCACCGGTTCGCGACTCAATCTCATGGTCGGCATCGACAAACTGCATGTTCAGCCGCTTGGCAAGCGCGCGTCCTATGGTTGTCTTGCCGGAGCCCATCAGCCCGACCAGAAAGATATTGGCATGCGGAGTCGACATAGTTGCCATGAAGGGGAAGTTTTCCCCCGGAAAAGCAACAGTTTATCCGATCCAAGCAGTGTCGTTCGTTAGCGCAGCTGTACTGCACCAGCCGCCGCTAGATCGGCGACGATCCGCGGGGTGATGAATATCAGCAGCTCCTTCTGGCTACGCAGTTGGGTGGTCTGGCGAAACAGTTGCCCGATTACCGGGATATCGCCGAAGAAAGGGACCTTGTAGATATTGCTGCGCTCTTCCTGCGTGAAAATGCCCCCAAGTACCACCGTGCCGCCATTCTCGACCTGCACATTTGTTTTTACATGCTTGGTGTCGATCGCATAGCTATTACCCACGGCGATACCGCGCGAGTCTTTTGCCACATCCACCGTCAGAATGATATTGCCGTCCGGCGTGATTTGTGGCGTCACCTCTAGCTTCAGGTTGGCCTTTTTGAACTGTATCGAGGTTGCGCCGCTGGAGGTCGCCTGCTGATAGGGAATCTCTTCACCC
>Ga0315909_10010253_pt1 | contig 10022 bp, 8 predicted proteins | sample LakEriMetagenome_11_FD_203527 | JGI IMG/M metagenome (GOLD analysis project Ga0315909, IMG submission 203527) | Freshwater fungal communities from buoy surface, Lake Erie, Ohio, United States - Buoy 2 MA125 | ecosystem: Environmental > Aquatic > Freshwater > Lake | place: USA: Lake Erie, Ohio...
GCATCGTCATCGCCTGCTGCACTGCCAGCAGGTTGGCGTACGGGTCGTAGCCACTCAATCCCAGCTGGGTGCTCTGCGGCATCATCTGCGGCAGTTCCCGGTAGGCGTTGGCCAGCGTCTGCATAACTGTTGGCGAGCCCATCAATCCGCCCAAGGCGCCCGTGACGGTAGTGCCGATGCCAGCGGTGGGTTGCTGCTGTGCGGGCATGAGTCCCACTGCGCGCGGAGCATCCGGCAGGCCGAAGCCTGTGCGGCGCTGATCGCCCACCATCACGGGACGACAGGAGGCTTTGATGATCTGGAACAGACGCTCGACGCGCTGCGCATTGCGCATGCGAATTGCGCCCTGAAAATCAGGGTGATGTGCCAGTATCAGTGCGGCCAGTCCGGTGACATGGGGCGCGGCCATAGAAGTGCCATCCCATGCGGCGTAATTGTTGTCAGGGACGGAGGAGGTAATGGCGACACCGGGTGCGCACACGGCAATTTCCGGCCCGAAGCAACTGAAACGCGCGGCATAGAAGCCATTGGTATCCATCTGCGGTGTCAGACTTTGGGTGTGATAGCTGTCGGCCGGGAATTCATGCAGACGGCCAATCGCAGCGACGGCGAGCACGTGCTGCGAAGCGGCCGGATACTGAACCGCACCACCCGAATTGCCCGCGGCGACGATGCACGCAACGCCCGCCTGACGCGCCCGCAGCAATTGCTGCTCCAGTGCCTCGGAGGGTTCAGCACCGCCCAGGCTCAGGTTGACTACATCGACTTGTTTCTCGATGCAGTATTCGAGCGCATCGATCAGTTGACTGATTTGTCCTCCCGGGAAGAGTTTGCAGGCATGTATTTCCGCATCGGGCGCGAAGCCACGTACACCCACCGCTGAATCGAGTCCGGCAATCACCCCGGCACAGTGCGACCCATGCGCCAGCGTATCGACCGTCCAGGTGCTGGTGTCACGCTGTTTGTTGATGATGTCGTAGCCGTGAGTGATATGGGTGAGGTCTTGATGCTTGTTGGCAGCGCCTGAGTCGACCACGGCAATCCGTATGCCCTGTCCACGGAAATGCGGTGGCAGCTGATCGAGTCGCATGGCTTTTTGTCCCCAGCTTAATTGCTGCTGTTTGGGGAAATTGGCCAGCGAGGGCCAGTCCGACAAAGCGCGTAGCTTGACGACGTTGATTTCCTCATCGCTGATGTCGGGCTGTTCCTGATAAAAACTCCAGTAATCCATACGCGGCTTGACATACAGGCGGCGCACGCTGGTGGTCGTTTCACCAAATAACGTAAGTCTGACTCTGCCATTCGCATCAGTGACGCCGCGTGCGGGCAGCAAACTGCCGAACATGTAAACCTCAGCACCTTCAATGGGCTTGTCTTGCGCGGTGACGAAAAACTCGGCTGTCAATGCACCGCCGCTCATGGGTAAGCTGTAGTTCACCAGTTCGGACTGCGGATAATTCACATCCAGCAGTTGCAGGCTCTGATCGCGCTCGACAATCAGCTGTCCCTGCGATTGCATGGCCAGCGCAGTGGCCTTTTCTTCGGCCATGCGCGCCACGAGCACGCCAGCACCACCCGGCATGCCAGCCCCGAGTGCGCCGATGGCGTTCTTGGGGCCGACGCGGTCAATAATTTCGATGTCGGGACTGTCGCGCAATGCTTGCTCGACGACTGAAAACTGCAGTGGTGCGATGCCCATCATTTGCAAGGTCGGATTGTGTCTGGGCGCGACCAGGAACTGGCCTTTGCGTTTTTTAAGTTCGCGCTGTCCCGACTTGCTCTCTGCGCTTGCGCTGTCACGAGGGGCAGCAGCGTCCCTGGGTGCGCTTTCACGCGGGCTGGCAGTTTCTTTGGTTGCGGCTGAAGTTTCCTTTGCAGGCGAGGAGGTCTCTTTTACAGCGACGGGCGTACCGGCACCGGTGGCCGCAGTGGGCTCGGTGGCGCCACTACGACCGGGTTCGGATTTAGATGACATGGTGATCCTTTCATGGAACGGCAAAAATTCAGGCGTCGCCAAACAGGGACAAGGGTCGGTCGGGTTCAATTCGGAGAGCGCCCTCGGCCTGAAAGCCTTGCCGCAGAGCGGCGGCCTTGTCGTGTGCCATCTCGTACACGGCGGTATGCGGTGCATCGCGGGGTCCGATTGTTTCGATCAGATCAAGTTCAGAATCTTCGAGTGCATCATCAACAAAGCGACGCAAACGACGGTTGTCGTTTGCAATGATCAGATAGCGACCACGACCGGCTACTCCCTGAGAAATGGACATGCTTTTTCCTGTCTGGCGTGAAGATGAAATGACGCAATGCATACGATGACCGTACGCGACGGGCTTGCCCATCGCGTAGCTGACTACATCAACTCAATGCACGGTCGTCTGACCAGCGCCGTATACCGGTTGCTGTCCATAGCCCTGCTGTTGTTGTCCGTACGCTTGCTGTCCATAGGCTTGTTGGCCGCTACCCTGATAAGGCACGTTTTGCTGCAGCGCCTGCGACCATGCTTGCTGTTGCGACGGGTCCATCTGGAACGGCAAGAGCCGACCCAGTTGACCCGCTGCACCACCAATTTGGCTGCCAATGTTGGAATGACCAAACAGTCCGCCAATAGCGCTGCCCAGTGGCTGGCCAATATGGCCGAGCAGGTTGCCGAAGAAACCTTGCGGGGCGAGAGACTGCCCCTGCTGTGCCTGTTGGGCTTGCAGCTGCTGCAGCAGCTGAAGTTGTTGTAGCTGTTGTAGTTGCTGTTGTAATTGTTGTTGCTGCGATAGCTGGGCGTAAGCCTGCGCGACGGGATCTTGCTGGAACGGCAGCAGACGACCCAGCTGACTTGCAATGCCACCAATCTGTCCACCAAGCCCCGACTGTCCGAACAGGCCGCCGATGGCGCTACCTGCCGGCTGACCGTATTGTCCGATCAGATTGCCGAACCATCCTTGAGGCGACAGTTGTTGCATTTGTTGTTGCGCATAGGCTTGCATGGGATCTTGCTGAAAGGGCAGTAGACGTCCAAGCTGACCCGCAGCACTGCCTATCTGACTGCCGATACCGGATTGACCAAAGAGGCCACCAATGGCGCCACCCAGCGGCTGACCGATCTGTCCGATCAGATTGCCGAACCATCCTTGGGGTGCCAGTTGCTGACCCATCTGATTTTGCTGTTCCTGTTGCTGCTGTAACTGTTGCAGTTGTTGTAGCTGCTGGAGCTGTTGGAGCTGCTGCAGTTGTTGCTGCGCTTGTTGTTGCGCCTGCTGCTGTGCATAGGCTTGCATCATGGGATCCACCTGGAATGGCAGCAGTCCGCCACCTATACCTCCCGCCATCTGTCCAATCTGGCTACCGAGCGCGGCATTGCCGAACATGCCGCCGATGCCCCGGCCTATCAGCCCGCCAAGTGGCGCACCAAACAAGCCACCCAACAAGCCTTGGGGCGCAAGTTGTTGCCCGCCGTAGCCACCTAATTGCGAAATACCATTCATGTCGTCTCCTGTGTGTTGATAGAAAACGGCGCGCGAAAGAAGGTCACGCCGCTTCGGACTATCTTTGTCGGCTGCGACGGGCTTGGCAAATGAATCGGCGATTCACTTGAGACCTCTCAAGCGCATGAATGAAAGACATACGGACAAGAAAAAACCGTGCAGGCGGGAAGCACTGCACGGTTGCGGGATTGAATGCTTGCGTGTTTTATTTCACGAGCAATGTGAACGGATGGACATAGGCTTGCAGCGTCACGAGTATGCCCACCAGCGCAGCCAAGGCAATCGAATGGAAGAATACGTAACGCAGAATTTCACCTTCGTGTCCGTACCATTTCGTGGCCGTGGATGCGACCACGATCGACTGTGCATCAATCATTTTTCCCATCACACCGCCTGAGGAGTTGGCGGCCGCCATCAGCACAGGCGACAGACCGAGTTGCTCGGCAGAGGTTTTTTGCAAGCCACCGAACAAGACATTGGACGCTGTGTCGGAGCCCGTCAATGCAACACCCAACCAGCCAAGCAGTGTGCCAAAGAAGGGATAAAACATGCCGGTGTTCGCAAATGCCAGACCGAGTGTGGAATCCACACCGGAATAACGCGTTGAGTAGCCCAGTGCCAGCATGGCGGCAATGGTGATGAGCGAGTATTTGAGCAGTTTCAGTGTGTCCCAGTAGACGGCCAGCATTTCACGAATCTTGTAACCCATCATGAAAGCAGAAGCGATACATGCAATGAAGATGCCGGTACCGGTGGCAGATAGCCAGTTCAGTTTGAAGATGGCTTCTTCGATTTTGGGTGCCGGTGCGACGGGCGGCATTTTCTGCACGAGCAGGTGCAGATTCGCCCATTCAATCTTCACGATGGAAATACTGTCCAGGAATTTCTTCCACTCAGGGATACCCCACAGCAGAACGATCACGGAAAGAATCAACCAGGGGGTCCACGCATCCATGACTTCCTTGCGGGTGTAGCCGTGGCCAGCACCCGTCGATGCAGTGGTATCGCCACCGTCGAAGGTGCCGCTGGCTGAGGTCCAGATTTCTTTGGGCTGCCATATTTTCAGGAACAAGGTCAGGCATACCATGGACGACACGGCGGCACCCACATCGACCAGCCATGGGCCATGAAAGTTGGAAATCAGGTACTGCGGAATCGCGAAGGCAGCACCTGCCACCAGAACAGCGGGCCAGATCGCCAGCATGCCGCGGAAACCGCAGAAGGCCCAGATCAGCCAGAAGGGAACGATCAGCGAGAACAGCGGCAGCTGACGACCAACCATGCCGGAGAGCTCCAGCATGTCCAGCCCCGTCACGCCAGCCAGCGCGATGATGGGTGTGCCAAGCGCGCCATAAGCGACCGGCGCCGTGTTGGCAATCAGGGACAAGCCCGATGCGGCCAGCGGCGCAAAACCCAGACCGATGAGCATGGCGCCCGTCACAGCGACCGGGGTACCGAAGCCACCCGCACCTTCGAAGAAGGCGCCGAAAGAAAATGCGATCAGCAATAACTGCAAGCGACGATCGCCGCTGATGCCGGCGATGCTTTCGCGCAGAATTTTGAACTGACCTTTTCGGTCGGTGAGCTGATACAGAAAAATGACGTTCAGGATGATCCAGCCAATCGGAAACAAGCCGTATGCAGCGCCATACAGCGCAGAGGCCACCGCGACATTGGCCGGCATCGTAAAGCCCCAAATGGCGACCACCAGCGCAGACACCAAGCCCATGACGGCAGCTATGTGTGCTTTGATATGAAAAAAGGCCAGCGCCGCCAGCATGACGACCACTGGAATGGCGGCCGCGAATGTCGACAGCCAGACATTGTTGAACGGGTCATAAACCTGTTGCCACATAATGCGTCTCCCCGTGATTATTTGTTATTGTGCAAAACACGACATCATATTGAACACTGGAAACCTTGTCCACGCGTTTGCCCCGATGCCAGCGCCCGAATTTTGATTGATCGCTTGAAAAATCTTGGGATTATTTTGAAAACATTTGAAGCAAGCACTAAATAAACCTGGCTCTCAAGGCCACTCAGCGCCGCATTTTTTTTGTGCAGACAAGATAAATCCAAGGTTTGCCGCAATGTTTCTGCCGTCATTGCGTGCAATCCGTAAAAATCAAGCCAGAAATTATTGTCAAAATAATTACTTCTGGCTTGATGCAACCTCATGATGTCCTGTCATCGCTGATTGGTTTTTACGTCGCCAAAAATCGCCGGATAACCATGTGGCAGGCACCGGTAATAAGGTGGGGAGCCTGTCACCTTGCCCCCAAGGGCAGCAGCGGCTCGCCAAGCCCAGCGCGGATCACTGATGAACGCGCGGGCGAGCGCGACGATGTCTGCCTTGCCTTCCCGCAGGATATCCTCCGCCTGTTGTGGCTCCGTAATCAGGCCGACGGTGATCACCGGGATGCTCACCGCTTTGCGAATGGCTTGGGCAAATGGCACTTGATAGCCGGGACCCAGCGTGATTTTTTGATGCGCCGCGACACCGCCTGAGGAAACATCAATGAAGTCTGCACCGTGGGCCTGCAGCTGCTGCGAAAACGCAATGCTCTGTTCCAGATCCCAGCCGCCTTCTGCCCAGTCTGTCGCTGACAGTCGCGCACCGACGGCAATGTCGGGACCCGCTGCTGTGCGAACGGCGTCAAAAATCGCCAGGGGCAGGCGCATGCGGTTTTCCAATGAGCCGCCATAGGCATCGGTACGTTGATTGGACAGGGGCGAGAGAAATTCATGCAGCAGGTAGCCATGCGCGCAATGCACTTCGATCACGTCAAAACCCAACGCGCGCGCACGCTGTGTGGTGGCGACAAAGTCTGCCGTCATACGGGCAATGTCCTCAGTCGTCATGGCCTTGGGCGGTGTTTCATCAGGCTTGTGAGGCAACGCCGAGGGGGCAAGGGTTTCCCAGCCGCCTTCTTGTGCGCTCATGAGCGCGCCGCCTTCCCAGGGACGGTGGCTGGATGCTTTGCGGCCAGCGTGACCGATCTGCAGCGCGAGTTTGATGGGCGAGATCGCCCGTATGGCGTCAACGACGCGTTTGAGTGACTGATGATTGTCATCATTGTACAAACCCAGACAGCCGGCCGTGATGCGACCCTCAGGGCTGACGGACGTCGCCTCCACAAACAGCAGACCCGCACCAGAGAGCGCGAGCGAACCGAGGTGGGCCATGTGCCAGTCATTGGTATTGCCATCATTGCCGGAGTACTGGCACATGGGCGAAATCATGATGCGGTTGGGGAGGGTCTGGGCGCCGATGGTGATCGGCGTGAATAGCAAGGATGGATTCATGTCTTCTTTGATGCCAAATAGAAAGCCGACACTGTAAGCGTGCGGAGGTCGGAGTACAAGGGGCAGACCGAGAAGCCGTTCCGCTCGGGGGGCCAGGGCTGGCAGCGTGTTTACCTTGCGCGAAAAAGAATAAAGCCGGGTAGGTCGCCCACCCGGCCGCGGTCGTGCAGGGGCAATCTATGGTGTGTCTAGCTGGATTTCAGTTTAAAGCGTGTTGGCAACGCATGCACTTGCCCTGAATCGGCCAGTGCGCTTTGCTTCATCATCAGGTGATCTTTCTCATGCTGCTCGGCCACGTATGACAGATAACGCATGCAGGAAACGCGCAGGAAAGAGGACAGATTATCGACCCGTCCCTGACGCTCGATGATCTCATCATACAGTTTGCTGATGAGTTGATTGGTCGTCATCTGATCCTTGGATGCGATGCGCGCGAGAATATCCCAGCACAGATTTTCCAGACGGATGCTGGTCACCACACCATGAATTCGCATGGAACGCGTGCGCTGCTCATAATGAATCGGGTCAGCGCTGGTATAGATATCGCACATGGGTTCTCCCCAAAAAAATCAACGGACGCATCAGTGCATCCGTTGAAAGTTCATGCAGTTTGATTTACTTGACGGTCGCCAGATACTCAATGATGCTCTTCCGAACAGCGGCATCATTTTGTTTGTACATCATGTAAGTACCGGATGCGAGGGCTTGCGGGTCAGTGAGCCAGGCCTCGAGCAACTCGGGCGTCCACTTTTGTCCCTCCAGCCCTTTTTTGAATTCAGCTGAGTACCGGTAGCCGTCCATCTTGCCCGCCTCTTTGCCCAAAACGCCCAAGAGGTTCGGACCCGCACCAATAGGCGCGTCTTTGGTCACGGCGTGACAAGCAGCGCACTGCTGTTTGAATAATTTTTCACCAGCGGATTCAGCCTGAGCTGTGCCCGCTGCTGCCCCGAACAACAGGGCAGCAGCCAGCATGGCCGGTGTGGACCATGCTGCTTTCATTACAGCTCCTTGCGCGACATGGCGTTGGCAATGTACTCGGCCTGACGGATGGCCAAGGCCACGATTGTCAGCGTCGGGTTCTCTGCTGCACCACTGGTGAATTGGCTGCCGTCAGAGACGAACAGGTTCTTGATGTCGTGCGCCTGACCATGCTTGTTGACGACACCATCCTTGGCTTTTTCACTCATCCGGTTGGTACCGAGGTTGTGGGTCGAAGGATAGGGCGGTGTGAAGATCACGCGCTTGGCACCAATGGATTCGTACAGCGCCTTGGCTTGCTTGAAGCCGTGGTTACGCATCGCGATGTCATTCTTGTGATCGCTGAATTGCACATTCGGAATAGGCAGACCAAATTGGTCTTTCTCTGTCTTGTGCAATGAAACGGCGTTCGAAGACTGCGGCATATCTTCACCGACGAGCCACATGCCCGCCATGTTGTCGTAGGCATCCATCGCGGTGGAGAAATCACGGCCCCAGGTACCTGGATCGAGGAAGGCTGCGAGGAAGGGAACACCCAGCGACAGGGTTTCCATTTCATAACCACCGACGAAGCCGCGGCTCGTATCGTGACGCGATTCATCCGAAATGATGCCGGCCATGGTGGTACCACGGAACATGTGCACCGGATTTTCGAAGGTCGCATAGACCGACCCGGTCATGTGACGCATGTAGTTTTTGCCGACCTGACCGGAGGAGTTGGCCAGTCCGTTCGGGAACATGGTCGATGCCGAGTTCAGCAGCAGACGTGGCGATTCGATCGAATTGCCGGCAACGCAGATGACACGCGCTTTTTGCAAAAAGCGATTGCCTTTGGAGTCGCTGTACATAACGCCGGTGACTTTGCCGGTGCTGTCATGCTCGATTTTCAGTGCCTGTGCATCAGGACGCACTTCGAGGTGACCGGTTTTTTCGCCCTTGGGGATTTCGGTGTAGAGCGTGGACCATTTCGCGCCGGATTTGCAACCCTGAAAGCAGAAACCGATCTGCTGGCAGGAGCCGCGACCATCGCGAGGCTGCGAGTTGATGGACATATTCCCGGTATGGAATTTCTTGTAGCCGACTTTTTTGGCACCAGCAGCGAGCACCTTGTAGTTGTTATTGCCCGGCAGACGAGGAATACCATTGGTACCGGTCGTGCCCATCTTGTCTTCAGCGCGTGCGTAGAACGGCTCGAGATCTTTCAGTGTGATTGGCCAGTCGAGCAGGTTGGCGCCCGCGACATTGCCGTAATTGGTGCGTGTTTTGAATTCATGTTCCTGGAAACGCAGCGATGCGCCAGCCCAGTGCACTGTGGAGCCGCCGACTGCCTTGACGATCCAGGCAGGCAGATTGGCGAAGTCTTTCGCGACACGCCATGTGCCGGAGGTGGTCCGTTTGTCCAGCCAGGAAATCTTGCTGAACATAGGCCATTCGTCATTTTCAAAATCATTGATTTCATGACGCTTGCCTGCTTCAAGAATAACGACATCAATACCTTTTTGTGCGAGCTCATTGCCCAGCGTGCCGCCGCCAGCGCCTGAGCCGATGATGACAACTACCTCATCCTTGAGGTCAAATTTTTTGGAAGCCATGCGTGTCTCCTGTTACTTTTGTATTTGTGTGGGCCGATTCAGGATTGCGATTTAAGCGCGATCCATCCAGGTCTGGTCATTGAAGCCACGGTTGATGTAACCACCTTTGTCGGCTGACGGTCCCTGGTAACCCAGTTTTGCCCAGACAGCTGGCTGGTTGTAGAGGCTCACGACGAGATCGCCGCGCAGCTTGCCAAAGAATTCTGATTTTTCCATCGCCTTGAGGATGGTCAGGCGATCCGTTTCCTTCTCAACCTGTGCATAAGGTTTTTTGAATTTCTTGTTGGCGTCTGCATCCAGCTTCGCGACGCCGTCAAGCAGCAATTTCTTGAGCTTCTCATCAGACTTCGCCTGCTCACCATAAACGCCCACGGCGTTGGAATAGAGCGTGTCTTCAAAGCGATCGTGAGGGAAAATGTCGCGTGCCATTTTCGTCAGGGTCGCGAATGCATCTGCGCCCAGCACTTCTGCTGCCAGCACGGCATTGGGTACAAATAACATGGGAAAGCCACCGCTGGCGGTCGCGACGGTGCCAGCAGATGCTATTTTGAAAAACTGCCGGCGTTTCGGCTGTTGGGGTGATGACATGGTTGTCTCCTCTGCTCTTTATAGTTGTGAAAAAGACGTTAGTTCTGCCAATACGGTCTGGGCGGATGTTCAAACGGTCTTC
>Ga0315909_10010254_pt1 | contig 10021 bp, 11 predicted proteins | sample LakEriMetagenome_11_FD_203527 | JGI IMG/M metagenome (GOLD analysis project Ga0315909, IMG submission 203527) | Freshwater fungal communities from buoy surface, Lake Erie, Ohio, United States - Buoy 2 MA125 | ecosystem: Environmental > Aquatic > Freshwater > Lake | place: USA: Lake Erie, Ohio...
TGAAAAAAAGTGAGAGAAAGGGTAGCAACCCTACTGTTAGTGTGGGTATTCACTTGGCTAGGGCCACTTTCTCTGCCCGTAAACTCAATTTGACCCGCATAACATTATAACATTGTAACTTTTCAATAAAATCAAGGACTTACGTGAAACGTAACATAACATTAGTCATAACATTGTAACATTGGCATTTGTTACGTTTTTTTGGGCTTTTCGAATACGATTTGCCGCACTCCCGGTGCTGCATGCTTGTTTGTACTTCCGTATGCACAGACTACTGAGCGCCAGGGTTTTGGCTTGTTTCCGCCGATCATTCTCTCCTGTGGATACTCGCCTCCGATTGGTTTGAGTGTTGGACGTACGAACGTACCTGCTTTGACTCGGTACACTTTAACCAGGACTGTTTCCATGTTTACTCCTTCGTTGGTATGTGTTTGTACTACGCCCGGTTTCCTGCGCCGCGCACCGGGTTGGCGTCCGTGTCCCTTTTTAACCGCAGACACTTTGCGTGCTACTGTCTTTCCAGTAGGCCTACGTAAGACTCCGGTTGCATACGGACTGTCTACGTTGGGGTTTGACCTGCGCCATGCGCTTGTCCTGCATCCGGGTTTTTTGTTGTTGTTTCCGTAATCAGTAAGCCTGCCTGCCCCGTCATCATGGCTGTGAACTCCATGCACCAATGGTTGCTAGTCATTGGGATCGCGTTAGCCTTGCTATGGTTTTAGTAAGGGGTGGGGTGGGTGGGGTGGATTACTGCTGGTCGATCACGGTTTCACGGTTTTCAACTTCCGCGATAATCGCGGAGGCCAGTCCGTAGAAGAAAAGCTTTTCGCCTTTCGGGGTTTTGCCGGTCGCATCGACGGCTGCTTTGACCGCACGGCACAGGCCGATCAGAGCATCTTTCGATACGGGGCCAGACAACGGGACAATCGACGATACGAAGGGTTGCGCCGACTTGGGTACAAGTACGCCGATCAGATCGTTCACAATCGGGCGATACATGCCGCTCGCCAGATACCGGGCGAAAGCGGCTCGCGCACCATCCATTCGCGCTTCGCGGGTTGCGAAAGCCCAAGCACGGGCGAATGAACCGTGCTTGATGTTACCGTTTTTGTCCACTTTCGTAGTCAATGCGATTTGAGCATTGCCATTGATTGCGGATTCAAGAGTGGCAACAGACAGATGGGTAGTAAGGGTGATAGCTTGCATGGTAAACTCCATTGGATTAGGGTTTACCCACCCCTTGCTAAAACCATAGCGTTTGCAAATTTTTAAAGTGCAACCCTTTCGTTGACCGACGATAAAACCTTAGCTTGCTAGTCGAAGGGGGATTTAACCCCTTGCTAGACGAAACCTTCGCCTGTCCCCGATACACCAGGGAAACCGCCTTTGCGGTATCGGCGTTAACCGACAACCCGTTCGTACCACGAAAAAACCCTCTAGCTCATGTCGGCATGACAAGTAAATTGTGGTATAAACTGATCGAAACCCCACGGTGGGGGGAGTGAGCACTTACTAACAAAGAGGGGGGGAGGGACCCAATCACTGTGTTCCACTCACTCGACACCCACTTTTAAAAATTTATTTTGTGGTGCAGAACCCCCACCCCCTCGTATATAGAAACACCCCCCTATAGGAGTCCCAACCTCCTTTTATTGCTATGGGGTATATATTTCTGTTACAGTCCGCGCATCCCGATACTTTCGGTGCACACATATGCAAACGATTCAGCCCACTGCGGATCATCCGTTGCCGTTTGATCTGTCTGATGAAGAGGCAAATACGCCTAAAGATGCGCTTGCCGTTGCAGTAAACACAGTTGATTTGCTTGAAGAGTTAGGCTCTTCAATTGATTACTCAGCTAATGATGTACATAAAGCCCAGGCCCTTCTAACAGGGCAGGCTAAAACTAGGTCGGTAGCTGTAACCGCAGAGGCTAAAGCCGTTGCTGACTTAGTTCGTAGGCATAACTTCCCATCTTTTGGTGACGCGCTAGAGGCGCGAAACTTCATCACCAATAAACTTCTGCTGCTAGCTGACTGCGGCGACCCAAAGATTGAGTTAAAAGCTCTAGAGCTGCTAGGCAAGCACTCTGATATTGGGCTCTTTACGGAGCGCAGTGAAGTTACAGTCCATCACACAACGAGTGAAGGACTTGAGAACAGCATCAAAGAACGCATCAAGCGGCTGCTAAATGCCGATGTTGTGGACATAACTCCGATTGACGACCTTGATGCGCATCTTGGACCGGTAGAAGTAATCCCAAGGACAAGCGATGCAGAGTAACGACGTTACTCTCAAAGATATAGAGCAGTTGCTCAACAGCGGAAAGCTGTCCGAAACCGATTTACGTGTGCTTGAGGCTCAGCTAACTAAGCTGGAGCGGCTAAAACAACGTGAACTGTGCCAACACCGGTTCATTAAGTTTGTAGAAAAGGTCTGGCCGACCTTCATTTCAGGTGCACATCACAAGCGGATGGCGTCTGCTTTTGAGCGAGTTGCCTCTGGCGAGCTAAAACGGCTAATTATTAACATGCCGCCTCGGCATACCAAGAGCGAGTTTGCTTCTTATCTGCTGCCAGCGTGGTTTTTGGGTAGGTTTCCCCACAAAAAAGTGATTCAGACGTCTCATACGGCTGAGTTGGCGGTGGGTTTTGGTCGAAAAGTACGAAATCTAGTCGATTCCGAGGCGTATAAAGACGTTTTTCCAGGTGTTTCCCTGCAGGCTGACTCAAAAGCAGCTGGAAGATGGAATACTTCCGTTGGTGGTGACTATTTTGCTATTGGTGTTGGGGGTGCGGTGACCGGTAAAGGTGCCGACATACTGATTATTGACGACCCACACAGCGAACAAGAGGCTGCACTTGCAGTTACCAGCCCTGAAGTCTATGACAAGGTCTATGAGTGGTACACATCTGGTCCCCGTCAGCGTCTGCAGCCGGGTGGGGCTATTGTCATAGTGATGACTAGGTGGTCACAACGAGACCTAACGGGCCAAGTATTAAAAGCTAGCGCCCTCCGTGGTGGTGAAGAGTGGGAGGTGATTGAGTTTCCTGCAATCCTGCCGTCGGGCAACCCTCTTTGGCCTCAGTTTTGGTCACTAGAAGAGCTGGAAGCACTGCGCGAGGAGCTGCCAAACGCAAAGTGGCAGGCTCAGTACCAGCAAAATCCAATTGGGAACGAGAGCGCAATAGTAAAGCGCGACTGGTGGCAGTGGTGGGAGAAAGACGATCCACCTCAGTGCGAATATATCCTACAGACATGGGACACCGCGTTTGAGAAACACAACCGTGCAGACTACTCTGCGGGTACTACTTGGGGCATTTTTTACCCCGAAGAAGATCGTAACAACCCAAACATCATACTGCTAAACGTATACAAAAAGCGCGTTGAGTATCCAGACTTAAAGCGCGATGTGTTGCGCGAGTACAAAGAGTATGAGCCAGACGGAGTGTTGATTGAAAAGAAAGCCTCTGGAGCGCCGCTTATTTATGATCTTCGTGCGGTTGGTGTGCCTGTACAAGAGTATACGCCCAGTCGTGGACAAGATAAGATTGCCCGTCTTAACTCAGTATCAGATGTAATTGCGTCTCATAGAGTGTGGGTACCAAGAACTGGTTGGGCTGAAGAGCTTGTAGACGAAGTAGCTTCGTTTCCTTCGGGAGAGCACGATGACTTGGTCGACGCCACAACGCTTGCTCTTATGAGATTTAGGCAAGGTGGGTTTATACGGTTACCCAGTGATGAACCAGATGAACCTGTCTTTTTTCGCCGTAAACGTAACGCCTATTACTAGGAAAGATCATGGCAACCAGCTTGATGGATAAAGGTTTGTACGCTGCACCAACAGGGATTGACTTCATGGAGGATCAGCCTGCGTTAGAGATTGAAATTCAAAACCCCGATATGGTTACTCTTGCGGATGGCAGTGTAGAGATCACACTGGTGCCGGAGGAAGCCGAGAGTGAAGGTGCGTTTGATGAAAACCTAGCAGAGGTACTTGAAGAAGGTGAGCTAAACAACTTGGCTAGCGAGCTAGTGGGCCTTGTTGATGCGGATATCAACGCTCGTAAAGATTGGGCGGATACGTACGTTAAGGGTTTAGAGGTCTTGGGCTTTAAGTACGAAGATCGTACTGAGCCGTGGGATGACGCTTGTGGTGTGTATTCCACGTTGCTTGCTGAAGCAGCCATTCGGTTCCAAGCAGAGACTATGGCCGAGACGTTCCCTGCACAGGGACCGGTGAAGACAAAGATTCTTGGTCGTGTGACCAAAGAGAAAGAAGAAGCCGCCATGCGGGTCAAGGCGGACATGAACTACCAGCTCACTGAAAGAATGGTGGAGTATCGCAGTGAGCATGAAAGAATGCTTTACAGCCTTGGTCTTGCGGGCTCTGCATTTAAGAAAGTGTATGTTGATCCACGGCTTGGGCGTCAAGTATCTATTTACATTCCCGCCGAGGATGTCATCGTGCCCTATGGCACGTCTCATTTAGAGATGGCTGAGCGTGTGACGCACATCATGCGCAAAACCAAGAATGAGCTTGAGCATCTGCAGGCTGCTGGGTTTTATCGTGAGGTTGAGCTAGGCGAGCCTGTGCAGTTTTACACGGACATTGAGAAGAAAAAAGCCGAAGAGGGTGGGTTCACCTTAACTTCAGATGATCGCTATGCCATCTATGAGATTCATGCCGAGCTGAAGCTGAATGGTGTAGATGACGAAGACGATCTGGCTAAGCCCTATGTGGTAACCATTGACAAGGGTACAAACACCGTCCTCGCCGTTCGGCGGAACTATGACCCCACAGATGCACTGAAGCGGCCACGTCAGCACTTTGTGCACTATGGGTACGTGCCTGGGTTTGGATTCTATTGTCTGGGTTTGATCCACATTATCGGTGGCTACGCCCGTGCGGGTACGAGCATCATCAGGCAGCTTGTTGACGCAGGCACACTAAGTAATCTCCCAGGTGGACTGAAGTCCCGTGGACTGCGGATTAAAGGCGATGACACGCCTATCGCTCCGGGTGAGTTTAGAGATGTCGATGTACCTAGCGGCACGGTGCGCGACAACATCATGACACTGCCGTACAAAGAACCTAGCCAAGTGTTAGCTCAATTACTTGAGCGGATTACGCAAGAAGGTAGAAGGCTGGGTGCAATCAGCGACATGAACATCTCCGACATGAGCGCTCAAGCTCCTGTAGGCACCACCCTTGCGCTGCTTGAACGCGCTCTTAAACCAATGACGGCTGTGCAGGCTCGTGTGCACTTTGCGATGAAGCAGGAGTTCAAACTCCTTAAAGAGATCATTGCTGAGTATGCAGATGAGCCGTATGACTACATTCCCGAAGGTGTAGATCGCCGTGCGCGTAGTGAAGACTACGCAACGGTAGAGGTGATCCCAGTAAGCGACCCTAATAGCAGCACGATGGCTCAACGGGTTGTGCAGTATCAGGCGGTGTTCCAGATGGCGCAGAACGCGCCACAGATCTATGACTTACCCTATCTGCACCGGCAGATGATTGAGACGTTGGGCGTTCGTAATGCGGACAAGCTTGTGCCGATGGCGGAAGATCAGAAGCCCAAAGACCCTGTAAGCGAGAACATGGGCGTATTGATTGGTAAGCCTCTAAAAGCGTTTATCTATCAGGACCACGATGCGCACTTAACCGCGCACCAAGCGTTTATTCAAGACCCGATGATTGGGCAGGCAATTGGGCAGAACCCGATGGCAAACCAGATTATGGCGTCCCTGCAAGCGCATATCGCCGAGCACCTTGGGTTTAAGTATCGCAAGATGGTGGAGGAACGGCTTGGTGTGACTCTGCCGCCTCCAAATGAAGAGCTGCCTGAAGGTATTGAAGTTGAGCTTAGCCGTGTGATTGCGGAAGCTGGCCAACAGGTTACTCAGATGAACCAACAGAAAGCGGCGCAGGCGCAAGCGCAGCAGATCCAACAAGATCCGATGTTCCAGCTTCAACAGCAGGAGCTACAGATAAAAGCTCAGGACGTTCAACGCAAGATGCAGAAAGACAAGACGGATGCACAGATTGATCAGGCGAAGCTTCAGATTGAAGCAATGAAAGCGGCGTCTGCACTTAACAAACCTAGAGGCTGACAATGGCCAAGACCGTCTTTGACGTGCTGAATGAAAAAATCGCCGCGCATAGAAACGCGGTTGCTGACTCGCTTGTATCCGGTGCTAGTAAGGACTACGCCGAGTACCGAGAACTGTGCGGCTTGATTCGAGGACTAGAGACCGCGCAGCGTGAAGTACAAGACCTCGCGCAAAACTATATGGATGACGACGATGACTGATGCTCAGGTAACTGATGCGGATTTTGAAGCCCAACTGCCTAAACCGGTGGGCTACCACCTGCTGATTGCGTTACCTCAAGTGGAGGATACGTATGAATCGGGGATTGCTAAAGCTGATCGCACTAAACATGAGGAACGTGTTTTATCCATGATGGGTGCCGTGATTGATATGGGCGAGCAAGCCTATGCTGATAAAGAGCGGTTTCCGAATGGACCTTGGTGCAAGGTTGGTGATTTTGTGATGTTCCGGCCTAACTCAGGTACCCGCTTTAAAGTTAATGGGCAAGAGTACAGACTTTTAAACGACGACAGCATTGAAGCTGTTGTTTCTGATCCGCGTGGCGTAACGCGTGCATGAGGTGAAAAATGCCATTCGAAAAAGTTGAGTTTTCGTTTCCAGACCCGGACAAACCGGTCAAAGATGGCGTTGAGGTAGAGGTATCCTCTGCTGAAAATGTCTTGGACGTTAATCCTAAACCCCAAAAAGCAGAGCCAACTCCTACTCCAGCGCCCAAGGAAGAAGTTAAGGCTGAAAGCGACATCGAGATTGAGGTGGTGGACGACACGCCGCCAAAAGATCGCAACCGCAAACCCTCCGCGCCTCCTGAAGATCCGACGGAAGATGAGTTAAATAGTTACTCTGACAACGTCAAAAAACGCATTCAGCACTTTACTAAGGGCTACCACGACGAGCGACGCAAAGCGGAAGCTGCACAGCGCGAACGTGAAGAAGCGTTTAAATTGGCCCAAAAGCTGATGGAGGAAAATAATCAGCTTAAACAATCGGTCAATAAGAATCAGGAAGCTTTACTTGAGCAGGCTAAGGCTCGTGTTGCAGTTGAGCTTGAGCAGGCAAAGAAAAAATACAAAGAAGCCTACGAGTCGGGGGATTCAGATCAGCTTGTTGAAGCCCAAGAAGCTTTAACAGCTGCAAAGATCCGCGCTGACCGTGTGCAGAATTACAAACTTCCCCCTTTACAGAAAACTGAAACTGTTGTACAACCACAACCATCCACTCAGGTGCCTGATCCAAAAGCCGCAGATTGGCAGTCTAAAAATCAGTGGTTTGGCTCAGATGAGGAAATGACTAGCCTTGCACTTGGGTTGCACCAAAAATTAGTCCGTGAGGGTGTAGACCCTCGAAGCGATGGTTACTACGACCGGATTGACCGGCGTATGCGACAAGTCTTCCCTGACCGGTTCGAAGATGAATCTGTGTCTACTGAAGACGAACCACCGGCTCCAAAGCCGAGCAAAAAAGCGGCAAACGTGGTTGCCCCGGCAACGCGTAGCACTGCACCCAAAAAGATCGTGCTGACGCAAACACAGGTGACGCTTGCTAAACGGCTTGGTGTACCGCTGGAACTTTACGCCCAAAAGGTTGCTGAACAAATGAGGAATCAAAATGGCTGAGAATCGACTTGACCGTGAACTAGATAACCGTGAACGCAAAACCCGTCGCAGATCTTGGGCGCGTCCCGAACTGCTGCCTACTCCAAACCCGGAGCCTGGGTGGGACTTTCACTGGGTTCGTATCAGTACGCTGGGGCAAGCCGACCCCATGAACATTTCCTCAAAGCTTAGAGAAGGTTGGGAGCCTGTCAAAGCTGCAGATCACCCTGAAATCGTAACGATGAGCGTTGAGAACGATAGGTTCAAAGACAACATCGTAATTGGTGGCCTGATGCTCTGTAAGACCCCGACCGAACTTGTTGAAGATCGCAATGCGTATTATCAGCAGCAAGCTGATTCTCAGATGCAGGCGGTGGACAACAACTTCATGCGCGAGAACGATCCGAGGATGCCGCTCTTTGCTGAGCGTAAGTCCAAGGTCACGTTCGGACGTGGTCAATAATTTAGGAGTTAAACATGGCTTACCCTGTTGTCGATAGCCCCTACGGGCTAAAGCCGATCAATCTGATCGGTGGTCAGGTGTTTGCTGGCTCTACTCGTATGTACAACATCACGTACGCGTATGGCACGGACATCTTCTTTGGTGACTTCGTTGCGCTCGTGCGTGGCAACTTGGAACGTATTACCGTTAATACCGGCACTGCTGGTACTCTGGTTGGTATTTTCCTGGGTTGCTCGTACACGAACCCGACGACCAAGCAGAAGCAGTTCTCGCAATATTGGCCCGCTTCGACGGCTGCTGGTGATGCGGTTGCTTATGTTTGTGACGATCCTGACACTGTGTTCCAAGCGGCTGTTTGCTCGGCTACTACCGTGATTGCTTCTGGTGCTCGTGCGATGATTGGTCAAAATCTGGCCTGCATCAACAACACCGGCAATGCCAACACTGGTAATAGTAAAAACGCTCTGCTTGCTCCCACTGCCACTCCGGCTACGACTGCGGCTCTGCCCATTCGTGTTCTGGGTCTGGTGCAAGAGACCGCTGTGTCGTTGGGTACTGCTACCTTCTCTAGCATTGCTACTGAAACCATTACCTGCTCAGCACTGCCGTTTGCACTGCCTGTGGGTACTGACGTAGGTTCGCTTGCTTCGAATGGTCAGTACATCCCCAGTGGATCGTTTGTAGCGACGGCTGCTTCGGCTGGTGCAACGACGGTTGTTCTAAATCAAGCTCCGGTAGCGGCGTTTGGTGCTAGCGCAACCTTGGTGTTTACCCAGTTCCCCGAGCTGCTTGTTAAGCTCAACTTTGGTCAGCACGAGTATTACGCTGCCACTGCCACGGCCTAAAGGAGTTAAATCATGGCTATTTCACGTGCACAACTACTGAAAGAACTCCTGCCAGGGCTTAACGCACTGTTTGGTATGGAGTACAAGCGCTACGGTGAAGAACACAAAGAGATCTACGAAACCGAGACCTCTGAGCGTTCGTTCGAAGAGGAAACCAAGCTGTCTGGCTTCTCCGCCGCTCCGGTGAAGAACGAGGGCAGCGCGATTGCTTATGACAACGCGCAAGAAGCTTGGACCGCTCGCTATAACCACGAAACCATTGCAATGGGTTTCTCGCTAACCGAAGAGGCTATCGAGGACAACCTGTACGACAGTCTGTCGTCCCGGTATACCAAAGCGCTGGCTCGTGCTATGGCGTACACCAAGCAGGTCAAGGCTGCTTCTGTTCTGAACAATGGCTTTAGCTCCGCTGTTACTTACGGCGACGGTGTAAGTCTGTTCTCGACGGCGCATCCCCTGGTCTCTGGTGGCACCAACAGTAACCGTCCTGCGGTTGCGGCTGACCTGAATGAAACCTCCCTTGAGGCGGCTGTTATTCAGATCGCTGGTTGGACTGATGAGCGTGGTCTGCTGATCGCTGCCAAGCCCCGTAAGCTTGTTGTTCCTCCGTCGCTGATGTTCGTTGCAACCCGCTTGCTTGAAACTGAGCTGCGTGTAGCTACTGCTGATAACGACGTTAACGCTCTGAAGTCCATGGGTTCCATTCCTGAAGGCTATACGGTCAATCACTTCTTGACCGATACCAATGCTTGGTTCCTGACCACTGATGTTCCTAACGGGCTTAAGCATTTTGTGCGTACGCCTCTGCAGACTTCAATGGACGCCGACTTCGATACAGGGAATGCTCGCTACAAGAGCCGCGAGCGCTACTCGTTTGGAGTGTCGGACCCGTTGGGGATTTACGGTTCGCCTGGGGCTTAAGTGCTTGTAAACTAAGGAAGTTTTCTTAGTTGAAAAGGCCCCCTTGTGGGGCCTTTTCTTTTGCTGTATTATTCCCCGTGTCA